>JAEEGL011499555.1_pt1 | contig 43922 bp, 38 predicted proteins | sample 9134231 | NCBI WGS metagenome assembly JAEEGL01 (sample SAMN16246548, study PRJNA631951) | gut metagenome | biome: gut microbiome; feature: rumen; material: fiber-attached | host: Bos | place: Iran: Karaj | collected 2018-10
ATGTACGGACCAACAGATCTAAAGAAAAACACCCTTATCACTTTAGACGGCCAGCCGTATAAGGTAGTAGAATACTCCCAAAAAGTTATGGGACGCGGTGGCTCAATCGTCAACGTAAAAGTAAAAAACCTAATCACTGGCGCTTTACTTCCAAAGACTTTTAAAGGCCAAGAAAAAATCGAATCAGCCGAAGTTACTACCCGCAAGGTGCAGTACCTATACAAGGATGATGAGAAATTCTACTTCATGGATCCAGAAAGCTTCGAACAATATGAGCTTTCCGCTGATATGGTAGGCGATTCAAAAGATTTCATGCGCGATGGTGATGAAATGGAAATCCAATTCTACAATGGCACTCCAATCAACCTCACCCTCCCAAAGAACATCTGGCTCGCTGTTACTTATACCGAAACTGCTGTTAAGGGCGACACCACTAGCTCCGTTATGAAGGATGCTACTTTGGAAACTGGTGTTGTTGTAAAAGTTCCTGCGTTCATTAAAGAAGGTGACACTGTCTCCATCGACACCGAAACCTATGAATACCGTGGACGTAAATAGGGGCTATCTCAAAATTGAGGGCGCAGTAAGCGCCTTCAATTTTGATTTTAGAAATAAAACCGTTCTAGATATTGGCTCATCTACCGGCGGTTTTACCGAGCTCGCATTAAACCGTGGTGCATCAAAAGTTATCGCAGTAGAGAAGGGAAGTCATCAAATGAAGGCCCCTCTCCGCTTCGATCCTAGAATTGAGCTTCACGAAAAACAAGACATTTTTGAATTCGAGCTGAGTAACGAAATTAACGTGGTAGTTGCCGACGTTTCATTTTTATCGCTCGTAACGGTCTTAAAATATCTCAAAGACAATTTAAAAAACAGAGACGCCGACATGCTCATGATGCTAAAACCGCAGTTTGAGGCGCGAGACGACCAGCTAGTAAAAGGTATCGTAAAAAATGAAAAAATCCGTCGTGACATCATTAAAAATTTTGAACAATGGCTAAAAAACAATGGCTTCATTGTTTTGAGCAAACGCGACAACGACATGCATGGTCGTCATGGTAATATTGAACGTTTTTACCACTTGCATTTTGCAAAAAAATCCCTATAATTATAAGCATGAACTTATTGCATGGCGTGGGCGACTTCTTTTCCCTAGATATAGGTACTAATTCGATGCGCATCGTACAACTTTCTGGTGGTGAAGCCAGAGGTTGGTCACTCGCAAAATATGCCTATGTGCCTATCGACCCAAAACTTACACAAGATACATCAGACCTCGGCAAAAAACGCCTTGGTGAGGCAATTCTTGGTGCAGTAAATCAGGCTGGTATCAAAACAAAGAATATCGCCGTAGGTCTTCCAGCAGGAAAGACCTTTACTTCCATTGTTGAAACTGACACTCTTCCAGAAAAAGAGCTTGCCAAAACTTTCAAATATGAAATCGACAAATATGTTCCTATGCCGATGAGTGATGCAAAAGCAGACTATGTTGTAATTGGCCCAAGCCCAAACGATCCTGCTCGCACCGAAGTAATCGTTTCTTCCATTGCAAAAGATTATGCCGAATCTATCATGGAAATGATTGAAAAAACCGGCCTAAATATCATCGCTATGGAACCAGAGCCTCTAGCAATGGCTCGTGCGCTTTCTGTTCGTGGTGCTATTGATGCTACTATGGTAGTAGATTTCGGTGAAAACTCTACAGATCTCGTGATCGTATACAAAGACCAACCACGCCTCGTTCGTTCTATTCCTGGTGGTTTTGGTACATTGGTAAAAACCGTTGCCAGCTCTTTGAATGTTCGCGAAGATCAGGCTCGTCAATTCATCCTTAAGTTCGGCCTCGCCGAAGACAAAGTTGAAGGTCAAGTCTTCAAGATCTTGAGTGGCCCCCTAGATAACTACGCATCTGAACTTGCAAAATCAATCCGCTTCTTCCAGACCAAATATCTCAATGGTAAAGTTGGCGGTATCGTGCTCTCAGGTTATGCTGGCATGATCCCTCTATTCCCAGAATACATCGAAGCTCGCACTAATGTCCCAACCATGCGCGGCAACCCATGGCAATTTGTCCGCACTACCGAAGATCAGCAAAATGCTCTCGCGCCAGTTGCAAGCGAATTTGCAGTGGCAGTAGGTCTGTCAGAAAGGAGCAATGACTAATGGCACACGAAATTAACCTCGTCCCAGATGTTAAAGGCGAAATGATTCGCGCCTTGAAGCTTCGCAACTTCATTTTCTTCCTTTGTATCGTTATTGTTGCCGCTAGCATCGGCGTTAGCGTGTTCTTCTTCTCAATTGTTACCGGTCAAAAAGTTGTAGTAAACGCAAAAACCGAAACCCTCGAAGAAATGTCCAAGAAGATCGGCTCTTATTCTGATCTTAGTGACTTCCTTACTATTAAGGATCAGCTTGGTAACCTATCTTCTATTTCCGAAAATAAGAAACTATTATCACGCACATTTGGTGTACTTTCTGCTATCCTCCCAACCGGTGCAGATACTATCACCATCTCAGAATTAAACATCAACCTCGAAGAAGAAGATCCAACCATCACTCTCGAAGCTCAAGCCAACGCCGGCAAAGAGCCATACATCGACTACAACGTCCTAGATTCCTTTAAGAAATCAATGCAGTACATGCGCTATGACTATGGCGAATATGTAGACAAAGAAGGAAATATTATTCCAGCTTACTGTATGATTGAAAACGGCAGCGACGGTGCTTCATTTATGGATGCAACAAAAGGCCGCTATGCACTCTGGGCAATTTACGCTCCAGGTTGTGCCACCGTTGAAAGAGAAGAAGGCGATGATACACCAATCACTAGTGGCTATAACGTAGAAGAATATGAAGGCCAAACCGTAGTAAGAATTTGGCGTACCCCACAATTTGACGAATGGTACACCAGTGGCGACGATAGCAAAATGACAATCGATGGAGCCATTTCTGGTGTTGCTCACTTCGAAAGCTCCTGTATTTCATATAGTGGCAACGAAAACGGCGACAAAATCGACTGGACCGAATCAAACACTGAATGCATGCTCGTTCCAGAAGGCACTGATGGCATTGTAATCTCCGAATCATCAAACGGCCGTGACGCATCAGACGAACTCGTGCTTCGCTTTAATGCAACCATTACGCTTTCTCCAGAAGTATTTAGCTTCAGCAACAAGCACCTACTCTCACTAGCACCAACTACACGCTACAACGTAACCGATTCTTACGTACAAGTTCAACACATGTTTGAAAAGCGTGCACGTGACTGCGCAGAGAATGATACTACCTGCAAAAATGCAAACGGAGGGAATAACTAATGGCTAAGACAAAAGAAGTTGCAATCGGCAAAAGAGCGAAGATCTCCGAAGCTCAGCAGTATATGCTACTCGCAGTGCTAGGTGCAGCCTTATTCCTCGGTGCTGCTATCGCCCTAAACGTTCATTTTATTAAGGAAATTACCTATCGTGCAGGCGTAGTATCCAAGCAGGACGAATCAATCGTGAATTATTCTAATACCATCAAAAAGATTGGTATCTGTAAGAAACCAAAAGGTGACGTCTATTCTCTGGAAGAGCTCAAGAAATGTAATCCAAATGACATCGACGTATCAGATGTTCCTGGCACTCTTCGCTCAGACATCTTGGAAAACATGGCTGCAAACTCAGCCTTGAACTCAGTTCCAAAAGAAGCTATGTCTGGTTGTGTAAACTCAGAAACTAATAAGAATTACACCTACGAAGAATTAAACAAACTTTACAACAACGCTGAGACCTCTGAGGCTCGTTCTGCAGCAACTCAGCTCCTCAAGGTTTGCTCCGCTCTTCGTATCATTCCAGATGCACTCCCAGCTTATAAGAACGATGAGGCACTCCTCTCTAGCCTAAACAAGATCTTTATCGAATCAAACATCTTGCCAGAAACACTTAGTCCATCCGGTGAAGAAGATGTAGCTGCCTTTGGTGATGGTCTCAATTCAATCTCGGTCAACCTAACTCTAGAATCAGATCTAGCTACTACGGTAAACTTTATTAATAATATGGAAAAATCCATTCGTGATTTTGATGTAAAAACAGCAACCTTGGAGTGGAGCCTTGACCGTATCTCCTTCCACGCCAATGCAAGCGCATATTACGTAGATAAATCTATCCTACACGAATCTACTTACACACAACCAGTGGAGGGCAAATAATGAAGACTGATTTAGTTACATCAATCGCAGCAGCAATTCTTGGCGTAGCGGTATCCTACTTTATCTGTGGTATCTTGCTCCCAGATATCGAGCCGGCAACCTTCAAGAAAATCAGCAATAGCTCTTCAAGCTATGAGTTGTTGGATCCAGACGCAGAAGTGTTTAATTACAAAGCATTGAACCCTACTGTAGAAGTATATGTAGGTGACTGTACTGAATTTGACAGCTTTGGTAACTGTGTCGAAAAGAACCCGGATCAGCCAGAAGAAGAACAAGACGAAACTGAGGACACGGAAGATGCTGAAAACACCGAGAACACTGAAAACACAGACAATACAGAAAACGAAAATAGCGGCGAAAACACCGACAATACGCAGGGGGAATAAATGGCCCTACTTACTAAAGAAGCCGAAGAAAGAATCGTAAATCTTCTTGTTACAGAAGGCCTTGCGGATAGCCGCCTTGTTTTTAATCTTAAAAATGAAATCACTGGCGAGCAGAGAATTCTAGACGAACTCTTAAACCGTAAGATTATTAACCAAGATATGATTGCTCGTGCTACCGCGGCAATTATTGGCGTTCCATATGTAGAACTAAAGAATATCACTATCGACCAAGATATCCTTACAAAAATCCCTCGTGAAGCTGCTGAGCGTGTGCTCGCAATTCCACTTGGAGAAAAGGACGGGCTTTTGAATGTGGCTCTTGCTGATGTAACAAACGTTCAAGCGACAGATTACATCTCAAACCTCATCAATCAGCCAATTCGTGTTTGGATGTCTTCAGAACATGGTATTCGCGAAATGCTCGAACAATACCGTGGCGACTTTTCCGGTGTTAAAGAAGCCGTTAAAGAAACTGGTGAAGAAGCTTCAGAAAAAGCCAATTCAAACGTCAAAACAATTGTTCAAGACTCCCCAATTTCAAAAGCTCTTACTACAATTCTAAGCTACGCTGCTCGTTCTAAGGCATCAGATATTCACATTGAACCGCTAGAAAATTCACTAATTATTCGCTGCCGTATCGATGGTGTGCTCCGCAAAATTATGGATCTTCCAAAGACCGTTGCGCCAGCACTTGTTTCTCGTATCAAGATTTTGTCTAACCTAAAAATTGATGAACACCGCGCCCCGCAAGACGGCCAGTTTACTGTGCTCGTAGACAACAAAGAGATCGATCTTCGTATTGCCATCTCTCCAGTTACTTGGGGCGAGCAAGTAGTTATTCGTCTTCTCGATAAAACTGGTATGTCTATGGACATCGAAAAAATGGGTATGAGCGGTCGCGCTCTTCGCTCTGTTCTCAGTGGCATTCACAAGCCAAACGGTATGATTCTGACATCCGGTCCTACTGGTTCTGGTAAGTCCACTACTCTCTATGCGTTGATTCAACAAATCAAATCTGAAGAAATCAACATCGTTACGTTGGAAGACCCAGTCGAGTATAAAATGGACGGTATTAACCAGATCCAGGTAAATGTTGATGCTGGCCTTACTTTTGCATCTGGCCTTCGTTCAATCCTTCGTCAAGACCCAGACGTAGTAATGGTAGGCGAGATTCGTGACTCTGAGACTGCAGGCCTTGCTGTGCAAGCAGCTCTTACTGGTCACCTTGTATTCTCAACTCTCCACACCAACTCAGCTGCAGGCATCTTGCCTCGTCTTCTCGATATGGGTATCGAGCCATTCCTTCTAGCATCTACTTTGAACGTAGTTATCGGCCAGCGTCTCGTACGTCGCATTCCAGAAAAGCGTGAAACATATAAGTCTACCAAGCTTGAAGCAGACGGCATCAACGCTCTTGTTGGCGATCTACTCCCACAAACTAAAGAAGACGTAGCTGCAATTAGCGAAGACTTAGGCTACACTGGCCTTCCAGTTAAAAACGAAGAATACTACATGTTGTCAAAAGGCATTGAGAGTAAAGAAACCCCAGGCGGTTACAAAGGTCGTGCTGGTTTGTTTGAAACTATCGACGTGGATGAAGATATCCAAAACATGATTATTAAGCATGCAACAGCAAATGAGATTATGCGCCTTGCTAAAACCAAGGGAACTATCACTATGCGCCAAGATGGTATGTTAAAGGTCTTGTCCGGCATTACTACCATCGATGAAGTTAACCGTGTTGCGAGTGATTTGTCGTAACGCTTATGGTATAATATTGATATGGAAAGTAGTGGGATGAATACAGACCAAACACAAAATCAACCAGTTGCCACACCGGCCCCTCAGCCAGCTGCTCAGCCAGTTCCAGTACAGGTAACTAGCTCAAGTCAACTCAAGATTGAAACACTCCTAGAAGAGTGTGTACGCCGCAATGCGTCAGATCTTCATCTCCAATATGGTTTGCCACCAATCCTACGCGTAGATGGTGCTCTCGCACCAATTCCTGGCACTCCAAATCTAAACGAACCAATGCTAAAAGATCTTATCTATTCTACTTTGGATGAAGATCAACGCAATATTTACGAGAAAGATAAAGAGTTCGACTATTCATTCTCATTCGGCGATATCGCTCGCTTCCGCGTGAATGCTTTTCACGAACGTGGCAAAATGGCTGCTGCCTTCCGTTTGATTCCAAATCAAATCCGTTCTGCAAACGACCTCGGCATGCCTTCTATCGTAGAGACTTTTGCGGACTTTCCTCGTGGCCTCGTACTCGTCACTGGCCCTACTGGTTCTGGTAAATCTACAACTCTTGCTGCACTAGTAGATAAGATCAACCGCGAAAAATCTACTCACATTATTACTATTGAGGACCCAATCGAGTTTACCCACAAGTCTCAACGTTCCGTTATTGTACAGCGTGAAGTCCACTACGATACCTTTAGCTTCTCAGCTGCACTTCGTTCTGCTCTTCGTGAGGATCCAGACGTTGTGTTGATCGGTGAGATGCGTGACCTCGAGACTATCCAGGCCGCAATTACTATTGCTGAAACTGGCCACCTTGTATTTGCAACGCTTCACACCAACTCAGCTGCGCAATCCATCGACCGTATGGTGGATGTATTTCCACCACACCAACAGACCCAGGTACGTACTCAGCTTTCAAATATCTTGATGGCGATTTGTGCACAACGCCTCGTCCCAGCAATTGGTGGTGGCCGTGTAGTAGCTGCAGAAATCATGATCGCAAACCCAGCTATTCGAGCACTTATCCGTGATGGCAAAACCCACCAGATTGATAACGCTATCCAAACTGGTGCAGATCAAGGTATGCAAACTATGGACCGCACTCTGGCAAAGCTCGTCCAAACTGGCGTTATTACTTATGACGCTGGTAGGGAATATGCTGTTGATATCGCAGAGTATAATCGTTTGGTAAAGGGCTAGAATGAAGCGTTTCAACTATAAGGCAAAAGAAAAAGCCACCGGCAAAGTCATCAAAGGTAATATTCAAGCCGAGAATGAGCAAATTGCTGGCCGCCTTTTGGTTGAACAAGGCTACATCCCAGAAAGCGTCGTAGAAGAGGGCGGAGAGAATATTCTCGAGAAATACAAAAACCGTATTACTGCCAAAGATCGTATTATGTTTACTCGTCAGCTTGCAACCCTTATTGGTGCAGGCCTTCCACTTGCAGCTAGCCTCCGTACTGTTGCAGGACAGACAGACCGCAAGGGAATGAAGGCTGTCGCAGAAGAGATTCTAGCTTCCGTAGAATCAGGTAAATCACTTCACGATTCTTTTGCACTTCACCCAGAAATCTTCAATGGCGTTTATCTAGCGCTTATCCAAGCTGGTGAAACCTCTGGCACTTTGGATCTTGCTTTGAAACGTCTAGCAGACCAGGAAGAAAAAGATGCCGCTATGATGAGTAAAATCCGTGGTGCTCTTGTGTATCCAGGTATCATTCTTGTAGTTATCATTGCTGTGCTCGCTTTCATGATGATCGCTGTGGTCCCACAGGTTCGTAATCTCTATGCAGATATGAAACAAGAGCTCCCAGGCATGACTAAATTCCTCGTAGGTGTTACAGACTTCTTCGCTGCAAACTGGTGGCTCGTCTTTATCATTGTAGTTGCCGTCATCGGCGGCGCTGTTTACTACGTTAAGAGCACTGAAGCTGGCCGCAAGATGCTCGATAGCTTCAAGATTCATGTTCCACTCTTCGGCCCACTCTTCCGCAAACTCTATGTTTCTCGTTTCGCCCGTACAGCCGAAATGATGCTTGCTACCGGTGTGCCAATGCTAGACTCCGTAAAGATTTCTATCGACGCTGTAAACAATAAAGTTGTAGAAGAAGAGTACAGTAAATCACTTGATATCATTAAAGGCGGTAAGCCACTTTCTACGGCCCTTACAGACCTAGATTATATGCTTCCACTCGTACCGCAAATGTCTTCAATCGGTGAGGAATCTGGTAAGATTGATGAAATGCTTGGCAAGGCTGCACAAGTATACGAAAATGAGCTAGACGAGCAAATCAACAACATTTCTACTATGATCGAGCCAATCCTTATGGTGATTATGGCAGGCCTCATTGGTGTAGTTATTGGCGGTACTCTCCTCCCGATCTACTCACTAGTAAACAATGTAGGGTAATAAAAAGGGAATTAAAAAATCGCTCCCGGAGGAGCGATTTTTGTTGCTATCTATATATTAGTTATGACCACAGTAGAAGCCTGCACCCTCGAGTTTGAGGATAATAGCGATTCTACGATCACCTTGGATATAGGATGGATCTTCACCATCACAAGTAGCATTGGTATAAACGTAAATCTTACCCATTTCAGTTTCGCTTGAATGAGCGTTGTTCTTGGTCTTTACGTTGTTTACTTCGGCGATTACGTAATCGTTACCAGTAGATGGATCAGCAAACTGGTCGCCACCAACCTTTAGATAGTTAGAAATGAAGGCTTCATATTTGCTCTTGTCTGCAGGAACCTTACCATTGTTGTTGGCTTGGTATTGGCTGAGCTGAGAAACAAATCTAGCCATATCATTACGCCTCTGAGTATCACGTTGGCCACGCTGAAGAGCAGGCAATGCGATGAATACCATCAAGAAGATAAGGCCCGCGATAGCAAGTACGAGCACGACTTCGATGATGGTGAAGCCTTTCTTAGAGTTGGTATTTGATTTTGTCATAAATAAATCCTTTCAAGATTTTTTATTAACTTTACGCCGCATAAATAACCATATGCGGAATAGATTTATCTTTAATATAATAAATTTTTAGTAAAAAATCAAGGGTAATTTAAATCGCGTAACAGAAGTTTTCGTTGGATTCGAGCTTATATACAAGAGCAGCTTTTCTGCTGTTTGCGGACTTAATTGGAAGGTTAGAATCGCCACAATCTGCACCCACTACAAAGTAAATCTTGTGGGTATTAAATGTGTCTTCGTCGAGCTTAATGTTGGCACAAACTACGCCAGGTTTGGTGTTGGCTTCGCCACATGAGTTGTGCGACAAGATATAATCTACACCATCTGGATCGGTGAACGTACCGATATATTTGTCGCGCACGGTATAAAGTTGCGATGCGTTTGGCAAACCGCCACGGTTGTTATTAGATTGAAACTTCTTTACGCTGTCTGCGTAAGACATAATATCACTTTTGCGCTGAGAATCGCGCTGGTTTCTAGTAAGAGTAGGGAGTACGATGAAGGCGAGAGTTAGAATAACACCGGCAATACCAAGTACCAATGTAACTTCAATAATCGTAAAACCTTTTCTTAATTTCATACTATAAGTATAAATTAATCTGATAAAAATTCAAGCTTCTTATGGTAAAATAAGAGCATGCAAATTGGGTTTATGGTGATCATGTTTGTAGTTGGTGCAGCCATTGGCTCGTTTCTTTGTTGCCAGGTAAGACGCCTCAACCATTTCGAAAAAACCCACAAAAAACTTGGCTCTAGATCTATCTGTCTCAAATGTAAAAAGAAACTCCACTGGTACGAAAATATCCCAATCATTTCATGGATAGTCCTGGGCGGCAAGTGTAAAAAATGCAAAGCCAAAATTGGCATAGCAGAGGTACTTTCGGAAATTGGCATGGCGCTAGCGTTCCTGGGTATTGCCAGCAAAACAGATATCATGTCTGCGTCTCTATCAGAGTGGATTTTGTTCGGTCTTTACCTAGCGGTCACTATCGCACTTGGCTTCCTAGCAATCTACGACGGTATTTATGGCGAACTACCAAACTTCGCTCTTGTGATCGCTGTATGCATTGGCCTCGCAATCGCTGCGTATACTTTATTCCCAGCGTGCTCATGGGACAAAATAATCGCAACTATATTTGCAGTTTGTATTCTTGGCGGCATTTATCTCGTGCTATATCTCATCTCGAAAGGGAAGTGGGTCGGTGATGGCGACTGGATCCTCGGCACCGTTATCGGTCTTTCGCTTGGCAGCCCATGGTTAGCGCTCGTCGTTTTATTCTTATCAAACACAATTGCTTGCTTTGTTATGTACCCGTCAGTAAAGAACAAAAAATCAAAGCAAATCCATTTCGGGCCATTCCTCGTGATCGCATTTGTTATCGCTTTAACCTTTAGCAATTTCATCGAAGGTATGATATTATATTAATATGAGATTTAGAGTGGGTAAAAAACGTGGCGATACGTTGGTAGAGGTTACCATTGCTATCGGCATTTTTTCCATGGTAGCTATTGCTGTTGTCTCTGTAGTAAATGGCAGTACGTCTAGCTCGCAGTCCGCTCTCGAAACTACTGTTGCTCGTGAAGAAATCGATGCTCAGGCTGAGGCTCTTAGGTTTATTCAAAACTCTTACCTTACCGACATCGGTAATGGTGGCAACGAATCAGAACTTTGGGATGCTATCACTAAGAAGGCCGTTGAACCTGGGGATGTTCTAGAGTACAACGTAAACCAGTGTTCTGATATCTACAATACAGACAACTATAAGATTAAGAATTCATTTATCATTAATACCAGAAAGCTTCGTGACGGGACAACGAATGACATCATTAAAAGCTACGATAAGAATCTTTTTTATGAAGCATCCACGTATCCACGCGTCGTCTATTCAAATAACAACTCCGAAGATGGCACTCTCCTAAACCAAGACAAGGGAACGGTTTTCCAAAGAGTTGAAGGTTTGTTTATCATTGCTGTAAAGAACTCTTCTTCTGGAGGCTCCGCTACAAATATCGTAGAAGGTGACACTATCAAACGCCGCTCTGCTTATTATGATTTCTATATTCGTTCATGCTGGTACGCGCCAGGTTCAAACTCGCCAACTACTATTTCTACGGTTGTACGTTTGTACAATCCAAACGTTGCAACTAGTGATAACGTTAAACCAATCGTCACAAACTACGGTGACGTTATCAACTACGTAACCGGAACCTCCGGTACTATCGAGAGACAAAGAATCCCAACTGGTAATTCTGGCACCATCAAAAGTGGTAGTCAGCTAACTGCTCCAGCCCACCAAGAGTTCTCATTTTGGTGTGAGGGAACTGCTTCATATAATCCAGTTACAAACGGCACTTCTTGTCCAGCTGGCAGAAGACAATTTGCTTCTGGCCAAGCTTACACGACACCAGCTGGTTATACTTCGGACCGTCAGATCTATTTGTATCCAGTTTGGAAATATAAGGAAACAGCAACGGTTAGGTTCTATCGCAACTACAATGGTAGCGTGCTACTAGCTTCACAATCAGTGTATATCAAAGAAAGCACGACTCTTCGCCAAGTAAACCCTACGCGCGAAAATTATGCATTTAATGGTTGGAACACTCAGCCAAACGGTACTGGCATGGCCTACGCAGCGAATGGTTCAGTTAATCCACAAACTGCAGGTGAAGTAATTAATCTCTATGCTCAATGGAAGGCAAAACCAAAAGATACCGTTATGTTCGACTGCGCGGGGAACGGTAACTACAATGCTACCCAAGATTTCTATGCAAGCGGCAAACTAAAAACCTATGCAACGGCTTGCGGCAACGCTCCTTCTGGAAAGAAGCTCTCTTCATGGTGGGTTGTAGAAGGGAATACCGGCCAATATACTTATGGAGATGGGTTTAACTACACCTTTGTTGGTGGCAGGACCGTTAAGCTGAAAGCAATTCTTATTGATCAATGTTCGTTCAGCTCCGCAGATTATAACTATACGGGCGGAATGCAATCGTTTACTGTTCCAAGTGGTTGTGCTGGTACGTATCAAATCGAAGCATATGGTGCACAGGGCGGTTCATCCTTGAAGAATGGTAGCCGTGTAGATAACGGCGGCAAAGGAGGATATGCTAGAGCAAGTGTTACATTAACCGAAGGTCAAGTCATTTATATCGCAGTAGGCGGTAAAGGCGGCGAAGGCAGACTCAGCGGCTGCGCTCCGGGCGGTTGGAATGGCGGCGGCCAGGGCACGAACGACGGCGGCGGCTGTGGTGGATCAAGTGATGACGAAGGCGCTGGCGGCGGCGGTGGTGCAACTCATATTGGTAAAACAAACTCACTTTTGAAGGATACAGATAGATCCAACTTGTTCATTGTTGCTGGTGGCGGTGGTGGTTCATCATTTGGCTACTCTGGCGGCACCGGCGGCGGCACTAGCGGTGGTTCTGGTTCAAACGGTGGTGGTGGCGGTGCAACGCAAAGTAGTGGCTATGCATATGGACAAGGCCAAAACGGCTCTGGCGGCGGCAACAGTAATGGCGTTGCTGGCGGCGGCGGCGGCTTTTATGGCGGCCGAATCAACTCTCACAGTGGCGATCTAGGTAATAGTGGCGATGATAGAAATGCTGCAGGTGGCGGCTCTGGCTATATTAATAGCAGCTTAGCTACTAATGGCGTCATGTATAATGGTAGCCGTGCGGGCAATGGCTATGTCAAGATCACCAAAAAATAATTATTTCGTATCTGAATGAAACTTCTCGTGTACTTCTTTTAGATGTGCATCGGTTACGTGGGTATAGATCTGGGTCGTAGAAATATCAGCATGTCCAAGCATAGACTGTACAGAACGAAGATCCGCGCCATTCATAAGAAGATCAGTAGCAAATGAGTGACGGAGTGTATGCGGGGAAACATGCTTAGTAATCCCGGCCATCTTGGCATACTTTTCTACGATTCTTTCTACACTACGCGCGGTAATGCGACGATAATTGCCAGAAGTGTCAGCAACTTGTAGATTGTTACTATTGTTCAAGAAAAGCGGTGCAAGGGAATCGGTTCGCGCATCTAGATAATCCTGTACACGCATCGCTGCAGATTTACTGATGAAAATCGGGCGGTCCTTGTTGCCTTTACCACGCACCATAAACTCGCGGCGCTCAAGATTAATTGAACCGCGATCGAGCCCAACAAGTTCAGAAACACGTAGCCCGCCAGAATAGAGTAGCTCGATAATGGCACGGTCACGAAGTCCAGATTCAGTTGACAAATCGATTTGCTCAAGCATATCTTCTACTTCGCCGTAGTGCAAAAAAGACACTTGCTTTCTTGCTACTTTTGGCAATTCCACCAGGGAAGGGTCGAGTGATTTTATTTCGCGTTTAGTGAGATATTTAAGAAAGCCACGAAGAGCAATTAAATGATATGACTGAGTAATAACTTTAAAATCGTCAGTACCATTAGAAGAACCATAGCGGTTTAGTTTCAAACGGTATTTACGAAGTAGCTCACGATTTAGATCGGACGGTTTTATATCATCTTTATTCAAAACTTCCTGCGAAATCTCTAAAAAACGCTCTAGATACAATCGATAGTTTTCGATTGTCTTCTTAGAGCGTCCTTGCTCAATCTCCAAATGCTCAAGAAAGTCTTCGATTAAATCTGATATATACATAGCTACATTATATCAAAAAAATAGTCGGGACCAGGCCCGACTATTTTTAACAAATATATTATTTGCCAAGTTTGTAAGCGTCACGAATAATCATGATTTCTTCGTTGGTTGGCTCTACGTATACAGGCACAGTAGAATCTTCTGCAGTAATGATGCCACTTGTGATTTCCTTGAAGCTTGCGATTGCATCATTTACTTCTTTGTTAATCTTAATGCCAAGTGGAGCAAGACCAGCAATGATAGATTCACGGGTTTCTGCACCATTTTCGAGAACGCCAGCGGTAAATACGATAGCATCTACTTCACCGTTTAGTTCTAGGTAGTACTCAGCGATGTAACGGTCGATACGATCCACATACATATCAAGAGCGAGACGTGCGTTTTCGTCACCTTCAGCAATTGCTTTCTCTACGTCACGGTTGTCGTTAAAGCCACAAACACCCATGAGGCCGGACTTCTTGTTAAGGGCATTGTCGATCTCGTCATAGGTCATGCCAGCTTCATCGATCATGTATTTGATGATTGAAGGGTCAATAGAACCAGAGCGGGTACCCATCATGAGGCCATCGAGTGGGGTGAGACCCATGGTAGTATCATAGCTTTTACCGTCTTTAACAGCGGTAATACTTGCGCCAGAACCAACGTGACAGATAATAAGATTGATATCTTCTTTGCCAAGCTTCTTTTGCATTACTTCGGTAATATATTTGTGGCTAGTACCATGGAAACCGTATTTTCTTACGCCGTACTTTTCATACCATTTCATAGGTACAGGGTACATGTATTGAATCTTTGGAATAGTCTGGTGGAATGCAGTATCAAATACGGCAACTTGAGTAGCCTCAGGAAGTGCTTTTTGCATTGCCTTAATACCGGCGATATTGCCAGGGTGATGAAGCGGAGCAAACTTAGTGAACTCTTTGATATCTTTTAGTACTTCATCATCGATAAGTACTGACTTTGCGTACTTTTCACCACCATGAACTACGCGGTGACCAACGCTACGGATTTCTGATAGATCTTTTACTGCGCCGTAGTTTACGAGCTCTTCAAGCATGACTGCTACAGCTTCGGAATGATCGGCAATTAGTTTCTTGGTTTCGGTCTTTTTACCTTCGAACTTGATATTATAAAAGCTATCTTTGGCACCGATTTTTTCTACATAGCCGCCGATGATAGCAATTTCTGAAGGCATATCATAAAGCTGGAACTTGAGTGATGAAGATCCGGCGTTGACGCATAGTACTTTCATTTTTTCTCCTTTATTTGAATGGTGACCCGGGTGCGAGTCGAACGCACAACCTCTTCCTTAGGACGGAATTGCTCTATCCATTGAGCCACCGGGCCATAATTAAATATGGTATAATTGTACCATGAAATTGATCAAGAAAAAAGATGACAAGAAGACTGAACAAGAGAGAGTGGAAGAGCGCCGCGAAGAGGTTCTCGCCGCCGGCCGCAAGTTCAAATATCCTCTTCAGTGGACTAAACATCGCGTAGTTATCAATACTGTTCTTATTGCAACCGTTGTGCTTGGTATTATTATCATTAGTGGTTGGCTTGCACTCTATCGCTTTAACATGACAGATGAAATGCTCTATCGTATCACAAAGATTATCCCAGTTTCTGTTGCTGAGGTCGATGGCGAAAGCGTCCGCTTCTCAGATTACCTAATGATTTATCGTAGTAGTATTACATCCATCGAGCGTCAATCTAGCCAAAACGATAGTCGTGGCTCGCTAGATGATCTCCGCGCACAATACCGTCGCGCTGCGCTCTCAGAAACCGAAGAGTATGCTTATGCAACAAAGCTTGCCAGGGAACTAAACATCGAAGTATCGGACGAAGAAGTTGCTAACGAATTCAAGCGTCACCTTGGAATAGGTGGTACGGAGCGTAGTGAAGAAAGCTTCATGAAAATAATTACTGAAAACTTTGGTATGGATAAAAGCGAATATGAACACATGCTTTATCTAAACCTACTAAAGTCCAAGGTGGAAATCACTATCGACGACAATGCAAACAAGATTGCGAACCAAGTCGAATCCATGCTCAGCAAAAACGGCGGCAATTACGAAGCTGTTTATGATGCGCTCGGTGATGCTATTGAGTACCAGGAAACCGGTGGCTTTGTATCTACCCAGAACATCGATGGCGGCCGTGCACTCGAAGCTTACAAATTGGAACCAGGGAAGGAAAGTGGCAAGTTTATCTCTATGAATGGTGACGGCTATTACTTCGTAAAGCTTATCAAGAAGATCGAAAACGAAGTAAACTTTGTATCAATCAAAGTTCCATTTACCGAATTCCAAAATCGTTTCGAAAAACTACGTGAAGAAGAAAAGGTCAAAGAGCATATCGACCCAGCTCCAGTAAAAGAAGAGCCACAACAAGAATTCACTGAATAAAAAAATGGTGCGGGTACAGGGAGTCGGACCCTGATCTCATCCTTGGGAAGGATACATAATAGCCGCTATACGATACCCGCAGCCTGTTCTGATTATAGCATATCCCTATAAATATGGTATAATATTTTTATGCAAGAGATCCAAAATCAACTAAAAGAAACTATCAAAAATTTATACAACATTGATTTTGATCCAGAAATAACTGTTGCTCCGGCAAATATTGACGCAGACTATTCATCAAACGCTCCATTAAAACTTGCTGGTGTACTTCACAAGGCTCCAATGCAGATTGCCGAAGAGCTCGGTATTGGCACACCTTCTGCTCCTGGTTTTGTGAATTTTTCTTTAAGTGATGATATTCTAAAGTCCTCCATTGATAATCTAGATTTTACAAATAATGATTTCGCAGGGAAGACCGTTATTTGTGAATTTAGCGATCCAAACCCATTCAAGGTACTCCATGTCGGGCATCTTTATACATCCGTCATGGGAGATTCCATTTCCAGACTTTATGAATATGCTGGCGCAAATGTAATCCGCGCAAACTTCGGTGGTGACGTCGGCCTTCATGTCGCTAAAACTATGTATGTTTTGAAGCAAAAAAATATTGAAGATCTAACCATCGAAGATATTGCTAAATGCTATATCGAAGGCACTGCCGCTTACGAAGATGATGAGGCGGCCAAGGCTGAGATTACCGCTATGAACAAAGAGATCTACAGAATTAACGCCGAGGATATTCATGGTACCGGGCTCTCAGATTTGTATTGGAAAGGCAGGGAATTGTCTTATGAATATTTCAAGAATTTTTATGCTACTATCGGTGTAAAGTTTGATAAGTTCTATCCAGAATCCACCGTTGCTGCCCTTGGTCTAAAGACCGTAAAAGAGCAACTCGAAAAAGGTGTTTACGAAATGAGTGATGGCGCCGTAATCTTTGACGGTGACAAATTTGGTCTTCATACCCGCGTATTTATTAATAAGGAAGGCGTCCCAACCTACGAAGCAAAGGATGTTGGCCTTATCTTTACCAAGTGGGCAGATTATCAGTTCGACAAATCTGTAGTTATCACCGGTAGCGAACAGCTCGAGTATATGAAAGTTGTTTTGAAATCCGTTGAGCAATATGCGCCAGAGCTAGTAGAAAAGACTTCTCATTTAACTCACGGGCTAGTAAAGCTCCCTGGCGGAGTAAAGATGTCCTCAAGAAAAGGCAATTTTTTGAAAGCCGTTGATGTGCTAAACATGGTAAAAGATGAGCTAAAGAACGAATACAATTCCGAAGACGAAAAGGTCTCCCTTGCTGCTACTAAGTATGCATTTTTGAAATACAAAATGGGTGGCAACATTATCTTCGATCCAAAGGAATCCGTAAAAATGACCGGCAACTCCGGCCCATACCTCCTTTACTCTTGCGTCCGCGCCAAGAAGATTCTTGCCAATTGTAACAGTAACGAGGAAAAAGAATACTCGTATAGTAAATATGAAAAGAATTTGATCAAAAAAGTACTAGAATACAAAGGAGTTCTAGGCGAGGCTGTTGCCGATATGGCCCCACACAAAGTCGCCAACTTCCTTTACGAACTCGCACAAGAGTTTTCTAGATTCTATGAAAACTGTCCTGTTGCTGGCGCTCCAGAAGAGAAAGAACGCGCCAAACTAGTAGAAAAGTATCTTGAAGTAATGACCCACGGACTAAACATTTTGGGAATTGAAATCCCGGAGGAGATGTAATGAAAAAAGCTAAGCTACTTTGGATTGATCTAGAAATGACTGGTCTCGAACCAGACAAAGATAAGATTTTGGAAGTCGCTGCTATTGCTACAGATATGGACCTTAACGAAATTGCAACCTACGAAGCCGTTGTAAAAGTAGACGATAATCTTATTAAAGAACGTATGGTTGGCGAGTTCTGGGAGAGAAACAAAGAATCATACAACGCCCTAGTCGCACAAAATGAGAATGGAAGGCCAGTAAAAGAAGTTGAAGGGGAACTACTTGAATTTTTGGATAAAAATTTTGGCAAAGAAATCTATCTTGCCGGCAACTCCATCCATCAAGACCGTAAGTTTATTGAACGCGAGATGCCAGAACTAAACAAGCGCCTTCATTATCGTATGCTTGATGTTTCTGCTTGGAAGATTTACTTTGAAAATGCATTGGATAAAAAATTTACTAAACGTGATGCACACCGTGCACTCGATGATATTAACGGAAGTATAGAGGAGCTCAAATGGTATTTGACATTTCTAAAGTAACCGGCATTGGCGAATATGAAGAAAAACAAGAAAAAGAACGCACTATATATAATAAAGGCGACAAGGCTTTTCTTGTTGTGAACAAGAATACTATCGAACTTCGTACCGACGACAAACTCGCTAAACTACTAGAAGAGAAATATGAATCTGTTATGCAGTCTCGCTACTTTGGTCGCGGCGGCATCGAGATTGTTCCAGCCGGCCAACTAGATGAAACTGAAATATACGACTTAATTCGTCTTAGTTATAATCTCACAAATTAAATCCTGCTTATGCTATAATAAAAGCATATGAAGGTCAGACAACTATTGGTTGGGCTAGGTGTGACATTTGGCAGTACGCTTTTTGCTACTCCAGCTACAGCCATCACTTATCAAGAGGACGCTACTGTTCGCTTTACGTTCAACTCAGAACTTAGCGTTCGGCTAGATACGGCAAATATCGAGATTTTAGATCTTACGCCTGGCACTAGCAGCGACAGTAATGTGATCGGTATCACCATCGACACAAATAATATGGTGGGTTACACGGCGACAGCATCTGTTGGTGACAGCACATATAATACCACTAACATGATTCATACGAATGGAACAAACTTTTTTGCTAGTTTGGGAATAGCTGCAAGCGAGTCTACGATTTCTACCGACAACACTTGGGGTTATGCAACCTCTACCGACAATGGTTCTTCTTGGTCTAACTTTTCTGGCCTTCCAATCTATACAGACACTGCCAAAGAGATTGCGGTGACGAATTCTCCGGCTTCTGACTCTCTTAAATTCAAGATTAATGCAAAAGCTGCTACATCGCAAGCTGCTGGCGATTATCGTAACGTTATTAACTTTACTGTAGTTGCAAATGTTCCACCAAAAGGGATCGATGACGCCCTAGGCATTGTTTACCCAGACCCACCACAGGATCCAGAAACTCACTACCCAACCATTCAGTCCATCAACGAAGAAGTATGCGATCTCGTAGAGGCCATTGACGAATCTACAGTAGTAACAGATATTCGTGACCACAAGAATTACCATGTCGCAAAACTTAGAGATGGTCGTTGCTGGCTTCAAGATGATCTCGCGCTTAACCTTACTAACTCAAGCGTGAAGCAAAGGACGACGTCACAGAACACCAATGCAAACACAGCGTCTCTCCAGGCACTATTTAATGGTGGCAGGGTAGAAGGAGATTCTAGCACGGATAAATATGCTACCAGAGCCGTCTCAGCTTTTGCTGGCTCCCGTAGCTATGGTGCACCGCTCATCGACGCAAGTCTAGAAAACAAAACTATTCAAGACTACCCATCATCAAGCGACACCATGGAAGAAGCCAAGGATTGGAAGTTTGGTATATATTATAACTATTGTGCATTATCGGCCGGTTCCTACTGTTATGGTGACGACGAAAATGCCGGGACCAACTATGACGCCCCAGGCACAGCTGTTGACGCAGAATATGATATTTGCCCAGTCAACTGGCGCCTACCTACTGGTGGTCAACCAAATGGTGACGGTGGCGAATATTATAAACTGCAAGCGTTCTATAGGGATAGCAACTATCAGTATTACACTGGAATGAGAAAAGCCCTTCGCCTCCCAATGACTGGTTATCACGATGGTACAGGTGTTTGGATGCAGGGTTACGATGGACACTGGCCATCCGCAACCTACGAACAAAACTTCCCAGCAAATATGGCCGCTCTTTACTCATCTTATTATTCGCTCGATGGTCTCAACTCAATTGGTCGCGCAAACGGTTACAATGTACGCTGTATCACAAAAGTCACACCAAGTGTCACGATTAGCTTTAACGCAAACTATGGTACAGGCTCTATGCCATCGCAAGGCATAAAAGTTGGTAAGACTGCGGCGTTAAGCTCTAATGGGTTTACACGTAGTGGGTACGTGTTTAACGGCTGGAACACCAAAGCTGATGGAACTGGCGAAGGCTATGGCGACATGGATAACTATACTGTCTCAAAGAATACGGGCGTATCATCAATCACTTTATATGCCCAGTGGTTACAAGACACAGGTAGCGGTTCTGGTGGCGGCAGTACTGTAGGTGGTCGCACCTTGCAGCGTGCATTCGAAGAAGCATATCTATATAATCACGGTAACTTTGATGGTCACAAGGGCATGTATGTCCCAGAAAAAGACGCACAAGGGAACTTTACTGGCGACTATCACGAAGCCACAAGCAGTAGCGAGTACGATGGTATTGCAGCTAGAGACCTTCGTTTTGCAATGCAAGATGTTAGTCTCCTAGTAGATGGATTAAAAGTATGTGACCGCGCTACAGTAGTAGGTTCCGAAGCATACGTCCTAGACCTTCGTGATAAAAAATCATACTGGATCGCTAAACTAAAAGATGGCAAGTGTTGGATGACACAGAACCTAGATTATGACTTAGAGAATGGTAGGGCGTTAACTCCAGCCACGAGCGACGTACAGAGCAACTGGGATCCTCCATATTCTACGATCCATGGAACAGCTGCTGCAAGAGATCTTAATAGTCTTGGCTGGTCCATGCGGGATCCATACAGACCGCTTGCATATGATCCTGGATTTGCCCTATATTATACAAGCCCAACCGGGACAGATACACAATTCTCGTCTCTAAATGAATGTATGAATGCTCTTGGCCTAATTTGGCAAGACGAATGTATGCACTACCACGTCGGTAATATTTATAGTCAGGCAGGCGTAGCTGCAAAAAGCACGATCCAAGGTATTTCTGGGTATGCAAACTTCGATACGTCTGTATGCCCAGCAGGATGGGTGCCACCAGCTGGCATCACTGGTAGCACGGACTCTGCAGAAACTACTCCTGCGTATAATACTTTGCTCACCGGCTATGGCATCGTTGCCCCAGGGTACACTACTACCGGCGGTGTCAAAATAATAAAAGACTACGTTACCGGCAAGAACAATGATGTGTTCGGTAGCCCACTTTACTTTGTGAAAGGCGGACAGGTCAATGACATGTCCTATTGGCGAGGACTTGGCCGCGCTGAGTACTGGGATGGCACCTTTATTGATTCAACAGTCTTCTATACGACCTTCAATACTAATGACACCTCGCTCGCAATCGGCCAAGAAGGCTGGTATGGTAGAGCAGTTCGCTGCATAGCTAGATAATCATTATATATCATCCCGCTTGTGCTATAATATATAGTATATGAAGGTCAGACAGCTATTGGTTGGGCTAGGTGTAATATTTGGCAGTTCATTTTTTGCATCTTCAGTCACGGCCATCACTTATCGAAAAGAAACTACGGTTCGTTTTACCTTTAATACAGAGCTTAGCGTTGCTCTGGATACTGCAAATATTGAAATATTAGACCTTACTCCAGGAACTAGTAGTGATAGCAATGTAATTGGTCTTACTATCAATACAAACAACATGGTGGGGTACACCGCTACTGCGTCCGTTGGTGATGGTACCTATGATACTACTGATATGGTCCACACGAACGGCACGAATATATTTTCTAGCCTATCTACGGAAGCCAGTTTAGCGTCAATTTCGACAGACAACACTTGGGGCTATGCCACATCAAACGATAACGGATCCTCTTGGTCAGATTATTCTGGTCTCCCAATTTATTCCGGTGATGCCAAGGAGATCTCAGTTGCAGACTCTCCGGTCTCTGATTCTATCAAATTCAAAATCAACGCCAAAGCTGCCACTTCACAAGCTGCTGGTGATTATCGCAATGTAATTAATTTTACTGTTGTTGCAAACGTTCCACCAAGGACAATTGAAGATGCAATCGAACAGACATATCCAGACCCACCAGTCGATCCAGAAACTGGGAAGTATACATTACAATCGCTAAACGGAGAAGTTTGTGATCTTGTTGAAGCAATTGGCGAATCGGCAATCCTTGCTGATGCACGCGATCATACTACATATCACGTTGCAAAACTTCCAGACAACAGATGTTGGCTACAAGACAATTTAGCGCTCGATATCGCAGACTCTACCATCAAAGCAAATATGACAGAGGCAAATACCAATGCCCCGAATTCCGTACTTTCTTATTTGAAAAATGGCGGAGGAACATCAAGCGATCAGTTCGCAATTGACCCAGTCGAAAACTGGACAACAGAAAACAGTTTCTCGAAGCCGCTCGTAAATTCACAGTTTAAAAATGACATAACAGATGATAGTCTAGACATCGAAGAAGGATATTTAACGGGTAATTATTATAATTATTGTGCCGCCAGTGCCGGTTCATATTGCTACGGTAACGGCAGTAGCTACGGGGAATCGTATGATAATCCAGACACGGCAGTTGATGCAGAATATGATATCTGTCCAGTAGGGTGGCGCATGCCAACCGGCAATGATAGCGATAATAATGGAGGTGAGTATATCATTATCTATGAGACTGTCCCGGGTGAGCACGGCTATCCTCGTTACGAACCATTTCGTAGAATGCTCCGCCTACCTCTCACCGGCTATTACGAGGGAGGATCAAAAAGCTATTATGGGGTATATGGCTACTATACATCCGCAACGCGCTACAACAACTATACTATGCGCTTCCTGGATATAGACGTCCCAGTAAACCCGTATTCAAATTATAAGAACCGTTCCTATGGCTTGTCTGTTCGCTGTATTGTAAAAGAATCGTCAAAGTATACAATTTCATACAATGCTAATGGCGGCACGGGCACGATGGCGGATCAAGTGTCAAGAAGAGGTGAAACAGTGCAGCTAGCTCAGAATACGTTCACTCGCAGCGGATACGTATTTAATGGTTGGAACACCAAGGCGGACGGCAACGGTGCAGGTTATGGTGATGAAAATTCCTATACCATTACAACGAATGAAGCTGCAAAAACAATGACTTTGTACGCTCAATGGCTACAAGACACAGGTAGCGGTTCTGGTGGCGGCAGTACTGTAGGTGGTCGCACCTTGCAGCGTGCATTCGAAGAAGCATATCTATATAATCACGGTAACTTTGATGGTCATAAGGGCATGTATGTCCCAGAAAAAGACGCACAAGGGAACTTTACTGGCGACTATCACGAAGCCACAAGCAGTAGCGAGTATGATGGTATTGCTGCTAGAGACCTTCGCTTTGCAATGCAGGATATCGGCCTATTGGTAGACGGCGAAAAGATTTGTGATCGTACTACTGTGTATGGATCCGAAGCTTACGTTTTGGATCTCCGCGATAACAAGTCTTACTGGGTTACAAAGCTAAAAGATGGCAAGTGTTGGATGACTCAAAACCTAGATCTAGATCTTTCTACATCAAAGACCCTTTACCATGCCGATACCGACCTAGGTTGGACAACTGGCGACAGTTCTGCTTCATGGACTTCAGATTATAGCACTGCAACTGGCTCAATCGGTTCTACATTTAACGAAGGCTGGGGCAACCGTTTCATTCCAAAATCATTTGATCCTGGTGAAGAATATATTTATACAACTGGTCGTAACACTGTCTTTAATTCAAACTCAGCCTGTCAACTAGCAGCACACGTCGATGATCAAACATGTCGCCACTATCACGTAGGTAACTACTACAACTGGAATGCCGCAATCGCCATGAATGATACGGATAGTGACTACTACAAGAATTCGTACAATGATGCGCCAAATTCAATTTGTCCTGCAGGTTGGAGGCTTCCTCACTCTGAAAGGGAAGACATCACTGCCCCTGATGGCCGTTCAGAATACTACACTCTTGGTTTGGCACAAGGATTCATTTATCCATCAACAGCAGAAGACTATACGACATGCACCGATGACTCCTGCGCAGCACCGAGAGCGGCTCCAACATACTTCGTCCGCGCTGGTTACGGTTATAATGGCAGATACGAAGAAAAGACTTCTGGCACCCCAGCAAGTTTCTATTGGCATAGCACAGCAGACACGACTGTCTATGCTAGAGACTTCTATATGACTGGCGAAAACCTCTTCGGTTATGGATATGGTAAGGAGCATTCAGACGGCAGCAACGTCCGCTGTCTAGCAAGATAAAAAAATAGCCCCGGTAAGGGGCTATATTTTTTATTAAGCTTCAGCTTTTTCTTCTTTCTTTGCATCCTTGCGGCGATTCAAGCGGTTCATAGCTTTCACAATCATAAAGATTACAAAGGCGATAACAATGAATTGGATCACATTTTGGATGAAATTACCGTAGGCAATTACGGCTTCGTCACCAGTACCAAAGAAATTTGGGATGCGAATCACAAGATTGGTGAAGTCTACACCACCAGCGATAAGGCCAACGATCGGCATTACGATATCATTTACAAGGGAATTAACGATTGTCGTGAATGCGCCACCTACGGCCACACCTACGGCGAGTTCAACTACGGAACCACGGTTAATAAACTCGATAAACTCTTTACGAAAACCAGAACTTTTTTCGCGGGTCTTTTTTAGAGCTTCTTTTGCTTTTACTGTCTTACTTTCTTTAGTAGCCATTTTGCTCCTTTCTAATTAATTGGCTTCAGAGAAGTTGGAAAACTTTTCTTGAAGATTCTTAAGACTATTGTATGAAGTATTAAGAATCGTGCGTAGGGAATCATTGCTGGTAGCATCATATAGCTTACCTTCCATAGACATAATTACAGAGATTTCGTAGCTCATTTTGTGTGCGTAGATCCTGTCTAGGATGCCATTGATTTTTGCTTCAAACAATTCTTGCTCAAGCCCAAGGCGTCTATTTTCGTCGGATTGCTGCTGTTCTTTAGAGAGACTCTTAATCCCGTAGGCACTCTCTGTATATGCGGATAGCTCCTTGTTTGTGTTGGAGATCACGCCACCAAGTGATGCAGAACTAGAACGAAGCTCAGAAGATTTTACGCTTGGTTGGTATGTAGAAATCACAGAAGAAGTGTTTTCTAGACGAACGCGTAGATCGATAGTTTGCTCCTTTACTCCAGACTTACCGCCACCAAGTACCGCACCGATAATTGCCATCAAGATGATACCAACTACACCTATCATGCCCACCAGGACATATTTATTCTTAACTAAATCCATTTTTGACTTCTTTGGCGGACGCACCGTGGAAGAAATCTCATTAAGATATGATTGACTGTCCATATGCTATAATTATAGCATGCAGGACCTAAAGGAGGAAATAAAATCCAGACTGGCGGTGGAAGATGTGGTGGGTCAGTATGTGGAGTTAAAGCGTGCGGGACGAAATTTGAAAGGTCGTTCTCCTTGGGGTGTAGACAAGACACCTAGCTTTATGGTTTCTCCTGAAAAGGGGATCTGGCACGATTTCTCTGCCAATAAAGGGGGAGATATTTTTACTTTTGTCATGGAAGTTGAGGGTATTAGTTTTAAAGAAGCTCTCGAGAAGTTGGCTGCGCAAGCCGGCGTAGACATCACTAAATATCGTGGCGGCGACCCAAATGTTGCTCGCAAGAAAGCCCGTGCTAAAGAGGCTCTCGCTCTTGCGACTAAATACTACCAAGCTTGTCTCGTAAGAAACAAAGATGTTTGTGAGTATGTATTCTATAAAAGAAATCTAAACCGCTCCACAGTAGCAGAGTTCAAGGTTGGCTATTCACCATCAAGTGGTAAGGCTCTTCTAGAAGTACTAAAAAAGCGCGGTTTTAGCTCTTCAGAATTAAACGATGCTGGTCTTTTGAACCAATATGGTAGCGATATGTTCCGCGACCGTATGATGGTGCCATTTATTGATACAAATGGTAATGTTATTGGCTATACGGCTCGTATTTTAGGTAAAGGCGAGCCAAAGTATCTAAATACTCCGGAAACAATCCTATTTAATAAGTCCCGCTTTATTTTCGGTCTATATCATGCCAAAGAGTCCATCCGCAGAAACGGTTACGTTGTTATCGTGGAAGGGAACATGGACGTAATTTCGTCTCACCAAGCTGGCGTAAAAGAAGCTGTCGCTACGTCCGGCACCGCTATGACTGAGCAGCACCTCAAGATCTTATCCAATCTCACTTCGGACATTCGTCTAGCCTACGATGGTGATGCTGCCGGTGTAAAAGCTACTGAGCGCGCCATTATGCTTGCCGGAGACTTAGGCATTACCCTCACTGTAATCTCCAACTATCACGGTGCAAAAGACCCAGATGAATTAATTCAAAAAGATCCTAAATTGTGGCAGCAAGCCGTGGAAGAACGCGTCCCGGCCGTAGACTGGCTACTTTCTAAGTATGAAGAGAATCTAAACCTCCGTACCGCTCCTGGAAAAAAAGAGTATTCCGACATCGCTTTGAAGCTTCTCAGTTATGTAAAAGACGAAGTAGAGCGCGCAAGCTATGAAAAGAAAGTCGCGAAAAAGCTTGATGTTGAAGTAGAAATCCTCCGCGAAAAGGGAGAACGCTTGAACAAAAAATTAGAACAGGCCGCATCCCATCGCTATTTAAAGAAGCCAAAAACCACAGCAAAAAGTGATGGTTTGATCAAACTAGAAAACAGTCTTTTGGCCCTCAAAATATATGGTGGTATCTCTAAAACAGACATTCCTTTTGAAGTGCCAGAAGACGAGGCAAAACTTGCTGAACTAGAATTAGTGTTCAATGCGGATCACGAAAATGTTCAAGAACCGAATTACGAAAAAGAAGCCAGCGAGCTTATGGGCCGCTACAATAAGGAACTAAGCCAGCAGAGAATCAAAGAGCTCACCGCAAAGCTAGATGAGCTAGATGAAGAATCCGATGAGTACGACGACGTTCTTCGCCAAATTCGCGACTTGCAAAATCCAAGCAATTAGTCTATACTATCTGTAATGAACTTGAAAAATGATGATATTTTGGATGCAAAAGAATTAGCACTCGATTTTGACGATCCTAGCACAGACGACCTCGAAGACGAGGAAGAGCTCTCTGATGAAGAGCTTGCTATTACTGCCGAAAACGTAGACGCTTTTGCAGACGACTCAGTTAGACTATATTTACGTGAAATTGGTAAAATCCCACTTCTCACTCCAGAAGAAGAGGCAGATCTTGCACAGCGCATCGTAAAAGGCGACAAAAAAGCCAAAGACAAAATGGTTGAATCAAACATGCGTCTTGTGGTTTCTATCGCTAAGCGTTACGGTGGCCGTGGTCTAGATTTCCTAGATCTTATTCAAGAGGGAAACACTGGCCTTCTTCGCGCTGTAGAAAAATTTGATCCAGAAAAAGGCTTTAAGTTTTCTACCTATGCTACTTGGTGGGTTCGCCAAGCTATTACTCGTGCAATCGCAGATCAGGCTCGTACTATTCGTATTCCAGTACACATGGTAGAGACTATTAATAAGGTTCTCCGTACTACTCGTAAGCTTACCGCAGAGCTAAACCGCGAGCCAACCAACGAAGAAATCGCAAAAGAGCTCGATATGGAGCCAGAAAAAATCGATTACGTCATGCGCATTAAACAAGACATCGCCTCGCTAGATGCCTCTGTTGGTCGTGAAGGTGACGATGAAGATTCTGTACTTGGTGACTTCGTAGAAGACGAAGAGCGTGATTCTCCAGAAGATTCAGCTGCAAACCAAATTTTGAAAGAACAACTATCCGAAATTATTGCTACCCTCACCGAGAGGGAACAAAAGATCATCCGTCTTCGCTTTGGTATTGGCGGTGGTCGTCCACATACCCTAGAAGAAGTAGGTAACGAATTTGATGTTACCCGTGAACGTATCCGCCAGATTGAGGCTAAGGCTCTTTCGAAACTTCGCAAGAACAAAGATACCAAAAAACTTCACGAATATTTAAGGTAGGAGGAATATGAAAAAAATCATTATGGCACTAGTCGCAGTTGCGTTGGGCGGCATTGTGATGGCTGCACCAGTATTCGCAAGTTGTGGTGGCGCAGAAACTGCACTTATCCACTGTGATGAACCTTCCGGAGAAGGTGGCATTATGTATGTCTTGCAGAGCGCAATCGACATTCTTACTGTTCTCGTAGGTATCGTTGGCGTTATTGGTATTACCATTGTAGGTATCCAATATCTTACCGCCGGCGGAAGCGAGGAAAAAACCAGAAAAGCCAAGCGCCGCATGCTCGAAATAATTATCGGTATTGCAGTTTTTGTATTGATGGATGCACTCCTCAAATGGCTCGGAGTGTTTAACCAATAAAAATGAAACGTCTTCTAATTGTTTGTAACCCACGTTCTACTCGTTTTGTTGATGTCGAAAAAGAAGTTTTGTCTAAGACGAAAGATCTAAAAGGCTACATGGTAGGGAAGTATGAAGTAGAACCTACCGACGTCGATAAGAACGCAGCTAAATTTGCCAAGCTTATAAAGGATGGGGATCTTGTTATCTCTGCTGGTGGTGATGCTACTGGCATTATCGCCTCTAATGGCATCCTAAAATCTGGTAAGGACGCCACACTCGCTGTACTCCCATACGGTAATTTCAACGATCTTTCACGCACCCTTGGCACTAAGACCTTTGAGGATGTATTCAACAAGAAAAACACTACGAAAAAGTTGTATCCTCTAGAAATCTATGTAGATGGTAAGTTTTTCCGCTATGCATCTAGCTATGTAACTATCGGCATGACAGCAGAGGCCGTAGAGCTTTTTGATGAACCAAAGTTCAGAAAGTATATGCAAAAAGGACACAAGAGTTCTTGGCGTTCATACATTGCGCTCGCAAAATGGTATTTCAAAAACCATCACAAAAAAGAATTTGTTCCTCCATTTACTTTGAATGGCAAACCTACCGCAAAAAAGATTAGTGACTACTGCGCGCTTTCTGGTAAATCAATGTGCCGCGTAATGAAAGGCGGCGATGACTATTTGAAGCCAAAGGTGTTCCGTAGTGAAAACTGCCGCCTTACTAATTTCTGGCGCCTAACCGTGCTCATGACGAAGTCTATTTTCGTACGCACTCCAGGCACCGAAACTACTGGCGACAAGCTAGAATTCTTAGAGCCAGCCACCGTTGAGCTCCAAGCCGAAGGCGAGTATCGTATCTTTAAGGATATTAAAACTATCGAAATAAAGAAAGGTGACAAATGCCTGAAAGTGATCCACGCTTAGTAAAAGTAATCTCTTATATGAGAGCTCACTGGCCAAGTGAGGTAAAACCAGAATGGCAAGTTGGCCTTGCTGAATACCCAGGTATCTTGAAGAAAGTCGTCGAAGACTTTACTATTTCGGCGACTAAGAACCACCGCTTTATTCGTATTGCTGGTCTTTCTGGCTCTGGCAAAACCACTCAGATTCTCCCGGCTGTAGAGGCATATTGCGAGAAAAATAATTTCGAGCCGATTCTCATGGCAGCTCGTCGTTTTGTGACTTACCATCCTCACTACCAGGAAATCAAAGACTATTATGGCGATGAAAACCTCCGTAAAATGACGGATGAGTTTGCTACTATTATGCTATTTCTTACGCTTTCTGAGTTAATCAAGGGCGGCTATGATGTAGTTCTCGATGTGACTCTACTCGATCCAGAAATGGAGGGCATTTTGTTGGAGTTATTAAAGGCGGGGAACTATGAAGCGCTCATTCTCATGATCGCGGTTTCGCCAACCGTCACCGAACAGTATCTCTCTGGTCGTGCTTGGCGCCACTCTAGAGAAACAGAACTCGAATTTATCCGTGCTACGTCTAAGGCCCTAGACTTTTACGCAACAAATTCTCCAGACACCCGTATCATTCTTTGGAGTGTTTATGATAAAGATCCGGTATATGACGGCCCAATCAAAAACGTGATCCCAACCTTTGAAGACTATTCGAATAGGGAAGAGCTCCCAAAAAAGGACGACGACGAACGTCGCGACGCTAAAATCAAATATCTTACAACTGATTTAGATTAATCTCAGGGAAATGTGTACGGATGTGGTCTGCATAGCCTGCATCAATGTGCTTCCATGCGGTTTTCATGCGTTCAATTTCTTCTTTGTTAGTAAACTCAGCTAGAAATGCTTCTTCAAATTCTTTTGGCACAGGGCGGGAAAGGATTCTAGCTACATCCATATCTGGGTTACCGGTGCCAGCGAAACAAAAGTCAATTACGCCGATCACTTTATCATTTTCATCTAGAAGGACATTGCCGAGATTCAAATCACCATGTACCAAGTTGGTTAGCTCAGTCTCTTTAATATACTCGTGGTCTTCATCAATATGCTTCTCGTAGTGCTCATGGTCTAGTTCATATAAGAAATCAGAGAGCGGGTATTTTACCTTTTCCGGAGCATTATTAAGATCAATATTTGAAAGTTCTTTGATAAACTTGGCTACATCATAAGCTGCACCAGTGAGTGCAGTGTGGGATAAATGATAAATCCTATCCCCCAGGGTATAGCCTTCAATCTTTTTATGAACAGAGAATGGGCGCTTGTTTTTGTCATAATGAAGCTCCATTTGTGGAGTATAATAGCTAGTCTTGCCATCTACAAAATTACAAACGGTAGCATCTTTTACAATCATCTTAGACCAGAACGGATTACGTGGAAAACGGAAAAAATACCCACCATCGTCCGTGGTAACTTCAATTACAATATTAGTCCAACCCGTCAAAATGTGCTCAGTTTTTTCGATTTTCTTATCAGGAAAAGTCTCTTTAATGATTTGATCCAGTGGATCATTGGTAGTAAAAAAATTACCCATGTAAAGATTATAGCATTCATCGCCCGCAAAATCCACTTTGACTACCTTTGTTTAATAATGATATAATAAGCTTATGGTTAAAGGGAGCATTAAATCTATTCTGTTGCTTGCAATTGTCAGTGGTATTTGCACAAGCAAGGCTGTTTTTGCCGATAATCCACTAGATTTCTCCATTACTGTCGAACAAACACTCAGCCTTGTCTTATCTTCCAATTCTGTAAATATAGAGCTCACCCCTACTCGCAATGGCACATTTGGCAAAACAAATTTTACTGTTTCTTCTGCCACCAATAATGCATATGGGTATATTCTCACGATGACTAATGGTACTACTTACCTTGAATCTAATACTGTGGATGCAAACACCAACACGAGGCCGCAAATCCAAACCTTAACCCAAGCAGTATCTGAATCTACCTTCGAAAATGCCACTACCGCAGAGAATGGTTTAAACAAATGGGGAATCGCAATCAATGCCGGGGATTATAATGCAGCTAGTACCTCTGCTATTACCATCAAAGAAACAGACTCTAATAACACCACGATAGATGTTACCACAGTAAATGTAGCATCGAAGTTGGATTTAGAGGTGCCAGCCGGAATCTATACAGACACTTTTAACTTTCAAATAACAGCAAAAGTCGTTGATAACACTGCTTGTTCCGGAGTTGGTTGTACTCCTGCTTCCGATAATCCAGATGACCCATCTATCCATAATTATGTCGATCCAGATACCGGTGAGCCAGGCTCATATACATATAATAGTGGTTCGTTGGCTCGTGCCTATGAAGTGGCTTATACTGCCGCCCACAAGGGAATGTATGTTCCGCATAAGACTGGCGGAAATTATGATGGTACTTATTTTGAGGCTACATCTGCTTCGGACTATGAAGGTATTCCAGCCAATGATATCCGCTTCGCTATCCAAGATATCGACATGCTAATCGACGGCAATACAATTTGTGAGACAGCAACTGCTCAGAGAGAGTTTTTGAAAGTAGTAGATTTGCGCGATTGGACCACCTATCGCATTACTAAAACATTAGACGGTAGATGCTGGTTTGCGGATGACCTCGCAATTGATCTAGTAACCGCCTCAGCTGAAAGCCTCAAAGGAAAAACAAATGCCGCAGACACTGCCATTAATTATCTTAAGGGCATTTCCACTGGGACATCATCGGACCAATATGCTACATCCGCAGTAAATTACCAAGGCGAAAACGACAGCTATTCGGCCCCTTACATCGATAGAACATACAAAGGAACAATTTCTTCAGATCCATTAGATATTGAGAACGAATGGTATAGAGGCATTGGGTATAATTTCTGTGCAGCATCTGCTGGCTCATACTGCTATAATGGTGGAGCAGGCCAGGAAGTCCCAGGAACCGCCATAGACGCGCCTAACGACATTTGTCCAGCTGGTTGGCGCTTGCCAACAGGGCTCGATTATAATTCTGCACCTGATGCAAATGAGTTTGAATCGTTAGTAGATGCATATATTACAGATCGCACTGATGCCAGCCAGATTGCAGAGTTTCGTAGGGCAATGCGCTTAAATTTTGACCATAGCAACTCTAGCACTGAATGGTGGTCTTCCACATATTTGTTTAGAAGTGAGATGGCGCAGATGATTATTGGTCATGATATTATCCCAGACGATACTATGAATAGGGACCAACCATTATATATACGCTGTATCGCAAAATAATTCTCAGCCTTCTTCCTTCATGATATACTTATATACATGGACAACGTAAAAATTCTAGCAATCGTGGGTATGAGCGGCAGTGGTAAATCCGTTGCAGTAGACTATCTAACAGACAAAGGCTATCCAAAGGTCTACTTTGGTGGCATGATTTACAAAGAAATGGAAAAACGCGGCATCGAACGCACCGAAGACGGTGAGTCCGAAAAACAGTTCCGTGAAATGATCCGCGAAACAGAAGGGAAGGACTGGGTAGTTCGCCAAGTTATTTCCGAAGTTAAAGACCTAATCTCCGCAGGGCAAAAGCGTATTGTACTAGATGGCGTTTACTCTTGGACAGAATATAAAACTTTGAAAAAAGAATTTCCAAAGTGCCTTACTTTTATTGCGATTGTCGTAGATAAACATCTCCGCTATGAGCGTGTAGCTGTTCGCCCAGGTCGTTCGTTTGATGCGGCTGCTATTCGCGAACGCGACCGCAGCGAAATTGAGAACCTCGAAAAAGGCGGCCCAATCGTAGCAGCAGATTACTACATTTTGAATAATGGTACAAAAGAAGATATTGATACTCGTCTCGCAGAAATCTTGAAGGAGATTGACTTTTGAAACGCCTAGTCGTAATAGACGGTAAATCAGTTTTTTATAGGGGTTATTATGCAATGGGGGCACTTAGCCTCCCGGATGGTACGCCGACTGGTGGCATCTATGGTTTTGCTGCTATTGCCATGGAAATTGTAAAGAAACTAAACCCTACCAAAGTAGTAGTAGCTTGGGATTCCAAGACTTCTACATCTCGCCGCCGTGCAATTTTTGCAGACTACAAAGCTGGCAGAGTAAAACCAGGCGATGACTTCTATGCGCAGATCCCATATCTCAAAGATCTAATTTTGGATCTTGGTTGGAGCTTTGTAGAAATTGACGATTACGAAGCAGATGATATCATTGGTACACTTAGCCGCCAAGCAGACGAAAGCATGGGCGAAGATGGTCGCTGCGATTATGAAACATTCATTATTTCTTCAGACCTTGATATGCTTCAAATCGTTGATGACAACACCCACATGTGGCGCATCCTTAAGGGCTTTACCAACATTGAACAAATAAATGTACCAGAAGTAGAAGAAAAATATGGCATCAAAAAGAATCAGTTCCTAGATTTAAAAGCCTTAAAAGGTGATTCTTCAGATAATATTCCAGGGGTTCCTGGCATTGGTGAAAAAACTGCTGCAAAACTATTAAATGATTTCGGCAGTCTCGACGGCGTCTACGAGAACATTGAACAAATTTCTGGTTCAACCAGGACCAAGCTTGAAGCAGGGAAAGACTCTGCCTATATGTCTCGTGACTTAGCAAGGATTATGTTTGATGCACCGGTAAAACTTGCCGACATTCCAGACTTTCAGTTTGACCGCGATCGTGTCATCGCCGGCCTCAAAAAACTCCAGTTCAACTCTCTCATTCGCAAGTTTACTGCTCCAGATGACATGACCAAAGGCACTGGAGATGTCCATTTCGAGACCGTCCGCGACAACGGGAGCGGATTGAGCGACGAGCCCCGTAACGACGGGCGCGAGGAAGCGAGTCGAGAAATGAACATCCCAGCACCTTCTTATATCAACTGGAGCATCAAAGATCTAATGCATGCGGATGAAAAAGCTGCAAAGGGTATTCTTGCCGGTGATGCCTTCTGGGATCTCGGTCAAGCTGCATTTCTAATCGATCCGCTTTCCCGTGACGATCCCCAACTTGTCGATCCCGAAGAAGAATACCACCGTCAGCTTGCAACTTTGGAACGTACTCCAAAACTTCTCGACGTCCTCATGAACTTTGATTTGCCACTTATCCCGGTCCTCTACAAGATGGAAGAGAAGGGCATGCTAATCGACCGTACCTACTTTAAGGACTTAAAAGATGAGTATGAGGCTACTGTAAATAGCCTCGAAAAAGAAGTCTGGAAACTAGCTGGCAAAGAGTTTAATGTAAATTCTCCAGTACAACTTTCAGAAGTATTGTTCACTGATCTTGGTCTTCCGACAAAGGGAATCAAAAAGACCACTCGTGGCTATTCCACTGGCGCCAAGGAACTCGATAAATTAAAAGACGAGCATCCAGTTATTAAAAAACTTATTGAATATCGTGAAGCTGCTAAGCTACTTTCTACCTATATTACTCCAATGCCAGACTTGGCAGACAAAAACGATCGCATCCACACGACCTTCACTCAGAATGTTACCGCTACCGGTCGTCTAAGCTCGCTTAATCCAAATCTCCAAAACATTCCAGTTCGCACCGAAGAGGGCAAGCGCATTCGTGCTGGCTTCGTTGCGCCAGAAGGAAAAGTCTTGGTCTCTGCAGATTACTCACAGTTTGAGCTTCGCCTTGCTGCGATCCTCTCTGGTGACCAGGCTTTAATTGACGATTTTAATAACGATATCGACATTCATACTAAGACCGCATCCGAGGCTTTCCACGTGCCAATTAATGAAGTTACCAAGACCCAGCGCCGTGCAGCAAAGGTTATTAACTTTGGCATTTTGTATGGCATGAGTGTGAAAGGTCTTGCTGATGCTACCGGCATGACTGTTCCAGAAGCCAAGATATTTATTGATAATTATTTTGAGCTTCGTGCACCGATTAAGAAAAAACTAGAAAGTATTTTGGCTCAAGCCAGGGAAGAAGGCTACGTAGAAACCTACTTTGGCCGTCGTCGTCCTACTCCAGACGTAAAATCACCAAACTTCTTAATTCGCCAAGCCGCAGAACGCGCAGCTGCCAACATGCCAATCCAAGGTACCGAAGCAGATCTAATGAAACGTGCCATGATTGCTGTGGACAAGGCTCTTCCAAAAGGCGCCGAGCTCATTATGCAGGTTCACGACTCTCTCATTGTAGAATGCGATGAAGCTATCGCAGATGACGTTGCTAAAACTCTCAAAGAAAACATGGAGTCTGTCGCTCCAGAACTAAAGATCAAACTCGCCGTAGATATCTCCCAAGGCAAAAACTGGGGCGAGCTCTAGGATAAAGATATGGAACAGGGAGTAGAAATCTACAAAGCAGTTAAAGGCGAAGTTGTCTTTAATGTTGATAATGTGGAGAACACTTTGTGGGCCACACAGGCGGACATCGCAAATATTTTTGAAACTGGACTCCCGACAATCAACTACCACTTGAACAATATTTATAAAGAAGGCGAATTAAATGAAAATCGAACTATTCGAAAAAATCGAATAGTTCAAAAAGAAGGGAATCGTAATGTAACGCGTGAGGTTAAAATGTACAATCTCGACGCCATTATCTCTGTTGGTTATCGTGTCAATTCCAAAAAAGCTACCGACTTTCGTATTTGGGCTACCAAGGTCCTTCATCACTATGTAGTAGATGGCGTAGCAGTAAACGAACATCGCCTCAAGGAGCTTGATTCAAAAAAACTCCACGAAATCGAAGGTGCACTTGGTATCGTAAAACGCCTCGTGGCCGCTTCGGATCTCTCTGCCGATGAGGCTGGTGGCATTCTCGAAGTCATCACTAAGTATTCTCCAAGTTTTAAAGCCTTGCAAGAATTTGATGAAGGCCACATCTCCTTTACCAAGGGCAAAAAACGCACTATTAAATTATTGAACGAATCAGACTGCGCCGACATTATTACTTCTCTAAAGAAGAACATAAAAGGTGATGACCTCTTTGGTAAACCTCGTGGCGATGCCTTCAAATCTAGCCTTGGCGCCATTTCTCAAACCTACGACGACAAAGACGTCTATCCATCTATTGCCGAGAAAGCCGCAAACCTCCTCTATCTCGTTATTAAAGATCATCCATTCTACGATGGCAACAAGCGCATCGGCGCTCTTCTATTTGTAATTTTTCTCACCATCAACGACTACCATCTCACCGAGAATGGCGAGACCAAAATTAGCGACCGCGCCCTTACCGCGCTAGCTCTTCTAATCGCAGAATCAAACCCATCAGAAAAGGGCCTTCTTACGGCCCTCATCTGTAAATTGCTAGAGAATTAATTTAGCGTGTTGCGTAAGCGATGTTGTGCTCCATAGCTTGAGTTTCAAGTGCAGCAAGACGAGCAGCGTCATCAATAGCTGAGTTTACAGAGTGCTTTACGCGAGCAGCTTCCTCAGCCTTCTTTGCATCGTTCCAGCGGTCAAGAGTACCTACTAGGTAACCGGTAATACGGCGAAGACGTTCAAACTTACCTTCATCAAAGTATTCGGCATGCTCTTCGAAGTATTCTTTCATAGCGCATTCACCAGCTTTTTCGCCAATAAGCTTCATGCCAACTTCTACTAGGCAGGAAACATGCATGGTTTCATATTGGTCGAATTCTTCTAGTGCTGCGGAAGCTTCTTTTTCAGATACCTTTGCATACTTTTCAAGGGATTTTAGGAATCTCTTCATATCGAAATTTTCTGCATCATTTGGGTTTCTGTAGATGATTTTCTTCATGGTTTTCCTTATGTTATGTTTTAGTATTACCTTTATGTTTTTCATTATAAACCCCACATTTAGTGTATGTCAATACTTTTTTTACACTAAATGTGGATATGTTATAATAAAGAGTATGCCAGAGTTGCCAGAAGTAGAAACAATCCGACGTGGGCTAAAAGACTTTATAACAAACAAAAAAATCGAAAAAATCGATATTTTGTGCGATAAATCTTTTGTAGGAAATCCCGTGCTTGGCACCGTCAAAAACATCCGTAGATTTGGCAAAGCTCTGATTCTAGATTTAGACAACGACTATTCTTTAATGATCCATCTTCGCATGACCGGGCAGTTAATTTATGATGGGAAAGAACGCTATGCGGCTGGTCATCCGAGCGATAATTTTACTGACAAACTTCCAAATAAACAAACTCGCGTCGTTCTAAAATTTAAAGACGGCACCTTGTATTTTAATGACCAGCGCAAATTCGGTTTTATCAAAACAATTAAAACTAGCGAAGTAGAGAATGAAACATTTATTAAAAAACTCGCTAAAGAACCTTGGGTTATGGCAAATGACGAGTTTTATGAAAAACTGCAAAAGCACAAACTTTCTCCGATAAAAGCTACAATTCTAGACCAATCAATCATTTGTGGGCTAGGGAATATCTATGCGGACGAAGCTTTGTTCCAGGCTAAGATCCACCCAGAAACGAGATCCGGTAAGCTCACGAAATCACAAGCAGAACTACTTTTAAAGTCTGCCGCCGAAGTAATGGACCGTTCCATTGCATCCGGTGGTTCCACTATGGCAACCTATGTCAAAGCCGATGGCACCAAGGGCGATTATCTCGAAAAATTTGCACAGGTTTTCCGCAAAGAAAACCAGCCGTGCCCATGTTGCGGCACTAAAATAGCCAAGATTCGTGTCGCCGGCCGTGGCACTCATATTTGTCCAAACTGTCAAAGGAGGCAAGATGATTAAAATCTTTTACGGGGATGACCGCGTAGCTGCAAACGCTGAAATAAAAAAATTACTCGGCGAGAACTACGAAGTAATCGAGGGTGCAGATTTAAGCGAATATGATCTTCCAAGCATTTTTATGGGCGCTTCACTTTTTGCTGACACTAGAAACATCCTCATTCGTGATCTCTCTGCCAACAAAACCGCCTTTTCACATCTCGGCGAGTATCTAAACACCCCACACAATATTATTGTTCTCGAGCTAAAGCTAGATAAGCGCAGCACGGTCTACAAAGATCTCAAAGGCAAACTAGAGTTTAAAGAATTCGCTTTGCCGGAAAATACCAACTTTACAATTGTATTCGATATATATAACACGGCAAAAAAAGACGGCAAAAAGGCTGTCGAAATGTTGGAGGGGATCAAACAAGACCAAGACCCAATGATGTTTTTTGGTCTCCTTGCATCTCAAGCTATTAAAGATTTTTCAAGAAACCAGGGAACAAAAGAAAAGAGAGCTCTTAAAGAACTCTCTAAACTTGATATTTTGATGAAGACTACTTCTTCTCAGCCTTGGCTTTTGATTGAGTCTTTTTTGCTGCAGGTTTCTTTGCTGCAGTAGTTTTAGCAGCAGCTTTTGGAGCAGCTTTTGCTTCGCCTTTTTCTAGCTTTACGCCAGCTTTCTTGGCAAAGTTGTGAAGAGCAGCCTTGCGACGTGCAGCGGTGTTCTTCTTTAGCAAATCTTTCTTTACAGCCTTGTCATACTCAGATTGAGCAGCAGAAAGAGTCTTTGCGTTTGGATTTGCACGAAAAGCTTTAAGAGCAGCCTTGATGGCTTTCTTAATTTCTACGTTGTGCTCGGTGCGCTTCTCAGCTTGACGAGCGGCCTTTTTGGCAGATTTGATAATCGGCATTTTCTTCCTATTTACATTAAAAATTAATTACTTCAAGCTATTATAACTCTTTTCTCTAGAAAAGTAAAGACTTTTTCCTCTTGCATTATCTTAAGGCTTATGTTAATATGTCTACAAGAAAGGTTAAAAATGCCTGATAGCAACACACAAACACCAACAAACCCAACACCAACTGTGAATCCAGCTCCAGCTGCTGATCCTTCAGCACCAGCTGTTCCTACTAATGTCCCAGAAGGCCCAATCGCTGACGCGATGGATCGTGCTATGGGAAAGGGAAACGAAGACCTCCCAGAGGTTGTTTCTCAGGTTGCCGGCAAAATTGCCGAATCGCAAAACATTCTAATTGCTCTTTCTTCAGATCCATCTGTAGATGAATTATCCGCTGCTATCGGTCTTTCTCTATATCTCGACAAACTAGGCAAACGCGCCACTGCTATCTATTCAGGCACTACACCAAACGCTCTTGAATTCTTGAAACCAAACGAAACCTTTGAAAGCTCTGCAGATGCTTTGCAAGATTTTGTAATCGCATTGAACAAAGAAAAAGCCGACCATCTCCGCTACAAGCTTGATGGCGACTATGTAAAGATTTACATCACCCCATATAAGGCACGCATCGCTCAGGAAGACCTCGAGTTTTCTTACGGCGATTTCAATATCGATCTCGTGCTTGCCCTTGATGTGGCTAATGGCATCGATCTAGATTCAGCCCTCCGCGAACATGGCCGCATTATGCACGATGCAGTAATCGTAAACATCACCACTGGCAAACCAGGCAAACTCGGCGAAATCGAGTGGAGCGATAAAACATCTAGCTCTATCTCTGAAATGGTTGCGAAACTCCTCTATGGCATGAGAAACGATATTGCTATCGAAAAAGATGAAGCAACCGCATTCCTAACCGGTATCGTTGCCGCAACTGACAGTTTCTCAAATGCTGGCACCACTTCAGAAACCATGCGCGTCTCTGCACGTCTTATGGAATCCGGTGCTGATCAGCAATTGATCGCAAAGAACATTACTGCCGAAACTGAAAATGAAATTCTCTCATATTCTAGCGCTCCAAAGAAAAAGGACAATGACAAAACCAAGCTAGATATTGAGCACGAAGGGGAAGAGGGCGTAGATGAATCCGTAGTTATCGATGGCGATGTCAACGCTATGATGGACGACTTGAAAGCTGCGGAAGCTAGCCTTGCTGGCGCCGGTGCCGAAACTACCCCAGTAAAAGAAGAAGCCCCAGTTCGCATCGAAGACGAAAACGAAACTCCTGCCGAAACTCCCGCAGTAACTACAGAACTTCCTCCAGTAGAACTTCCAACTATTGAAGCTCCGGCAACAGAAGTTCCAGCAGCTGAAACTCCAGTGGTGGAAACTCCAGCCGTGGAGGCTCCTCAAGCTCCAGAGGCCCCAGCTGCCCCAGCAGTTGATTTGCCTGCACCAGAGCCAGCGACAGAAGCACCAGCCGCCCCTGCAATGGCCATGTCTGAACCAACCGAACATCATGATCTAAACCAAGAAGAAAAAGTTATTGCTCCTCCAGCAGATTTCGTAGCCGAAGCTGCAGAAGGGGAGAATAAATACGGTGAAATGCTAGAAGACGCCTTGGCAGAGGCCGGTGAGCCAGCAGTAGTTGCCGCACCTATCGTAACTCCACCAGAAGGCGTAAACCCTGCTGCATCACTTGCTCCTGCAGTACCATCAGCCCCAGAAGTAAATGGCGTACCAGAAATCAATTATATGCCACTTCCAGATGGCGAAAGTATGCCAATGCCACCTACCCCACCAATTGACTTTGGTGTACCTGCTCCTGCTCCTACACCTGCTCCTATGCCAGAGGTACCAAGCCCAGTAGCAATGGGTGGCCAACCTGCTATGCAAGACCAAGTTTATAATCAGCAGGCAGCAAACCCAGGCGCATTCAAAATTCCTGGGATGTAACCCTTGCTTTTCTTAAATAATTGATATATAATATATATGTGCTGGATTCGTAGCTCAGTTGGTTAGAGCGCTGCCCTGTCACGGCAGAGGTCGCGAGTTCGAGTCTCGTCGGATCCGCCACATATATAAAAAAGGCCATTGGCCTTATTTTTTTGTGTTATAATAAGCTTATGGTTAAAAGAGGTCTGTTGGCACTTGGTACAATTATTGGTCTTTTTGTGCTAAATTCCGCAAGCACCTCTGCAAAAGACATAGACTTTTCTGTGGACCTAGTAGATTCATCTACTATTGTGCTTCCATCTACTCCAGTGAACTTATTAATCGAGCCTACTGCAAACGGTAGTTTTTCATCCGACAGTCTCAGCGTAAGAGTCTATAGTAATGTACCAACTGGGTATCAACTTCTTATGACTACTAGTTCGGTGGATCTAGTTTCAAGTACGGCGAACCCTACTACGGGGACATTTCCATCTATTCCTACATTGTCCAGTACTGCTAGTCAGTCGAATTTTGAGCTAAACAAATGGGGCATTTCGCTAGACGGCACCAACTATTTGCCAATGTCATCAAGTAGCACCATCGCAGATACCACATCTGTCGGCGGTATCACGAATGGCGCAACAACTACAATTAATATTGCTACTAAGCTAGATCTAGATACCGCACCTGGTACTTATAGCACCACCATAAACTTTTCTCTCGTAGTACCTCCACGCCCAAGTGGATTTGAAGCATCCTATGCCGCAGCAGGAAAAAGCAAAATCTCTACACCAAAGGGTATGTATTATACGATGCAAGATATGTCCGCATCTATCTGTACTATGACAGTCGCAGATAGCGAAATTCAAGTTGCAGATACCCGCGACAATAAACTTTATTGGATCTTGAAGGCTAGGGATGGCAACTGTTGGATGACCCAAAACCTAGACCATGACATTGTCACAACCCCAGGCTACTATACCCCTGCAAACACCGATATTACCGAAAACTGGACTCCGGCCAACGCGACACTTGTGGCCAATGAAGATGGAACAGCTGCCGATGGCTGGGAGGATAATGAAACAGAGCCTTACTCAGTAGACGTTGGTGACTGGTACTATACGGATACTCGGGTTGAGAACTCTGAGATATATGATCGTCTGACGGAAGAGGAAGGAAGCAGTTTTAGTAAAACACCATTCGAAGGTAATGGCGAGCACGGTCATATAGGCAACTATTATAACTGGTCCGCTGCGGTGGCAATGAATGATACAAGTGAGTACGAGTACCAGACGTATTATGATCCACTAGCCAACCCACAAACTTCTATTTGTCCAAAAGGGTGGAAATTACCAGTCATTACTGAACATTACGATATACCAGATGATTATCTAAAGCTAGCCGGTAGCTATGCGAACAACACGGATAGCGATGCTCCTATTACTTCTAGCCCGCTCTACTTCATACGTAGTGGATATTTTGATAATTACGGTGGCTATGTATCTGATCTTGGACAAGAAGGGCACTACTGGTCCCCTACCGTTTATGAACAATCGTATGTCAGGGAATTAAGGTTTTTCTATAGCTCTATTACGACCGGTGACGACAAGCCAACAGGCTATGGCCTTTCCATCCGTTGCGTAGCTTATGGTGAACCAAACACAGTAGACACATTCGATGAAGCGTTTCAAAAAGCAAATAAGACAAAAGCTACTGCGAATGACGGCCATGACTACTATCAAATGCAGGATATGACTACCAGTATTTGCAATTCGGTAACCGCCCCAACCGCCGCAGATTATAGCGATACTCCAGAATCGCAGCTCGTAGACAATCGTGACGGCAAGACATACTGGGTAGCAAAACTAAAAGATGGTAAATGTTGGATGACGCAAAACCTAGACCATGACATTGTCACGACTCCGGACTACTATACTCCTGCAAACACCGATATCACAGAAAACTGGACACCTTCTAATGCTACCATCATAGCTTCGATTGAAGACGTTGTTAACAGTGTGAGATATGATTATTCGCTACCAGGGTGGATCGAAAGCGACACGGAACCGTCTTCTATCGATGTTGGCGATTGGTACTGGACAGACACATGGTATGGAGATGAGGGTATAGTAGATGATTATCTAACGGGCGAAGATAATGAATGGTTCAGGTCTACTCCATTTCCAGGGAACGGGGAACATGGGCACATTGGCAATCATTACAACTGGACGGCAGCAATTGCGACAAACGATTCTTCTAGTTATTATTCTTCGTCACATATGGTGTTTGACTTCTCGTTGGCACCACAGACCTCTATTTGTCCTAAAGGTTGGAAATTGCCACTTATCACTGGTACCGATGAGACAGCGATTAATGGCCTTAATGATTTTGATAATATCATTAATAGATACGGAAATAATAATGAAGACGATAAGGACCTCACGGCCGCGCCGCTCTATTATGTTCGTGGTGGCCATGTAATACATAGCTCTATGTTGGAAGTGGGCTATTCGGGCGCATATTGGTCAAATACTGTTAGAAATGGACAGGAAGCCTATGCACTAGAAATTGATCTCCAGGAACCATGGCCGCGACCAGATGATTATAAAGTAAGGGATCATGGCTTCTCGGTTCGCTGCGTCGCGCGCTAAAATCTCCATAAATCCCCATTGTCATTTGCATATAATACTTGTATAATTATAACCATAAGCGGCTTGTTAAGGCTGCAGGGAAGGTTATACAAAAAGTGTCAAGTAAGCGTAAGGCTGAAGACGATAAAAACAACAAAAGAAAAGCAG
>JAEEGL013751944.1_pt1 | contig 43922 bp, 32 predicted proteins | sample 9134231 | NCBI WGS metagenome assembly JAEEGL01 (sample SAMN16246548, study PRJNA631951) | gut metagenome | biome: gut microbiome; feature: rumen; material: fiber-attached | host: Bos | place: Iran: Karaj | collected 2018-10
CAATGTTACCGAAGATTTGTCCTGTGTGGCTCAGTACAAACAGAACAGCAGTACGACAACAACATCTTCGTCCACATCAACCACGAAGTCTTCAGCCGGCGGTGGTGGCGGCGGAGTCTTCGGAGGCGGCTGAAGCTCCAGCAGCAGTGCGAGCAGTTCCAGCAGGTCCAGCAGTTCCAGCAGCTCCAGCAGTTCGAGCAGTTCCTCATCGAGCAGTACTAACATTAATTCATCATCTGTCCCGATAGTGATAAGCGGATATGCTGCAATACCGCCTTCAACAGGCAGCGCCCAGGCAGGAACGGCAGTGAACCATAATCCGTCTCCTTCAGGAAGGACATCCGTTGTTTCTTCAGCCAACGGAATAACGGATAAGGGCAAGATGTCCGCCAATGTTAACGGATCCGCAGATAATTATGTCGTAAAGATATCGGAGACACCGGAAGCGGAACAGTCGGCTGTCTCGGCTCTTACGAAAGAGTTCGGATCATTGGCCAATATTAAATATTTCCCTATGGATATCAGCCTGTATGATTCTACGGGAAAGACCAAGATATCGCCGGTTCCCGAAGGAGTGTCCGTCAGCGTTACGATACCCATACCGGATGATCTTGCAATATACGGCGGTAATGCCAGGATAGCAAGTACGGCAAGCGGTGCGCTTGATAAAATGACACCCAAGTTTACGGTTATAAATTCGGTACCGTGTATGAATTTTACGGCCACTCATTTTTCGCCTTATGTTGTATATGTTGATACGGCGAATCTTTCGGCCACAGGTACGCTTGATGCCACACCCCAAACGGGTGATATGATACATCCCAAATGGTTTCTGGTCATCGGACTCGTAATGGCAGCGCTGTTTATGTTCCTTAAGAAGGATAAAGAGGAACTGACGGCTGTCGCTTAGGTTCTGGTATAAATGGGGTAAGCATTATGGGGAGAAGAATAAGAAAAATCATAGCCATACTTTTGTGTATTACGTCCGTGATAATCTTATGTATGCCGTTAAATACTTCGTATGCTTCGGTTCAGGTGGGTGATTTTACCGTTGACGGGGATGTGCTTGTCAAATATAACGGAGGAGAAGAGAACCTCACCGTTTTAAGCGGGGTTACCACCATAGGGAAGGAAGCCTTTTCAGGGAATAAAACAATAAGAAAGGTCATACTTCCGGACACCGTACGCAAGATTGATTTTGCTGCTTTTGAAGACTGTACGGAGCTTATGCAGGTTGTGATACCTTCGGGAGTAAAGGAGATAGGCTCCAGTGCGTTTTCCGGCTGTGAGAACCTGAGATTTATCAATATCCCCGATAAGTGTTCCAAGATAGGTTCCGCTGCCTTCGCGAAATGTGACAGACTGTCCGATATAGCTGTCTTAGAAACCAATCCTTACTATATATGTTTGGACGGTGTGCTGTATACAAAGGACGGAACAAAGCTTGTACAGTATCTTGCGGGACGCCCGAGCTCCGTGTACAACATGCCTTCTTCCGTGAGTACGATAGAGGAGTATGCATTTTGGGGAGCTTCGCAGCTGGCCGATCTGTCTATATCCTCATCGGTACGCGAGATTCCCGAATATGCCTTCGCCAATTGTCAGGGCCTTAAGAATGCAGTACTTCCTTACAGTGTGTTGTCATTGAGGGCATATTCCTTCAGTGACTGTGACAGCCTCGAGAATGTTGTTTTACCGGAATCGACCGGATACATAGATCCCACCGCATTTTATCTTACCAATGATGTCGAACTTGATTATTATGATCCCGAGGCGGCAAAGAAGATAATAGAGGATGCAGGTGTAACCAGGGAAACCTTTGACGAATATGTTGAAGGAGTTACAAGAAACGATTACAGTATCTTTGTATCGGGCTCGGCAGGTGAGAAAGCTTATCTTAGCGAAATGCCGTACTCAGGCACGGAGACTCCGGAGGAGAGTAATGAGAGGATGCAGGGTACGGGCAGTGCTCCGGCACAGGGGGAGCTTGCTTCGGCGGTTGTAAACGGCGGTGAAGCATTCCTGATGGTACCCAGAAATGTAAATGTAAGGGGATATGACATAGGAAATGCAGACGGCGAGGATTTAAACCAGCCTGTTTTCACAGATCCTTACATAACGGGAACATGCAATATAACCGGCAACATACTGGCAGGTTATTATGGGAGTGACGAAGTCCCCGTATTACCGGTAGGACTGAGAAAGATAGGCAATCGCGCATTCTACATGAATTCCGTTGCAAAGGAAGTGGATATTCCCGCAGGTGTGACCGATATAGGAGATTTTGCATTCGCAAGATCAAATGTTGAGAAGGTAGATATACCCGAGGGAACACAGAGAATAGGATATGCCGCATTCTATAATTGCGGCCTGCTGTCGGATATAAACATTCCGGATTCGGTTAATACGATCGAGCTGGGCGCCTTTTACGGATGCAGATGGTATGATGACCTTATGAAAAAGGGCGGGGACAGTGACTTTGTCGTGGTAGGTGACGGAATACTCATAGGCTACAAAGGGAATGGAGGGAGCGTCTCGATACCAGCCGGTATAAAAGTCATAGGTGCCGGATGTTTTGCCGACAATAAAGCTGTTACGGAAGTAATACTTCCGCAGGGTCTTACCGTGATAGGCGAAGAAGCATTTATGGGATGCAGCGGTATACACGAAATATCGTTTCCCGATTCCGTTGCATATATAGAAGACAGGGCTTTTAAAAACAGCGGTCTTAAACAGGTGATCATTCCCCAGGGTATACGCAATATCGGCATGGGTGCATTTGACAGGGCCGGTGTGGTGAGTGAGGAAGACAGTACGGGAGCTGTTGTATTTTTGGGCAATGAGCTTCCAAAGGTAAGCTATAAGAATACTGCGACAAGACTTTCGGCGACTGATCTGAGGACACCTTCCTTTGACGGATTTTACAACGCCATTGTAGGCAGTGATGCCGATATGGCGGAAGACAGTATCCTCTCACCGAGGGAATTCGGTTTCAGAGGACAGGTATATGTCATAACAAGCGATGCATCGGCCGATACCGGAGAACTCCGTCTTATAAGTTCGTTTGCCGAGCCGCAGGATGATGACGGAAATGTTGTAATAGATCCCCATGTTACGATAAACGGTAAGAATTATATAATGACCGGTGTGAGCGATTATGCTTTTGATGATTACAGGAACAGTACCGGAAGTAATATAGGGTATGCAAAGAATGTAAGTATTAAGGGAAATACGTCTCCGGAGCTTAAGGCAAAGCTTGAAGAACTGTCCCGTATGCTTAAGAATAATCCCGTGGACTTAAAGGAAGGCCGGGAAAACGGTTCATGGAATGTTATCAACACACATATGGATGAAGGCATAAGTCCCGACAAAGACGGAGCATATGCCTATATATCGGCGGATAAAGGCAATTATCATATGACAATAAGCACTGCGGATGACATGACCGGTATATGTAATGACGCCTTTATAAACAAATTCGGAAGCCTTGACGGAATATCGATGGTTCCGATTGATATAAGTCTCTATGAAGATAAGAGCGGCGTCAGTATCAAACGTCTGTCAGGCAAGAATGTGGATATTGAGCTGCCCGTACCGACAGCCATGGTATCCGAGAGTAACATAATGATCGGTGCTTTGAATGATAACTATGAGCTTGAGACAATACCTTCACAGATCGTGAATCATGGGGGAAACGATAAGATCAAGTTTGTTGCGACACATTTTTCGACCTTTGTGGTATATACGAGCCGGGACCAGGTTAGCGTACTTAATACCGAAACGGAACAGAATCTTTCATTACCGGTTCAGTATGCGGTAATAGGTACTTTAAATAAACATGTAGGAAGCTTCAGCCTGCGCTGGTATTTTGCTGTGATACTTCTGTCATTTGCGGCAATTCTTTTGCTCTGCAATGTACGAAGCGGCAGGAAAGGACAGGACTGAACGGAGGAGTGAAATGAAAAACGAAAACAGAGCTGTAAAAATGAACCCAAACAACAATCTGTTGGAGCTGGAGGAGCATATGTACATCCTGGCGGATGTGGAAACGCCCAATGTGTTCAGAAACCTGTTCCCTTATGAGGAGGTTCCGAAGATCGCATTTAACGACAGGATAGTTCCCCACAACATGCCAAGGGAAATATGGATAACGGATACGACCTTCAGGGACGGCCAGCAGAGCCGCGCGCCTTATTCGACAGAACAGATCGTTACAATATATGATTATCTGCATAATCTTGGCGGGCCGAACGGAATGATAAGAGCCTGTGAGTTCTTCCTTTACAGCAAAAAGGACAGGGATGCAGTATACAAATGCATGGAAAGAGGCTATCAGTTCCCGGAAATAACCAGCTGGATAAGAGCCAGTAAAGAGGATTTCAAGCTTGTTAAGGATATCGGCATGAAGGAAACCGGAATTCTGGTAAGCTGTTCCGATTATCATATTTTCTACAAGCTTAAGATGAACCGCCGCCAGGCCATGGAGCATTATCTGAATATAGTAAGGGACTGCCTTGAGGAGGGCATAAGTCCCAGATGCCATCTTGAGGATATAACAAGGGCGGATATTTACGGATACGTGATCCCGTTCTGCCTTGAGCTTATGCGTCTCATGGATGAATATAAGATACCGATCAAGGTAAGAGCCTGTGATACCATGGGATACGGAGTTAATTATCCCGGAGCCGTGATCCCCAGATCCGTACAGGGTATCATATACGGACTTAACAAGCATGCAGGGGTAGACCCGCATCTCCTTGAGTGGCACGGACATAATGATTTCTATAAGGCTGTTTCCAATTCGACAACGGCATGGCTCTACGGCTGTTCGGGAGTCAACTGTTCACTTTTCGGCATAGGCGAGAGGACCGGAAATACTCCTCTTGAAGCAATGGTATTTGAGTATGCGCAGCTGAGGGGCAACCTTAACGGAATGGATACCACCATAATTACCGAGCTGGCTGAATATTATGAAAAAGAGATCGGCTACAAGATTCCGCCGCGCACGCCTTTCGTAGGTGAGAACTTCAACGTTACACGTGCGGGCATACATGCTGACGGATTGCTCAAGAATGAAGAGATATACAATATTTTCGATACCGAGAAGTTCCTTAACAGGCCGGTACTGTGCGCAGTATCAAATACTTCCGGACTTGCCGGTATAGCTCATTGGATAAATACCTATTATAAGCTTCCGAAGGAGGAACACCTTGACAAGAACTGCGAGCTTGTGAAGCGTATTAAAGAGATAGTGGACAGTGAATATGAGGATGGACGTGTAACCGTTATGACCAATGACGAGCTTGTAAGCATTATATCGCAGACATGCACCGATCTTTCGATACCGCAGCTGAAGCTGCCCAAGGAAAGAAAGAATTGAATACAGGAAACAGACTTTTATACTAACAATAAGCGCGGAATTAGCACAAAGAGGAGGAAGAGATGAGCAAAATTGAAATGAAGAATCCCATTGTTGAAATGGACGGAGATGAGATGACCAGGATCCTGTGGCAGATGATAAAGGATGAACTTCTTATACCGTACATAGATCTGAAGACAGAATACTATGATCTGGGCCTTAAAAACAGAAATGAGACTGACGATCAGGTTACGAGGGATTCGGCCAATGCAACCTTAAAACACGGTGTTGCTGTCAAGTGCGCAACGATCACACCCAATGCCGCAAGGATGGAAGAGTATAATCTTAAGCAGATGTGGAAGAGCCCTAATGGTACTATCCGCGCCATCTTAAACGGAACGGTTTTCCGCACGCCCATTATAGTTAAAGGTATCGAGCCCTATGTAAAGAACTGGAGGAAGCCCATTACCATAGCAAGGCATGCATACGGAGATGTCTATCTTAATACTGAAATGCATGTTGAATGTGCAGGTACCGCAGAGCTTGTATTTACAGCTGCCGACGGTACGAAGACCACTCAGACCATCCATGAGTTTGACGATAAGGGCGGCGTGATCCAGGGAGTTCACAACTGTACGCCCTCTATCGAAGCTTTTGCACGCTGCTGCTTCAATTATGCGCTTGACAGCGGAAAGGATCTGTGGTTTGGAGCGAAGGATACCATTTCGAAGCAGTATGACCATCATTTCAAGGATGTTTTTAATGATATTTATGAGAAGGAATATAAACAGAGCTTTGAGGAAAAAGGTATTGAATTCTTCTACACTCTTATTGATGATATAGTAGCCAGGGTTATACGTTCCGAAGGCGGAATGATATGGGCATGCAAGAATTATGACGGCGATGTGATGAGCGATATGGTATCAACGGCGTTTGGTTCTCTTGCAATGATGACATCAGTTCTTGTGTCTCCTACGGGTGTATATGAATATGAAGCTGCTCACGGAACGGTGCAGAGGCATTATTACAAGCATCTTAAGGGTGAAGAAACATCCACCAATTCCGTTGCAACGATCTTTGCATGGACAGGGGCGCTTAAGAAGCGCGGCGAACTCGATGAGCTTCCAGAGCTTGTTGATTTTGCGGCACGGCTTGAAAAAGCAACGATCGATACAATTGAATCAGGAAGGATGACCAAGGATCTTGCATTGATAACTACGATCAAGGATCCTGTAGTGCTTAACAGTGCAGATTTTATTAAAGAGATAAGAAAGACGTTGGATAAGGAAGGTTGAGCTATTGGAAACGAGAGAAATATCACGGGCTGTGATTAGCCGACTGCCGCGATATTACAGGTATCTTGGAGAACTCAACGATGAAGGAGTGGAGAGGATATCCTCGCAGGAGTTAAGCAGTCTGATGAAGGTTACCGCATCGCAGATAAGACAGGATCTGAATAATTTCGGGGGCTTCGGACAGCAGGGATACGGGTATAATGTTAAGTTCCTCTATGATGAGATAGGAAATATCCTCGGCCTTGACAAAAAGCATAATCTGATACTGATAGGTGCGGGGAATCTGGGTCAGGCACTGGCCAATTACGTTAATTTTGAAAAAAGAGGATTCCTGATCAAAGGGATTTTTGATAAAAACAAGGATATACACGGAAAGCTTATCAGGAATATCCCTGTAAGACCCATGGATGAGATAGAGAGCTTCATGAAGGAAAACGATATAGATATCGCTATTCTGACCATTCCGAAATCAGGAGCTGTTGATATGGCCAAGAAGCTGGTTTCATACGGAATAAAGGGTATATGGAATTTCGCTCATGTTGATCTTAATGTTCCCGACAATATTGAGGTTGAGAATGTACATCTTTCGGAGAGCCTTATGAAGCTTTCCTACAATCTGGCAAACATTCAGGATAACAGATAGATTTTGACAGATAAGAAAAAGAGGTGGTTGATATGCCCATTTCAGAAGAAAAATTCAAGGCGGCGCTCGCCGATAAGCATATACCGGTTTTGATCTTGGATAATAAATGGCATAAGCTTTTCAAAAGGTCCGGAACCACTCCGCAGATAGAAGAACTGGAGAAGGAACTGACCGCACTTCTTAAACGGCAGGGAAAGCTGAACAGTGAGATGAAAAGCATTAAGAAGCTTAAGAGCGAACTGATGCAGAACATAGTCAGCAGTATGGACGGAGCAGATGAAAAAGCCGAGAAGAAGGTAAGCGAGAGTAAGCGTCTGATCAATGAATCCAATGAAAAGATGGAAGCCTACGAGGATGAGCTTTTAGAGCTCCCGCGTGAAATAGACCGCGTAAACCGGGAGCTTATGATACAATCGATGGCGCTGTGCTATGATCAGCTGTCGGAGAATACAGACGAAATAGAAAAGATAGCCGACTGGATCCATCAGATAAGAATAGAGCTCAAAAAAAACATAATCAAAAAGCAGGAAAAAGAATTCTTAAATGCTGAACTGTATACATATATGCATGATATCTTCGGACCCGATGTTATGGAGATATTCGACATGCGATATGAACCGACGCTGAAGAAGCCGGAGAAGAAGGAAGAGGAAACAACAGAGAAAAAAGGAGAAGCGTGACCAGATGGAATACATATTAACTGCCGATGAGATGAAAAAGTGTGATGCATATACCATTGAACATTTTGGCGTTCCTGCTGTTGTTTTAATGGAGAGGGCGGCGCTAAAATGCGTGGCTGCCATCATGCGTGAGGATTTTGACTTAAGACGTGTGCTTGTTGTATGCGGAAGCGGTAACAACGGCGGAGACGGTTTTGCGATAGCAAGGATTCTTAACGAAAGAGATATTAAGGTTGATATCCTGCTTGCCGGTTCATTGCTCCAGATGAGTCAGGAAACGAAGATTAATTATGAGTGCTGTGTTAAATACGGTATTCCCATAAGGTCGGCGGTAAAAGAGGATGAATACACGCTTATCATAGATGCCGTATTCGGAGTCGGGCTTAATCGTCAGCTTGAAAAGGAGACTGCCGAATTTATAGATGGGATCAATACATTTAAGGAAAACGGTGCCAAAATAGTATCTGTTGATATTCCTTCCGGAGTAAACGCAAGCACGGGTGAGATCATGGGCGCAGCTGTAAAGGCAGATATGACAATAACCTTTGCGTTTTATAAAAAAGGACTTTTGTTATATCCCGGAGCAGAATACACGGGGAAGCTTACGCTTGTCAACATAGGGATAACCGATGAATCGCTGAGCACAATAAAGCCTTCCCTTAAGTGTCTTACCAGGAGAGACCTTATAAACGCAAAGCAGCTTAAGAGACCAAACAGATCACATAAGGGCACCTTCGGAAAGGTGCTTGTGGTTGCGGGAAGAGAGAATATGTCGGGATGTGCCCTGCTTGCCGCACTGAGCTGTTTCAGATCCGGAGCCGGGATGGTAAGGGTGATAACCCATGTCAATAATAAACAGGCGCTCAATGAAAAACTTCCGGAAGCCATTATAGATACCTATGAAGATATATTAGATACAGTTAAGCTTTCCGAAGCAGTGAAATGGGCTGACGTTACTGCGATAGGACCGGGTATAGGAAAGGATGCATTGGCCAGGGAGCTGTTTGAGTTCGTTTTCTTTAAATCTTCCGGACCGTGTGTCATTGATGCGGATGCCATCAGCCTCTTAAAGAAATACAGAATGACTCTTAAGAACGGTACGGCCAGGGATATAATAATAACCCCTCATATCGGAGAATTCTCCCGATTCACCGGCGTAGACAGGGATAAGGTCATGAATGACATAGTGAACGTAACCCTGGCCTGTGCGAGGAATTATAATATCACATGCGTAACCAAGGATGCGAGGACCGTAATAGCCTCAAAGGAAGGTGACTGCAGCATAAATCTCTCCGGAAATAACGGAATGGCAACGGCGGGAATGGGCGACTGCCTTCTTGGGATCATTGCCGCATTTGTGGCAAGGGGTATGACTCCGTTTGATGCAGCTGTTTACGGGTGCTATATTCATGGATGTGCCGGAGATAAGGCTGCTGTTAAAAGGGGTAAGAACGGACTTATGGCAAGTGACCTTATAGAAGAATTAAAGGATTTTTTGGAGGGATCCGATGAGTAAGAAACGTGTTGTTGCAAATGTTTCTCTTGATGCCATCGAGAATAACATAAGGAGCATGGAGAACCTTATATCTCCCGGAACCAAGATAATCGCGGTGATCAAAGCCGACGGATACGGTCACGGGGCATTGCAGATCGCTGTAAGGCTTGAACAGATAGAGTGCGTATTCGGATACGCGACCGCGACTGCCGAGGAGGCTTTCAAGCTGAGAAACGGAGGAATAAGAAAGCCGATACTTGTGCTTGGGTATACATTTCCCGAGAATTATGAGGAAATGATACGTCTTTCCATACGTCCTGCAGTTTTCAAGGCTGAAACCGCGGAACAGCTTAACATTGCAGCTCATTCGGTACATAAGAAATGCCTGGTGCATATTAAGGTTGATTCGGGAATGTCAAGGATAGGTGTTCCGTGTAACGATGAGGGTATATCTGTTGCCGAAAAGATATCATCCTATGATATGCTCGAAGTCGAAGGCATTTTTACACATTTTGCACGGGCCGATGAACCTGATATGAAGCCTGCATATGACCAACTGCGCAGGTTCGAAGGATTTCTGGAAAAGTGCAGAGCCATAGGTATTGATCCTGTATACAGACATTGTTCGAACAGTGCAGCTATTATCAGAATGCCCGAAGCTAATATGGACCTCGTGAGAGCGGGGATCACGATGTACGGACTGTGGCCTTCGGGTGAAGAGGAAGATAATATCCGTCTGGAACCCGCTATGGATGTTAAGAGCAGTATCGTATACATAAAAACGCTTGAACCTGGAACCGAGATAAGCTACGGCGGAATATTCAAAACAGATAAAAGAACACGTGTGGCAACGATTCCCGTCGGATATGCGGACGGATATCCGAGGTCGCTTTCCAATAAGGGATATGTTCTGATAAGAGGCAGGAAGGCTCCCATTCTGGGGCGGGTATGCATGGACCAGCTTATGGTTGATGTTACCGACATACCGGAAGCCTGTGAATATGATGAAGTCACACTGCTTGGCAACTCGGAGGGCAGCACAATAACAGCGGAGGAACTCGGGAAGCTGTCGGGAAGATTCAATTACGAGCTTGTGTGCGAGATATCTGACAGAGTGCCCAGAAAATATGTGTAGAGGGTCAGAACTGTCAACGGTCATAAGGAACTTGATAGATGAAGTAATAAATGATATTATATAAGTTAGTGCAAAAAAACAAACATGAGGTGTAAAGATGTCAGGACATTCAAAGTTTGCCAACATTAAGCATAAGAAAGAAAAGAATGATGCGGCAAAGGGAAAGATTTTTACTATTATTGGAAGAGAGATAGCAGTTGCGGTTAAAGAGGGCGGACCGGATCCGAATAATAATTCAAGACTGCGCGATGTGATCGCCAAAGCCAAGGCTAATAATATGCCGAATGATACGATCGACAGAGGGATCAAGAAGGCAGCCGGAGATGCCAACAGTGTAAATTACGAATATGTTTCATATGAAGGCTATGGCCCCAACGGAATAGCTATCATAGTTGATGCCCTTACAGATAACAAGAACAGAACGGCAGCCAATGTAAGAAGCGCGTTTACCAAAGGAAACGGAAGCGTGGGTACGCAGGGCTGTGTATCATTTATGTTTGATAAGAAGGGACAGATCATAGTAGATAAGGAGGAATGCGATACCGATCCGGATGATCTTATGATGATGGCGCTGGATGCGGGAGCAGAGGATTTCTCCGATGAAGAAGACAGCTATGAGATCATAACCGATCCCGACAGCTTCAGTGATGTAAGGCAGTCACTTGAAGAGCAGGGTGTTCCCATGATATCGGCAGAGGTGACAATGATACCGCAGACCTGGGTGACTCTTACGGACGATACCGCGATCAAGAACATCCAGAAAACCCTCGATCTTCTTGATGATGATGACGATGTACAGGCTGTATATCACAACTGGGACGAGTAATTCGTTACAGCACACATAAATCCGTAAAAACTGCATGATCGTGCTTGCACTGATCATGCAGGGTTTGCGGATTTGGGTATTGGAACAATACCCACCACGAAAATCGCGAAGCGATTTTGGGATGTGCTGTGCATCTGCCATATCGTGAAAAACTGTAATAGTAAATATTTAAAAGGAAATAATATGAGTATAGAAAACGACCTGACAGGCATGCTGTTTGACAACATGTCCCTTATGAAGAAGTTCAATAAGGACACATATGCAGATGCTTTCAATACCTATTACGAGAATTACAAACCACTGTTTGATTCGATAGAAAAGAACTGTAAAGATGCTGAGGACAGAGACTCCTATTTAAGGGATCTTGCGACTTCATTTGTAAACAGAGCTGTTTCCGAAGAAGAAAGCATAGAAAAAAAGAGTGACAGGGAACATTTCATAATAGACCATAATTCGGTTCTTGCAGTCTATGTTCTGCCTGCCCTGCTGGAGGCACGAAGTGCTGAGCTTAAGTCTTTGGCCGATGAGATAGTAAAACAGTGGAATGAAGCTTTTACAAGATATACCATAAGTTCGGGAACCTTCGCTGAGATTGACGGTGGGTTTAAGCGTAAGCTGTGCTATATAACGACGGCAGTATGTGAGAGCCTGGGGAAATCCGATGACTGTTATGAGTTGAAGACGTTAAGAGATTACAGGGATAATTATCTTTTATCGAATGAGGACGGCGTCAGGGTTGTTGATACATATTACAATATAGCACCAACCATTGTTAACAGGATAGGCAAAAGCGGAGATTCGAAGAATATATACAGAAATATTTTCGACGAGTATATCAATCCCTGTATAGATCTTATCGAAAACGGAAAGCTCGATGAGTGCGAGAAGCTGTATTCAGAAATGGTATACTCTCTTAAGGAAAGATATATGGATAACAGAACTGAAAGGCAGGATGGATAATGAAGGATTATAATATAGGGACATTATGTGTACAGGCGGGATGGAAGCCTAAGAACGGCGAACCCAGAGTACTGCCCATATACCAGAGTACTACATTTAAATATGAAAGCTCGGACGCCATGGGAAGGCTTTTTGACCTTGAGGACAGCGGTTATTTCTACACGAGGCTTCAGAATCCCACGAATGATTATGTCGCTGATAAGATATGTAAGCTTGAGGGCGGTGTAGCTGCAATGCTTACATCATCCGGTCAGGCTGCCAATTATTATGCGGTCTTTAATATAGCGGAGGCCGGTGACCATGTAATAATGTCTTCAAAGGTATACGGCGGTACGTTCAATCTTCTTACAGCTACAATGAAGAAGATGGGAGTTGAATGCAGCGTAGTGGATCCGGATGCGGATATTGAAGAAATAAATGCACTTTTCAGACCCAATACCAAGTGCGTTCTGGCTGAGACGATAGCCAATCCGGCGGTTGTAATACTTGACATAGAGAAGTTTGCCAAGGCGGCACATGATCACGGAGTACCGCTCATTATTGACAACACATTCCCGACACCGATAAACTGCAGGCCTTTTGAGTGGGGTGCAGATATAGTAACACATTCAACCACCAAATATATGGATGGCCATGCAATGTGTGTGGGAGGCTGTATTGTAGACAGCGGTAATTTCGACTGGACGAAGTATGCGGATAAGTTCCCCGGACTTACTACACCGGATGAGACTTATCATGGTATAATATATACGGAAAAGTTTGGAAAGGCTGCATATATCACTAAGGCGACATCTCAGCTTATGAGGGATCTTGGATCGATCCAGTCACCTCAGAATGCTTTTCTTCTTAATGTGGGACTTGAGACACTTCATCTTCGTGTTCCAAGACACTGTGAGAACGCGCTTAAGGCTGCAAAATATCTTAAGGATCATGAGAAAGTTGCCTGGGTAAGTTATCCCGGACTTGAAGATGACAGATATCATTCCCTTGCCATGAAGTATATGCCGAACGGTACATGCGGCGTAATGTGCTTCGGAATAAAAGGCGGCAGAAGCGCAAGTATTGATTTTATGGACAGGCTTAAGCTTATTAGTATAGTGACTCATGTGGCTGATGCGAGATCATGCGTCCTTCATCCCGCATCACATACACACAGACAGATGACTGATGAACAGCTTATAGAGGCAGGTGTTCAGCCGGATCTTATCAGGTTCAGTGTAGGTATAGAGGATGCAGACGATATTATAGCGGATCTCGAACAGGCACTGGCTTAGTGATGGCGGATTATTCATATGGACTTTAAAAAGGAACTGGCGACAAAGATAATAAGTATTGCGGCTCTGGTGGTACTTGGTTATATATTCTTTATATCCGTATATAACCAGATAATCGTACAAAGCGGAGGATTCTTCTATGTGATCATATTTGGGGGAATCCTTATTCTTGCGTTTGCACTTCTGAGCCTTGTGACTAAGATACTCGACATTTCGGATGAGGTTAACGATAATTTCATGTGGAATATTGTTGAGATCGTCATGCTTTGCTTCTGTGCATATCTGTTTCTTATTTTCAGGCTGTCATATAAATCATCGGTGCCGGCGGAAGAGACCATCATATACCGTGCAGCCGCGCTGATGAAAGAGAAAGCCTTAAGTACCAAGGGAATGGATATGATTCCGCATCTCATAACATATCCCTCACAGTATGTTTACGCACGTGTTCTTGCAGCATTTTTCAGAATAACGGATACGGGATCCGGAGCCTTTGTGACTCTTAATGCCATTATCCTCATCCTTACTGCTTTTGTAATGGACAGGGTGGTAAGAAGAATAGCGGGACGCGCCTGTGGACTGCTTGCCGCAATATGCACGCTGTTTATTCCGTCGCAATCCTTTGCGGTATATTCGTACAGCAGCGAATTCTTTCTCTGCTTTGTCATGATACTTACCTTTGACATACTGTTACTGGTAACAGACGGTAAGAAGAGAGACAAGAAGCGGATGATAATATATGATGCGATACTGGGACTGCTTCTCGGCCTTCTATGCTTTACAGAGCCGCTCACATTTATATGCATAATAGCATTTCTTGTATATTTCCTTTACGGAAGGAAGGTGAAGGATCATTATCCGTGGCATGCATTAGCAGTCGTTTGCGTTGTGATGCTTGTGACACTGCTGATCTTCAATATATCTAAATCATCGGTCCTCAATAAAGGCTTTGGTGATGTGGTTGGAGGATCGTTCGCGAGATTTTCTGTTTCGAAGAATCCCGAAACAGATGAAAAATATACCTTTGGTGAGATATTCAAGCGTTTTCACAGCAATCTTGACAACCAGAATACAAACGTAAACGATAACTACCTCTTCCTGGAAGGAAAGGACGGAGAGGCTTATACAAAAACAAACAGCGCATGGTTCACCCTCGGCACTCAGATGAGCTATATGTTTATTATCGTAATGTCAATAGCGTGCGCATATTATATGCTGAGGAATAAACACAGGGAAGTGATCCCGTGTCTTCTGCTTCTGTTTGGAAGCTTTATTATGCTTTTTTACCGCTCTACGAAGGAGAACAGTACGTATTATCTGTTCGAGGTCCTGATGATCATCGGGTGTACCGGACTTCATTATATGTATATGAACCATCATTCGGATATTCCCGTGCTTCTTAGCGAAATGGCCAATTCACCCACGATGAGTCCCTCAACGCTGGCAGGAACGCTAGCCCGTGCGAAGGCTCTTATATTTGTTGACCACAGCAGAGATAAAGAGGCTAAAATCGAAATAAGCGAAGCACAGGCAATAGCTCAGAATTCGATGGATGATCAGTTCACGGCGGACATTTCTGCGGAACAGGCGAACAGAGTAAATGAAAACATAGCATCCGAATTCAGTATTTTCTCGGGTGGTGTGTCCGATTACGAGGACGGTGCGTTCGGAGGACAGGTCGGAGATATGTTCGGAACGGTTCCCAAACCCGAGGCAGTTCAGCCGGAAGAACCGGTTAAGGTCGGAACAGGAGATTTTATAGCACAGAGCCTTGATGATATAGGAAGGCTTGCGGAACAGTATACGACAGATTCGGCAGGCGGATATACCGATGATGCATATGAAGAGTATCCCGAGGAGTATGCGGATACATATGATGAATATTCGGACGAACAGGGTGGATATACCGAAGAATATGAGGAATATCCGGAAGAGTATGAGGAATATCCTGAAGAATATGAAGAATATCCCGAAGACTATGCGGAAGATTACGGGAATTATCCGGAGGACTATACCGAAGAGTATGAGGACTATCCTGAGGAGTATGAGGACTATCCCGAAGAGTCAGACGGAGAATACGGACAGTATACAGAAGCACAGCCACAGCAGTCAGATGAATATCAGCAGCAGTCAGGTGAATACCGGCAGCCGCAGGATGTACAGAAGCAGGCTGAAGGACAGCCGAGAAAGAAATCGGCATTCAGCAATACATCGCATGCTCTTGGATTCAATATGGAGAATGGTTTCTTTGATCATGGATTTAAGGAAGGTATTGATTATGAGACCACATACTTTGATGAGCCTGAAGCAGATATAGATGAGCCCTTGCCGGGATATGAGGATGGTCTGTCCATATATGCGGAGGATGACTGGTTTACCGATGAGAACGATAATCCGATGCAGAATTCCGGAGTAGCAGCTGCCACAGAAGAGGCTTATTCCGAATCCGTACAGATGCCGGAAGCAGTACCGGCAGCCGAAGCACAGCCGGAAGCAGTTGAAACGTCAGAAGCGGCTCAGGGATCGGAGACAGGTACCGGTACCGGACCCGTCAGGAAGAGGGTTATTAAGAAAAAAGTTGTTAGACGTGTGGTTAAGAAGACTAATTCATAGTTTTGGATAAATTCATTAAAATTAGTGTTGCATAATCGGTGATTTTTTAATATAATTTTTTGGTAAGTCATTTACAGGCTTCCGTGGCTCAGTTGGTAGAGCAACGCATTCGTAATGCGTAGGTCGCCGGTTCGAGTCCGGCCGGGAGCTGTGACTGTTATTTGGGGACAACACGGGCGTCAGCCTCGAAGTTGTCCTTTCTATTTACTAAATTACTGCTTTATGATAAATTAAATGGTAATTATATGATTCCAACACAGAAAGTAAGAGGATAATGTAAATGGCTCAGTTGTGGGGTGGAAGATTTGAAAAGGAAACGGATGAGCTTGTATATGCTTTTAATGCGTCAATATCCTTTGACAAAAAGCTTTACAAGCAGGACATAGCCGGAAGCAAGGTACATGCAAGAATGCTTGCGAAACAGGGTATAATTACCGCTGAGGATGAGAAGGCAATACAGCTGGGCCTTGATTCCATCCTTGATGATATCGAATTCGGCAATATTGAGATAACCGATGAATATGAGGATATCCACAGCTTCGTTGAGGCTAATCTGACTGAAAGAATAGGAGAGGCGGGAAAGAAGCTGCATACCGGAAGAAGCAGGAATGATCAGGTCGCTCTTGATATGAGAATGTATACAAGGGATAGGGTTCTTGAAACAAGAGGGCTTATCATACAGCTTCTCAGCACTCTTGATGATCTGATGGAGAAGCATATAGACACATACATGCCGGGATTCACGCATCTGCAGAAGGCGCAGCCTGTTACTCTGGCGCATCATCTTGGAGCCTATTTCGAGATGTTTAAGAGAGATTATCAGCGGCTCTATGATATATTTGACCGTATGAATTTCTGTCCGCTCGGAGCAGGAGCCCTTGCAGGGACCACTTATCCTCTGGACAGGAAATATACAGCCAAGGCACTTGGATTCTACGGACCTACATTAAACAGTATGGATTCCGTATCTGACAGGGATTATCTGATAGAATATCTGGCAGCTGCTTCTACGATAATGATGCACCTGAGCCGTTTCTGCGAGGAGATCATTATATGGAACAGTAATGAATACCGCTATATTGAAATAGATGATGCATTTTCCACGGGAAGCAGCATAATGCCTCAGAAAAAGAATCCGGATATAGCAGAGCTGATAAGAGGCAAGACCGGAAGGGTATACGGGGCGCTCATGTCACTGCTTACAACAATGAAAGGAATTCCGCTTGCGTATAATAAGGATATGCAGGAAGACAAGGAGCTCGTATTTGATGCCATGGATACAGTGAATGGCTGTCTTATGTTATTCAATGGCATGATCAGGTCGATAAAGTTCAATAAGGACATAATGGCAGCAAGCGCAATGAACGGATTCACCAATGCTACAGATGCCGCAGATTATCTTGTCGGAAGAGGAGTTCCGTTCCGGGATGCGCATGGTATCATAGGACGGCTGGTGCTTTACTGCATAGAAAGGAAATGTTCCATTGATGAGTTGTCCTTAGAGGAGCTCAGGGAGATATGCCCGAAGTTCGATGAAGGCGTATATGATGCCATAAGTCTTAAAACCTGTGTCAGGAGAAGGCTCACAATGGGTGCTCCGGGCCACAGGGCAATGGAGGAAGAGATTCTTTCATGCAGGGAATTCCTTAAGAAGGCTAAGGAAGCAGAGAATGAGGTAAACAGTTTTTACAATGAATGATGAAGTGAGGATACAGAAGCGATATCATTCTTTAACAATAATACCGGGAAAGTGAGGAGATTAATATGAGTGAGAAATTAAAGGTAGGAATACTTGGCGGGACGGGAATGGTCGGACAGAGATTTATATCTCTTCTTGAGAATCATCCGTGGTTTGAAGTAGTTACGATAGCGGCCAGCGCAAGGAGTGCCGGCAAGAGATATGAGGATGCGGTAGGCGACAGGTGGAAGATGGCCACTCCCATGCCGGAGTCTGTTAAGAATATTGTTGTAATGAATGTAAGCGAGGTTGAGAAGGTTGCTTCTACCGTTGACTTTGTATTCAGCGCAGTGGATATGACAAAGGATGAGATAAGGGCGATAGAGGAAGAGTACGCTAAGACCGAGACTCCTGTAGTTTCCAATAACAGTGCCCACAGATGGACTCCGGATGTTCCTATGATAATTCCTGAGATCAATCCCGGGCATGTTGAGGTTATAGAGGCACAGAAGAAGAGGCTTGGAACGACCAGAGGCTTTATCGCCGTAAAACCCAACTGTTCAATACAGAGCTATGCTCCGGTACTTGCAGCATGGAAGGAATTCGAACCTGTTGAGGTTGTGGCTACGACCTATCAGGCTATTTCAGGTGCAGGCAAGACCTTTAAGGACTGGCCGGAAATGGAAGGAAATATCATTCCTTATATCGGCGGCGAGGAAGAGAAGAGCGAGCAGGAGCCTTTAAGGATCCTCGGTAAAGTCGTTGACGGTAAGATAGAGAAGGCATCTTCACCGCTCATAACGACCCAGTGTATAAGGGTGCCGGTGTTAAACGGACATACCGCAGCGGTATTTGTAAGGTTTAATAAGAAGCCTACGAAGGAACAGCTTATTGAGAAGATGGTGAGCTTCTCAGGTGAGCCGCAGAAGCTTGAGCTTCCGAGTGCACCGAAGCAGTTCATACAGTATCTTGAAGATGATAACCGTCCTCAGGTAACGATGGATGTTGATTATGAGAAAGGTATGGGTGTATCTATCGGCCGTCTTCGCGAAGATACGTTATTCGATTACAAGTTCGTAGGTCTTTCACATAATACCGTAAGAGGAGCTGCGGGCGGAGCGGTACTGTGCGCAGAGCTTTTAAAGGCTAAGGGTTATATTCAGGCGAAATAGTCGTTTGTTTGAGTTAGGCGGGGGTTACAATGGCATTTAAGCGTATTTCAGAGCTTAAGACACTTAACAATTATTATAACAGGAACGATAATCAGATAGTTGTCCTTTATGGAAGCAGATACAGCGGGAAGCATTCCCTGCTAAGGGAGTTTCTTAAGGGCAAGCGGTTCTATTACTATGCGGCAAGAGCCTGCTCCGATGAAGAGCAGCTTAAGCAGTGGTATGACGAGCTTAAGGATGCTCTTCCCAGGAATGAACAGATCAAAGAGGGATATTCGGGCATTATCTCGACCATGATCGCCCAGAAGACTGATATAGGGAAGAGGATAATAGTTGTTGACGAGTTTCAGAATATAATAAAGGGCGGAAATGAATTTATGGAGGCTGTTGTACAGGGGGCTCACAGCAGGCTTAACCAGGTACAGAGCCCCGTAATGTTTCTGCTCTGTTCATCGTCTGTATACTGGGTAGAGAATCAGATGGTCGACAGGCTTAAGGAGCTTGCCTTTGAAATATCGGGACTGTTAAGGCTTAACAACCTGAGATTTCTTGATTTCACCAAATATTTCAAGAATTATGACATGGAAGCAAGTGTTGAAGCCTATTCTGTAATAGGCGGAAGCCCCATGCTCTGGGAGCTTTGGGATGATGAGAAGACTGTAGCTGAGAATATATGCAGGCTGGCGCTTAAGGAAGGCGGTCCTTTATACGAATATGGCAATAATCTTCTTCCGTCAGAATTAAGAGAGCCGGTTGTATATAATACGATCCTTTCAGCGCTTGCCCAGGGAAAGAACAAGCTTAACGATATCTATAAATACACAGGCTTCTCCAGAGCGAAGATATCGGTCTATCTTAAGAATCTTATAGAGCTTGAGATGGTAGCGAAGATAGATTCGGTTAATACGGCGGGACATGAGAATGTTCAGAAGGGTATCTACAGAATAGTTAATCCCTACGCGAGGTTTTGGTATAAATATATATTTAAGAATTATTCGAGGCTTGTATTTACACCTCCGGAGAAGTTCTTCAACCGTTATATTGCTCCGACCTTTAAAGCATATACGGCATACTGCTTTACGGACGTCTGTGCGGAGTATCTTGATATCCTGAATCAGATGGATAAGCTGAGCTTTCGGTATAATCAGCGTGGTGTATGGGTTGGCAAGGTCGGTACAATTGATACCGTGGCCACGGATGACAACGGACACACCCTTGTTGCATTATGTAACTGGGAGAATCCTCTTATGAAATATGAGGATTATGAATGGCTGATGTTCTGTATCAAGCAGGCCAAGCTCAATGTGGATGTGATATACCTGTTTTCAGCAGGGGACTTCGATCTGGAGCTTAAACAGGAAGCAATGATAAAGGATAATATAAGGCTGATCGACGGTTCTCAGCTCTGATAAATGACACAGAGGTACCTGTTATTTGGGAAAGAAACTTATAATAACCGAGAAACCCTCCGTTGCCCGTGATTTTGCGAGAGTTCTTAATGTTAAGGGAAACAGGGACGGATATATCGAAAATAATGAATATGTGATCTCCTGGTGCGTGGGCCATCTGGTCGGGATGCTGTATCCGGAAGAGTACGACATAAAATATAAAAACTGGAAGCTTCAGGATCTTCCTTTCCTGCCCAAAGAGTATAAATACGGTGTTCTTAAGCCGGTGGAGAAGCAGTACGGTATAGTGAACGGACTGCTGCACAGGGAGGATATCGATACGGTATACTGGGCAGGCGACTCGGGAAAAGAAGGACAGACCATTGAAGAGAATATACGTAACTTTGGCGGTGTCCGCGACGGCATGAAAGAGCTTCGTGTCTGGATCGATTCGCAGACGGACGATGAGATAATGCGTGGGATCCGGGAAGCCAAAGCAATGAGCGAGTACGATAATCTCGGTAAATCCGGAATAATGCGTACGATAGAGGATTATGCCCTTGGTATTAACTTCTCGAGGGTACTGTCTCTTAAGTACGGAAGAATGATAAATGATGCAGCAGCCACGAAGAAATATGCTGCGATCGCGGTCGGACGTGTTATGACCTGCGTGCTCGGCATGGTAGTGAACAGGGAGCGCGAGATCAGGAATTTCACTGAGACACCTTTTTTTCGTGTTATAGGTAATCTGACAGAAGAGAAGATAGCTGCGGAATGGAAGGCGGTTGAGGGCTCACAATATCATAACAGCCCTCTTTTATATAAAGAGAACGGATTTAAGAAGCGTGAGGATGCCGAAAAGCTTATAGAGGAGCTTAACGGCAAACCGGCGGTGGTTGAATCGGTGGAGAGATCCACATCAAAGAAGAAACCACCACTTTTGTTTAATATAACAGAGCTGTCTGCCGAGTGCGCCAAGCGCTTTAAGATAACACCCAATTCAACGCTTCAGATAGCACAGGATCTGTATGAACAGAAGTTTACCACATATCCAAGGACCGATGCCCGTGTGCTTACTACAGCAGTAGCAAAGGAAATAAATAAGAATCTGAACGGACTTAAGGCATATGAGCCTACAGCGAAATTCACTGAAAAGATATTAAATGACAGGCTGTATGCAGGCCTTGAAAAGACTCAGTATGTTAAAGATGCGGATGTGACCGATCACTATGCGATCATACCGACAGGGCAGACAAAGAATCTGTCTGGATTACCGGATCTTCATAAGAAGGTTTATGATCTGATAGTGCGCAGATTCCTAAGTATTTTCTATCCTCCCGCAGAGTATGTTTCGGTTAAGCTTACGGTATCTGTTGAAAAAGAGAAGCTGTTTTCGACGGCCAAGATACTTTCAAAAAAAGGCTACATGGAAATAGCAGGCGTTACGAAACAGAAGGATGATGAAGAAGGTGAGCTTAGCGAGGATGGGAAGAAGAAGGTTCTTGCATGGATAGAGAAGCTTAAGAAGGGTGATATGCTCGATGTTGATTCATATGAGATAAAGGAAGGCAAGACATCTCCGCCCAAACGCTATACCGCGGGAACCATGATGCTTGCGATGGAGAACGCCGGTAATCTTATTGAAGATGAGGAATTGAGAGAGCAGATCAAAAAGACCGGCATAGGAACCTCGGCGACCAGAGGCCAGATCATTAAGAAGCTGGTGGATATAACATATCTTAATGAAAATAAGAAGACTCTGATCCTGACGCCGTCGAATCTGGGCGAAATGGTTTTCGAAGTGGTGGATATGAATATTCCCACACTCTTAAACCCTGAAATGACAGCCAACTGGGAGAAGGGACTTGAGGGTATAATCAACGGTACAGTGGATGCAGCGGATTACCGGACTAAGCTCGAGGATTATATAAGACGTGAAACCGACAGAATGATAGCGGGGGATATGATAACGACTCTCGCAGGAAGGATCAATCCGTTCACAGGTAAGGGAAGCAAAGGCGCAGCAACCCGCAAGCCTCTGGGGCTCAAATGTCCGAAATGCGGTGGAGAGCTTACGACAACTTCTTTCGGATACGGATGCAGCAATTATTGGAACAAGGAGAACAAGTGTGATTTCTCTGTTGGTAAAATAGCCGGTGTAATTATAAGCGAGGAGGATTTTGCCGCGCTTATAAACAATGGAAGGACGAAGGTTATTGACGGCTTCATAAGCTCGAAAAAGAAGAAATTCAGTGCTGCACTGAAGCTTGTAAGAGAAGGGGACGGTAAATACAGAGCTGTTTTTGACTTCGATAATTCAGGAACATACAGAAGAAACGGAAGCCCGGTGCAGGCTTCGAAAAAAAAAGGATCCAAAGAGAAAGACGACAATAAAATAACCACAGATATGCAAACGATTGACGGCCTGCGGTGTCCGGTATGCTCCGGGAAGCTGTTCAGGAACCCGTCCGGGGAATACATATGTGAGAATCATGGAAGGATATCGAATGGAAGCTGCAGGTTCATGGTTGGAAGCATTCTTGGACACAGGGTTACCGAAGAAGAGCTTAATGAGCTTGTCAACAATGGAATTACAGGTGTTATAAATGGATTTACCAGCAGGAATGGCAGGCTGTTTGACGCAAGGCTTAAGCTTGACAGGGATGAAAAAGGAAACATAACAGGCATGTCTTTTGATTTTGACAGGACCTAAGCAAAAAATTAAACAATTTTTCAAACAACAGAGTACAATCAGCAGATTTTGTGATAAAATAATATTTACGTAGGCTTGGGAATACTAATGACACTTGAAGAATTCAGACAATTAAGCAAAGACATAATATATCTTGACGGTGCAACGGGTACGAACCTTATGAAGAGGGGAATGCCCAGGGGTGTATGTCCCGAGACCTGGATACTTGACAACAGAGAAATAATGGCAGGGCTTCAGCTTGAATATTTTGAAGCGGGCACCAATATTGTATTGGCGCCTACTTTTACTGCGAACAGGCTAAAGCTTATGGAATACGGGCTTGAGGAAAGGATCGGAGAGATCAATCGCGAGCTGGTCGGCGTGTCGAAAGAGGCAAGAGACCGGTTCTTAAAGAGCAATCCATCTGCAAAGGCTTATGTTGCTGCTGATCTTACCATGACGGGAAGACAGCTTAAGCCGATGGGCACTCTTGATTTCGAAGAGCTTGTTGATATATATAAGGAACAGCTTGGATATATTACCGAAGCAGGCGTGGATGTCATTATAGTGGAAACGATGACCTCGCTGCAGGAGACAAGGGCTGCGCTTATAGCGACAAGAGAGATCTGTGATCTGCCCGTCCTGTGTTCGCTTACCTTTGAAGAAAACGGCAGAACTCTTTTCGGAACAGACGGTATGACAGCAGTGTCCGTTCTTGAGAGCCTGGGTGCTTCTGCTGTAGGAGCCAACTGCTCGACAGGACCCGACAGGATGGCTAAAGTGACTGAAGCCATGGCCGGCCTTTCGAATATTCCGATAATTGCCAAGCCCAATGCCGGAATGCCTTCACTTGACACTGACGGAAACACCGTTTACAACGTAGGCCCGGATGAATTCGCGGATCAGATGCTTCAGCTTGTTGAGAGAGGAGCTTCCATAATAGGTGGGTGTTGCGGTACGACGCCCGATCATATCAGGGCTTTACATGATCTTACGAAAGATTTAAAGCCTGTACCTCATAAAAGAGATGAGAATGTAAGGTTCTTATCATCAGAAAAAAGCACTGTATATTTTGATACAGGATCAAGGTTCATGATCGTGGGAGAGAGGATTAATCCCACAGGAAAGAAGAAGCTGCAGGAGGAGCTTCGTAACGGCTCGTTTGAGATGGTGCATGATTTTGCATTATCACAGGAGGAGAACGGAGCGGCGTTGCTTGACATAAATGTCGGAATGAGCGGAATTGATGAAATGGCGACAATGCTTACAGCTATTGAAGAGGTTACGACCCATGTTTCACTTCCGTTAGTAATAGATTCGAGCCATACCGATGTGATCGAACAGGCGCTTCGCAGGTATCCCGGAAGAGCGCTTATCAATTCCATCTCTTATGAGAAGGTTAAGTTCGATAATCTGCTTCCGATCGCGAAGAAGTACGGGGCAATGTTCATACTGCTTCCGTTATCGGATGAGGGACTGCCGAAATCACTGGATGAAAAGAAGCAGATAATAGGAAAGATATTGAAAAGGGCGGATGAGCTCGGAATCTCACGTAACGATATTATCGTAGACGGTCTCGTGACAACCGTGGGAGCGAATAAGAAGGCTGCTCTTGAGACACTTGAAACCATAAGATACTGCAAGGAAGAATTGTCGCTTCCTACCATAGTGGGTCTGTCCAATATTTCCTTCGGACTGCCGGAGAGAGCAAATGTGAACTCGGCATTTCTCAATCTTGCCATACAGAACGGACTTACGATGGCCATATCGAATCCCTCGCAGCATCAGCTGGTTGCGGGTGCGTTGGCAACGGACATGCTCCTTAACAAAGAGGATGCGGATTTAAGATATATAGAATATATTAATTTCTTAAAGGAACAGTATCCCGACATGGCAGCCATGGGAACGATCGCGTTAAAGAGCGATTCCGTACAGGGCGGTTCCGGAAATAATGGCGCTGTTAACAGCGGTATTTCGAAAAATAATGCAGATAAAGGACAGACAGACACAGAACAGGCAGCAAAAAAAGATACAGACAATAAAGAGAAGAATATTGACATAATAAAGAAGGCTGTTGTTTCGGGCAACAAGTCAGGAATAACAGATCATGTAAAGGAAGCGCTTGACAGTGGCAGAAAGGCTCAGAGCATATTGGATGAAAGTCTTTTGCCCGGAATAAACGAGGTGGGATCACTGTTTGAATCGGGAAGATATTTCCTGCCTCAGCTTATTGCAAGCGCCGAAGCGATGCGTACAGCAATTGATTATATGGAGCCTTATCTTAAGAATGACGGGGAGAAAGAAGAGAAGGCCAGAATAGTTATAGCTACCGTAAAGGGAGATATCCATGATATAGGAAAGAATCTCGTGGCTCTGATGCTCAGGAATTACGGTTTTAAGGTTTATGATCTCGGAAAGGATGTTTCAAAGGAAGAGATAATAGGGAAGGCCAGGGAAGTAGATGCCGACATCATAGCACTGTCTGCACTGATGACAACGACCATGCAGGAAATGAGGGAGGTTATCAGGTGCGCACGGAAGGAAGGTCTGAGGGCGAGCGTAATGATAGGGGGTGCAGTCATAACACAGGATTATGCCGATGAGATCAAAGCGGAGGGGTACAGCAAGGATGCGCAGGAGGCGGTCAAGCTGGCTGAGAGACTCATTAAGGCTTACAGTTAATGACCCGGGAAGGAACTGCTTCCCGCCACTTTGTTAAATAACCGTTGCGGAATAAATAATGCAAGGGTGTTTAATATAAAAAAATAAAGGAGAAGGGTTATGGCAAAAAGACGAAAGAATTCTCATTCTGCGGCTGCCATTAATGCGATCGCCGGTACTGAAAAAGCTGTAGCCGATAAAGCTGACAAGGCAAAAGAAGCTGTGTCAGAGGTGACAGAAGCGGTCAAGGAAACCGTAACGGAGGCCACGGATAATATATCCGAAAAGGCAGAAGAAGCTGCGGTTAAGGCTGAGGAAGCAGTAAAAGAGACCGGTGCCGAAGATGTGGTAAAAGAAGCTTCCGATAAGGCGGAAGAGACCGTGGAAGAAGCTGCAGAGAAGACCGAAGATGCGGTAAAAGAGGTTGCCGAAAAGGCAGAGGAAGCTGTTGAAGAAGCAGAGGAAACTGCAGAGAAAACGGAAGAATCTGTTAAAGAAGCAGTCGAAAAGACGGAAGAAGTAACGGAAGAAACTGTCGGGAAGACAGAAGAAGCTGTTGAGAAAGCAGAAGAAACTGCCGGGAAGACAGAGGAAGCTGTTGAGAAAGCAGAAGAAACTGCCGGGAAGACAGAGGAAGCTGTTGAGAAGGCAGAAGAAACTGGCGGGAAGACAGAAGAAGCTGTTGAGAAAGCGGAAGATACTGTAAAAGATGCCGAAGAAAAGGCTGAAGCCGCTGTAGAAACAGCCGATAAGACAGAGGAAGCGGTCAAAAAGACAGAAGAGGCTGCAGGGGAAGCAGAAGAAGCTGCCGAAGTAAAAGAGAAGGCTGCAGAAACAACCGTTAAAGAGGAGTCAAAAGGGGAAGCAGTAAAAGAAACAGCAACCGTTAACACATTAGATAAAGAAACAGCCGCAGTTACAGAGGCAGTAAAGGAGATAATCGTGGAAAATAACAATAACCCCAGAATTGAAGAATTATTAAACAACAGTGCAAAGAAGCTTTCAAAGAAGCAGCGTAAGGCAAATGACAAGGAACTCATCGATTGCATGAAGAACGATGACATGAAGGTGCTGGCAGCACTTCTGATGGATGTCAGGGATAAGAACGATTCCAAGCTTTCATACACCAAGGCTCAGGTTTATTTCGCAATGGCTACTTCAATACTTGCCCTTATTCTTGTATGCTGTGTTTCATGGGCAGTGTTGAGCATCATTCCGGAGATCAACAATATAACCAATCAGGCAAATGTTATAATGGGACAGGCTAATGAGACCATAGTCCAGGCCAATGAGGCAATAGCTCAGGCTAATGGCGTGCTTACTGATGTTCAGCCTGTAGTAGCCAATCTGAATGAAGTCACCAACGACCTTGCAGGCGCTGACCTGACAGGTATGCTTGAAGATGTAGACGCTCTTGTAGTTTCAAGTGAGAAGAACATGGGTGAAGCTCTTCAGACCATAACGGAGATAGATATCAAATCGCTTAATGATGCAATATCCGACCTGAGTGCGATAGTTGCGCCTTTGGCGGGAATGTTTAGAAGATAACGGAAAAGGCAGGAAGGTTTTAAGCTTTATGTTAGGTGCTGATGCAATAGCAAGATGCCTGCTTGAAGAGCAGGTGAAGGTAATATTCGGATATCCGGGAGTGGCAATATGTCCTTTCTTCAACAGTATGCTGTCAGTGGATATAGACAGGGTACTTGTAAGAACAGAACAGAACGCGGCACATATGGCAAGCGGTTACGCGAGAATATCGGGTAAAGTCGGTGTATGTGTTGCCACATCCGGTCCGGGTGCTACCAATCTTATTACAGGGATAGCAACTGCTTATGCCGATTCTATCCCTCTTGTATGTATAACGGGTCAGGTTAATTCGGAACAGCTTGGTTCGGATGTTTTTCAGGAAGCAGATATAACAGGAGCTGTAGAATCATTCGTGAAATACAGCTATCTGGTTAAGGATGCCGACGATATTCCGAGAATATTCAAAGAAGCATTTCATATCGCGTCCACCGGGAGAAAAGGTCCGGTACTCATCGATGTCCCCATCGATATTCAGAATGCTCCGGTAGGTAAGTTCTATTATCCTTCGGAGGTTAATCTCAGAACCTATAAGCCGACGGTAAAGGGGCATGTTGTACAGATTAAAAAGGTCATTAAGGCTATAGAGAAAGCCAAACGTCCCATAATATGTGCGGGAGGCGGAGTACATCTTTCCGATGCGGCAAAGGAATTACGTGATTTTGCCCACAAATGCGGTATTCCGGTGGTAAGCACACTGATGGGACTCGGTGTTATGCCCACAGATGATCCGCTGTATTTCGGCATGGTGGGCAACAACGGCAAATTATATGCCAACCGTGCGATGAATGAGTCGGATCTTACGATAATGATCGGAGCAAGAGTAGCTGACAGAGCGATCTCGCAGCCCGATCTTGTCATGGATAATACGGTACTTGTACATATCGATGTTGATCCCGCGGAAATAGGAAAGAATGTAGGTCCTCATATACCTCTGGTAGGTGATATCAAGAACATACTTGAGGATATGGAGAAGTATGAAACTGACTGTAGCTGCGGTGAATGGATAGACACTCTTAATGAATATAAGAGGAATGAACCGGAGCGTAAGGCTCCGCGTAAGGAATATGTGGATCCGGCAAGGTTCATTGCCATGCTGTCCGACAAGCTTGATGATGATGCAATATACGTTGCTGATGTGGGTCAGAACCAGATGTGGTCATGCGGATATCATAAGGTTAAGAACGGAAGATTCCTTACATCGGGCGGTATGGGAACAATGGGTTATTCAATCCCCGCCGCTATCGGTGCCAGAGCCGCTGCTCCGGACAGGCAGATAGTTGCCGTGTGCGGTGACGGTTCCTTCCAGATGTCAATGATGGAACTGGCCACAATGCAGCAGCATAAGCTTCCGGTTAAGATAATCATCTTCCATAACGGATATCTTGGTCTTGTAAGAGAGTATCAGTATAATACTTATAAGGCTCATTATTCGGTAGTGGATCTTTCGGGATCCCCGGATTTCGGTAAGCTGTCCGCAGCCTACGATGTTCCTTTCTTCAGGCTTGAAAATATGGACAACGCATCGGAAGTTATAGATGAATTTCTTAGCATTAAGGATCCGGCGCTTATGGAGATAATGATCGATCCGTTGGATGTTGTTAAATAGTCAATAGGATCTGAATAAATAATTTTATCCTGCAAATATGGATGGTAAAAGATGAAGAGACTGTATTCTGTATTGGTTGAGAACAGATCGGGCGTACTGAGTAAGGTGGCCGGTCTGTTTTCAAGACGTATGTTTAATATTGATTCGCTGGCTGTCGGTGAGACCGATGACCCCGGCGTGAGCTGTATAACGATAGTATCGTCGGGAGAGCAGGGGACGCTTGAACAGATAGAGAAGCAGCTTAACAAAAAAATAGATGTAATTAAGATAAAGACATTCTCGGAAGAGGAAAGCATAAGCCGTGAGCTTATCCTTGTCAAGGTTAAATACAACAAGGGTAACCGGAGGGAGATCATGGAGATCTGTGAGATCCTTGACGCTTCCATAGTTGATATGAGTAAGAATCTTATGACCATACAGCTGTGCGATACACCGGAGAGAACAAGGCTTCTTTTACAGATGCTTGCTTCGATAAGCATTGTAGAGGTGGCCCGTACCGGCACCCTGGCCCTTCAGAAATGTGCATTAAGTGATTAGATATCAGAAAGATTATAAAGAAATATTGATTGGTGGTATAAAGATGCAGAGAAAAGTTTTTCAGTTACTTGTAGATAATCAGGCTGGTGTTTTGAGCCGTATTTCAGGCCTTTTCAGCAGGAGAGGCTATAATATCGAGAGCATAACGGCCGGAACGACATCCAATCCGAAATACACAAGGATAACCATAGTGGCCAACGGAGATGAAGCGATACTTGACCAGATAGAGAAACAGGTAGGTAAGCTTATAGATGTCAGAAAGGTATGGGAGCTTGAACCCGAATCATCCGTATACAGGGAGCTCATACTTATTAAAATAAGAGCTGCAGATACCCAGAGACAGGCAATCGTATCGGTGACAGATATTTTCCGTGCCAAGATCATCGACGTGGATATTGATTCAATGATAATAGAGCTTACCGGAAACCAGAGCAAGATAGATGCTTTTCTTAATCTGTTAAAGGGATATGAGATACTGGAAATAGCAAGAACCGGTATAGCCGGTCTTACCAGAGGCTCGGAAAACATAACCATACTTGAATAAACAGAACACGAAGATTAATTAGAAAGTGAACAACCGGAGGCTATTACTGACGGTTAATATAAAATTATTATTTTAGGAGGATAATGTAATGGCAAAGATTTATTACCAGGAGGATTGTAATCTTTCAGCTATCGAAGGACAGACCATAGCAATTATAGGTTACGGAAGCCAGGGTCATGCGCATGCGCTGAATGCAAAGGAATCGGGATGCAATGTTATCATTGGCCTTTATGAGGGTTCAAGATCATGGGATAAGGCTGTAAAGCAGGGATTCGAGGTTTACACGGCTGCTGAGGCTGCTAAGAAGGCTGATATTATCATGATCCTTATAAATGATGAGAAGCAGGCTGATATGTACAAGCAGGATATCGAGCCCAATCTTGAGGCAGGCAATATGCTTATGTTCGCACACGGCTTCAATATTCACTTTGGATGTATAGTACCTCCCAAGGATGTTGATGTTACAATGATAGCTCCTAAGGGACCCGGCCATACAGTTCGTTCAGAGTATCAGGCAGGCAAGGGTGTTCCGTGTCTGGTTGCTGTAGAGCAGGATGCAACAGGCAAGGCTCTTGAAAAGGCACTTGCATATGCACTGGCTATCGGCGGAGCAAGGGCAGGCGTTCTTGAGACAACCTTCAGAACAGAGACAGAAACAGACCTCTTCGGTGAGCAGGCAGTTCTGTGCGGCGGTGTATGCGCACTTATGCAGGCAGGATTCGAAACACTGGTTGAGGCAGGATATGATGAGAGAAATGCATACTTTGAGTGTATCCATGAGATGAAGCTCATCGTTGACCTTATCTATCAGTCAGGCTTTGCAGGAATGAGATATTCAATCTCTAATACAGCAGAGTACGGCGACTATATTACAGGTCCCAAGCTTATAACGGAAGAGACCAAGAAGACCATGAAGAAGATCCTGTCAGATATCCAGGATGGTTCTTTCGCAAAGCAGTTCCTGCTTGATATGTCACCTGCAGGACGCCAGGTACACTTTAAGGCTATGAGAAAGCTTGCATCAGAGCATCCTTCAGAGAAGGTCGGAGAAGAGATCCGTAAGCTTTACAGCTGGAACAATGAAGAGGATAAGCTTATTAATAACTAATCCTTGCAATTATCGTGTATCTGTGTTAAATTATTGTATGTTGTTGAATTCAGCGTAGTTTATATGGATTGGCTGAATTTATAAGGTTAAGTAGATGGTCCTCTGTACTATCCGGGTATTAGAATAATTGCGGTATCCCTGCCGTTATGGCATCATAGGGAATCCACCGCAAGCGGTACCCCTTATGATAATACAAGAACATCAGGTTTTAAGGAGGTTCGGAATGAACGATATTATTAAAAACATCGAAGCTGAGCAGATGAAGGAGACAGTTCCCGAGTTTGCGGTTGGCGATACCGTTAAGGTTCACGCCAAAATCAAGGAAGGTAACAGAGAGAGGATCCAGATCTTCGAAGGTACCGTACTTAAGAGACAGGGTGGAAGCAACAGAGAAACATTCACAGTAAGGAAGACCAGTAACGGTGTAGGTGTTGAGAAGACCTGGCCGCTTCATTCTCCTTTTGTTGAGAAGATTGAAGTAGTAAGACGCGGTAAAGTAAGACGTGCTAAGCTGTTCTACTTAAGAGATCGTGTCGGCAAGGCAGCCAAGGTTAAGGAAATACTTAAGTAATTCCTTTGCCCGGTGTGATTTTCCAATAGGAATGATTTTGCCCTACATGAGCAGGAGGTGTTGCATAGCAGCACAGGATTGCGAATGTAGGGCAAGTTTGTATAAGTGTATTGAGTGAGAAACAATGAAACGAAGAAATCTTGGGACGATAGAGCTCGATTATAAGCAGAAAGAAAAAAAGAAAATAACCATGCAGTCGTTCTATGATTTTCTATTCTGGATATTCGGGATAGCAGCGGCTGTTTTCCTCGGTGTTATGACGGTTAATTTCGTCGGGATCAGAACGAGTGTTGTCGGAAGCTCCATGGAACCCGTTCTGTTTAACGGTGAAGAGGTTCTGCTTAACAGGATAATATATCAGTTCTCCACTCCCAAGAGGGGTGATGTAATAGCGTTCCATCCCAACGGAGACGAGAATACACATCTGTATGTTAAAAGGATCGTCGGTCTTCCGGGTGAAACGATACAGATAAAACAGGGCTCGGTATATATTAACGACGAGATGAGTGCTATGGACATTGAGACGCTGGAAGCGGGAGTGGCTGCAGAGCCCATGAAGCTCAGTGATGAAGAGTATTTCGTAATGGGCGACAACAGGGAAAACAGTGAGGACAGCAGGAGCGCCAATATAGGAAATGTAACCCGTGAAATGATTGAAGGCAAGGTCTGGTATCATATGACATATGACGATATCAGGATGGGAAAGGTGGAATAATGAACTATCAGTGGTTTCCCGGACATATGACCAAGGCCTTCCGTATGATGCAGGAGGATATAAAGCTTATTGACCTTGTAATCGAGCTTCTCGATGCAAGGGCTCCTTTAGCGTCAAGAAATCCGGACATAGATACTCTTGCTGCAGGTAAGGCAAGGATGGTGCTGCTTAATAAGGCAGACCTTGCCGATGAAGTATTAAATGAGAAATGGGTAAAATACTTCAACGGAATGGATCTTACGGTTGTTCTTATTAACAGCAGAGACGGTGGCGGAATTAAGAAGATACTGCCTGCTGTTCAGGAAGCATGCAGGGAGAAGATAGAAAGAGACAGAAAAAGAGGGATAAAGAACCGTCCTGTAAGAGCCATGGTAGCCGGCATCCCCAACGTGGGTAAGTCAACCTTTATCAATTCACTGGCAGGACGGGCTGCAGCAAAGACAGGCAATAAGCCCGGTGTAACCAAAGGCAAGCAGTGGATCAGGCTTAATAAAAACATAGAGCTTCTGGATACACCCGGTGTTTTGTGGCCGAAGTTCGAGGATCAGGATACAGGCAGGAGACTGGCATTCCTTGGATCCATCAATGATGAGATAATAGATAAGAATGAGCTTGCATGTGAACTTATTGATTTTATAAAGGATGAAGGAAACGGATATGCAGGGCTTATAACAGGTAAGTACGGGGTGGCTGAGGATAAGGTGAATCATCAGGTGCTTTCGGATATTGCAATGGTCAGGAAATGTCTTGTTAAAGGCGGGGAGCCGGATATAGACAGGGCTTCAGGGATGCTGATCGATGATTTCAGAGGAGGGAAGCTCGGAAGGATAACTCTCGAACGACCCGTTTGATAGAGCTTAAATGAGATCTTACGGGAATCCGCAGGGTCTCATTTTTTTACAACTTAAATCATAAACCGGCAATAAATATGATCTGTTCCGACCGGGATGCGGATGGCGTACGAAGAATGGATACAAAGAATTTAAGAAGGATGCAGGAAAGATGGAAAAGAAAATATCTGAAATAAAGGATATACTTGCGGTTATGGAAGAGGACGGCCTTAAAGACTTTATAAACGAATATAGTAAAGATGAACGCCCGGGAGTACAGGCTGTAATCGCCAGGGCACAGAAAAAATATGATAAGTATATTACTGAGCTTAAACGCATTGATTCCATGAAGGAATATGAGCGCAAATACAGTGAATATGCGCTTATCTGCGGGATAGATGAGGTGGGCAGAGGCCCGCTTGCAGGACCTGTTGTGGCCGGAGCAGTTATACTTCCTAAAGAATGTTCAATTCTATATGTTAATGATTCTAAGAAACTGTCCGAAAAAAAGAGAGAGGAGCTTTATGATGTTATTATGTCAGAGGCTGTATCTGTTGGTCTCGGATGTATTGATAACATAAAGATTGATGAAATAAATATTTTACAGGCTACCTATGAGGCCATGAGACAGGCCATAGGGAAGCTTTCACCACAGCCGGAGCTGCTTCTGAATGACGCTGTGACTATTCCCGGCATATCGATCAAACAGGTACCGATAATAAAAGGTGACGCCAAGAGTATTTCAATAGCAGCGGCATCCATAGTCGCCAAGGTGACAAGAGACAGAATGATGGTGAAGTATGATGAGCAGTATCCGGGATATGATTTTGCGGGAAATAAAGGATATGGATCGGCTAAGCATATAGAGGCAATAAAGAAGCTCGGTCCCACACCCATACACAGACGAAGCTTCATAGGAAACTTTATATAGATTATTACAGTAAAAGAAAAATCATTTTCACTATGTAGATAAACACGGAGAATACAGGAGGCAGGATGGCTTTTAATCTGAATGCATTGAACGCATACCGGCAGACAGCCGGAATACAGAACGGCGGCAGCAATTACAACACTTCCGCCGTTAATAATAATGTCCGGAATCAGGCTAATGTCAGTCAGGCATCCCGTCCTCAGGTGAGTATACAGACCGGTCAGGTGCTTGGAGGAGAAGTGGTTAATGTTAAAAACGGAGAGGTGACTCTGAAGCTTGACAATAACGCTACCTTAACCGCACAGCTTGACAGGAATATGGATGTATCAGCGGGTCAGAAGCTTGTATTCCAGGTCACAAGCAACGGAGAACAGACGACTCTTCATCCGCTTTATTCCAATCTTAACAATAATGCAATGGCCAATGTTGCTTTAGAGGAAGCCGGTATGAAGGCGACGGCATCCAATCTTGCAATGGTAACCGAAATGCTTGATGAAGGCATGTCGGTTAATTCGCAGGCGCTGCATGCAATGGCAAGGAGCATGGAAGCCAATCCGACCACAGATCCTGCAACAATAATACAGCTTACCAAGCTGGGGCTGCAGGTGAATGAACTTAATATAGAACAGTATGAAAATTATATGAATTTCGAGCATCAGATAATCAATGATGCGCAGAGCCTGTCTCAGGGGTTACGTGATCTCCTTGGCAGCGCTCCCACAGTACAGGCAGAACAGGCAACGGGTACGGCATCGCAGACAACAGTGAATCCCGGAGCATTAAACTCCGCAATTATAACAGCAGGTACAGACGGGCAGGTCGTTATTTCAGCGGATACAGCAAACACCATCCTTAACGATGCACAGCTTCAGCTGTCCAATGACATTATGAGCCTTGTGTCATCGGGCGATAAGGACTGGAATGCGATACTGAATAATCCACAGATAACCGGCACGGCTGCCCAGTCGATAGAGATAGCGGCCAACGGTCCGCTGGTGGTGACTCAGGAGGTTCCGTCTACAGTGCCTGTGGAGGTAGAAGACGTATGGGCTGTATCTTTAAATCCCGACAGCGAAGCAGAGCCCGAAATGAATACATCCGTAAATATGGGTGAGAGTACCGTTAATCAGGAAGCAGGCTCGGCGCTTGGGCAGGAGCAGATGCCTGACGGTTCGTCACAGCTTATGAAGGGATTCATAGATGATCTGTCTAAGCTCGGGATGCCAGCGGATGAACTTAACAATATTACCAACGGAACCATGTCTGTAAACGAGATGCTTGATTTCGTCAAGACTCTTATCAACAATAATAATTCAGGCGCGGTGAAGCTGAATAATTCCCAGATGGAGACACTGTCCAAGCTTCTTAACAACAGTGATTTCAAGCAGCTGGTAGGTGATCAGATCATGAAGCAGATGCTGCTTAATCCCGCGGATGTAGCCAAAGAGGGAAAGGTCGAGGAGCTGTACAAACAGCTTGCGGAACAGTCACAGAAGGCAATGGAGATCCTTAAGAATGCGGGTCAGGCCGGAAGTGAGGTCATGAAGAGCGCACAGAATATAAGTGATAATGTTAACTTCATGAACCAGCTTAACCAGATGGCTCAGTATGTACAGCTTCCCATAAGAATGACCCAGGAGAATGCCCATGGTGAGCTGTATGTGTATACCAATAAGAAGAAGCTTGCGCAAAATGACGGAAACGTAAGTGCGCTGCTTCATCTTGATATGGATAATCTGGGACCGATGGATGTATATGTGGCAATGCAGAATAACAAGGTTAATACTAATTTCTACCTTGCGGATGAGGCTGCACTTGATCTTATAGAAGCAAATATTGGTATTCTTGATGCAAGATTGCAAAAAAAAGGTTATAATATGACTATGAGTGTCACAATGAAGAACCCACAGGAACAGCAGAAGACTGTGGTCGGAGAGATGCTTAAGGAAAAGAGCAACGGAGTTGTGGGAGGCCCCATTGCGTCCAAACTGTCATTTGACGTGCGTGCATAGCCGGTTTTGCGACCGATTATGGGCTCATGCGTAATTATAGTCGGATTGTACGCCGGACAGGCAGAATGCAGTGAAATGATTTACATGTGGGGAAGTTAGGGGTAACAGGGACAGGTTGTATGGATGATAAGGACAAAAAGCCCAAGGTCAGGCAGGCAATAGCGATAGAGTACGATCCGGGCGATATGGCGCCAAAGGTCATAGCGACAGGTAAGGGTGCCCTGGCTGATAAGATCATCGAGAAGGCCAGGGAATCGGACGTACCGCTGCATCAGGACAGCAAGCTGGCAAATACGCTTTCCAAGCTGGAGATAGGCGATTATATTCCTCCGGAACTTTATGAAGTAGTTGCGGAGATACTTGTGTTTGTGGACGAAATGGAGAAGATGAAGGGCAAGGTTTCCAAGATCCGGCCGTAAGTGCCGGCAGTGCAGTCATTCTATGGATCGGGGAACAGGTTTAATAAGAAGTAATGAACGATACCGGAATAAGAATAAATAAATATCTGGCCGAATGCGGAATATGCTCAAGACGCGGCGCAGATGAGCTTATAAGCAGAGGGCTTGTAACAGTAGACGGGGAACCGGCAGAGAACGGCATGAAGATAATGCCGGGAATGAAGGTGGAAGTCAGGGGTAAGTCTGTAACGGGGATGGATGATAAGGTGTATCTTGCATTCAACAAACCCCGTGGCATAGTGTGTACCGCAAAGAAGGATGATGAACGGAATGTGATCGATTATCTTAAGTATCCCGTCAGGATAACCTACTGCGGACGCCTCGATAAGGATACAGAAGGACTTCTTATAATGACAAATGACGGCGACCTTATCGATGCCATGATGCGTTCAAGGAATGAACACGAGAAGGAGTATATCGTAACCGTCAATAAGACGGTAACGGATGCCTTCCTCTATCAGATGGGTAAGGGCGTCTTTCTGGAAGAACTTAATGTAACTACAAAGAAGTGCAGGGTAAAACGTATATCGGATAATACATTTTCAATAGTACTTACACAGGGTTTAAACAGACAGATAAGACGAATGTGTGAGCATTTCGGTTACAGGGTCAGAAAGCTTGTCAGAATAAGGGTTATGAATATCGGACTGGGCAGGCTTGAACCGGGGAAATTCAGAAATCTTGATGAGGAGGAGGTTCTGAGGCTCAGGGAAATATGCTCTTCCGTGAAAAGTACTCCATGAGTGCTTCACAGACTTGATTATATTTATGAACCCTGAATCATTAAAAGAAAAGCTGAGTTAACGATGGAAAACAAGAGTATTACGGAAATAAACAGAATGAAGGAGCTCATTGATATACTAAACGAGGCATCCAGGGCTTATTATGCCGAGGATCGTGAAATAATGAGCAATTACGAATACGATAAGCTCTATGATGAGCTGCAGTCGTTGGAGGAGGCAACGGGAACAATCCTAAGCGGCTCTCCCACGGTAAATATTGGTTATGAGGCGGTGGATGAGCTTCCCAAGGAGCGCCATGAGAGTCCCATGCTCAGCCTTGACAAGACCAAGGACAGAGAAGCGTTAAAGGCATGGCTTAAGGATAAGGAAGGACTGCTGTCATGGAAGCTTGACGGTCTTACAATAGTGCTTACATACAGAGACGGCAGGCTTTTTAAGGCAGTAACACGCGGAAACGGTGAGGTGGGAGAAGTGATCACGGGAAACGCCAGGACCTTTATCAATCTTCCGCATGTGATCCCATATAAGGGAGAGCTTATTCTGCGTGGAGAAGCGGTTATAAGCTATACGGATTTCGAAAAGATAAATGAGCAGATTGAAGATGTGGATGCCAAATACAAGAATCCAAGAAATCTCTGTTCCGGTTCCGTCCGTCAGCTGAATAATGAGATCACGGCCGGGCGGAATGTCAGACTGTACGCGTTCACACTGGTAAAGGCAGATGACGCCGAATTTAACAATTCAAGAAGGGAGCAGATGGAGTTCCTGCGTACCCAGGGATTTGAGGTGGTCGAATATCATAAGGTGAATGCGTCCGATATATTGGACAGAATACAGTATTTTGAAGATGCGGTAAAGGATAATGATATTCCGAGCGATGGCCTTGTGCTTACATATGACGATATAGACTACGGCAGATCACTGGGACGCACCGCCAAGTTCCCAAGAGATGCGATCGCTTTCAAATGGCAGGATGAGATACGGGAAACAAGGCTGCTTGACATAGAATGGAGTCCAAGCAGGACAGGACTTATAAATCCCATTGCAGTGTTTGAACCTGTGGAGCTAGAGGGTACCACCGTACAGCGTGCAAGCGTACATAATGTAAGCATTGTCAAGGAGTTAAAGCTGGGAGTGGGAGACAGGATAACGGTTTACAAGGCCAATATGATCATTCCCCAGATAGCAGATAATCTTACGAAGTCAGGAATATATGATGACGGGTATGAAAAGGCCGGTTCAGATGAACAAAGAGAAACTGATATCCCGGGTTACAGGGATGAAGAAAAGAATGCTGATGAACCGGGTGAAGATAAGGATAAAAGCAGGAAGAGAGGACTGATACCTGAAAGATGTCCCGCCTGCGGGAGTAAAACAGAGATACGGAAGATAAACGACACGGAAGCTCTTTACTGTACCAATCCCGAATGCCCTGCCAGGATGATCAAGAGATTTGATCTTTTTGTAAGCCGTGATGCGCTTAATATTGACGGTTTGTCCGAATCGACGCTTGAGAAGTTTATTGCACAGGGACTTATTCATGAACTTGCCGATATATTCAGACTGAATCAACATAATAATACATTATGTAAACTTGAAGGTTTTGGTGAGAAATCATATAATAACCTCATGGCGGCAATCGACAGATCAAGGAAAGTTCAGCTTCCGAAGCTCATTTACAGTCTCGGAATACTGAATGTCGGTCTGTCAAATGCAAAGATAATATGCCGTGAATTCGAATATGATATAGATAAGCTCAGAAGAGCTGATGCGGAACAGTTAAGCTGTATCGACGGTGTCGGTGAAGTGATCGCCAAAAGCTTTACGGATTATTTCAGAGATGAAAAGCATAACCGTGAGCTTGATGAACTGCTTAAGGAACTTACCATTGAAATACCCAAGCTTGATTCATCCAATGAAGCGATCAACGGTAAGACCTTTGTGATAACAGGTTCGCTTGAGCACTTCGATAACAGAAATGCCCTGAAAGAACTTATTGAGAGTAAGGGCGGTAAGGTAAGCGGTTCCGTCAGTGCCAGGACTGATTATCTTATCAATAATGATTATGCGTCTTCTTCATCTAAGAACAAGAAAGCAAAGGAACTTAACGTTCCGATCATCACGGAAGAGCAGTTTATGGAGCTGATTTAGAAGCAGAACCGGGGAATTCAGAGACAGTAAATATTCTCTGAGCATACATGTAACCTGTAAAGAGCAGTTTATGGAGTCAATATATGGAAAGATATGAGTATTCAAAAGATACACGCGAGCTTCTTGAGAGATCGCTTATACCGTTTGCTATATACCAGTTTATAAATAAAAGGGTGGTGACCCTTATTCTGTCAGACGGGTTCTGTAAGCTGTTCAATTATGAGGATAAGGAAAAGGCATATTATGATATGGATCATAATATGTACTGGGGAACACATCCGGATGATGCTTCACGGGTTGCGGATACGGCATACAGGTTTGCAACACAGGGCGGCGTATATGATGTTATATACAGATCCAGGGATAAATACGGTGAAGGCTACAGAATGATCCATTCCGTGGGTGAGCATTTCGTAACAGAGACAGGAGTAAGGCTTGCCCAGGTATGGTATATGGATGAGGGTACGTATGAAATGGATAACAGTATTTCAGAAACAGATTTCAAAACCTCGATCAATGAAGCACTTCACAGGGAAAGCATACTCGGAGCAAGTTACTATGATTATCTTACCGGACTTCCGAGCATGACCTATTTCTTTGAACTTGCTGAAGCAGGGTGCCGTGAAATGACAGATAAAGGAGAGATACCTGCCTTTATCTTCCTTGATCTCAGCGGAATGAAGCATTATAACCAGAAGCACGGTTTCGCCGGCGGTGACCTCCTTTTAAGATCGTTTGCGGAGCTGATCATTAAATATTTTAGCAATGAGAACTGCAGCCGCTTCGGTCAGGATCATTTTGCCGTGTTTACAGAAAAAACCGGAATAGATGACAGGCTCCATCAGATGTTTGGGGAGTGGCAGAGCATGAATGTAAGCTCGCTTCCGATAAGGGCCGGCGTCTATTATGCGGAAAACGACAAGATAGACATAAGCACGGCCTGCGACAGGGCTAAGATTGCCTGTGATACCATAAGGAACGGCTATGCCTCGGATATTCACTATTTCAACCAGTCGCTTCAGGAAGGTATTGACAGAAAGCAATATATTATTTCCAATCTCGACAGGGCTATAGATGAAAAATGGATACAGGTTTATTATCAGCCGATTATAAGGTCCATCACCGGAAGAGTCTGCGATGAAGAGGCTCTTGCAAGGTGGATCGATCCCGAAATGGGTTTTCTGTCGCCGGCAAATTTTATTCCCATACTGGAAGAAGCGGAGCTTATATATAAGCTTGATCTGTATATGCTTGATCAGGTACTTGAGAAGATAAAGATATTTGAGAAGGAGGGACTGCATATAGTACCTCAGTCGATCAATCTTTCAAGAACTGATTTCGAATCCTGCGATATCGTAAGTGAAATAGTTAAGCGTGTGGATAATGCGGGCGTAAGCCATGACAAGATAACGATAGAGATTACCGAGAGCGCTGTAGGAAGTAATTTCGAATTCATGAAGGAACAGATAGAGAGATTCCAAAGGCTCGGATTTCCTGTGTGGATGGATGACTTCGGAAGCGGTTATTCATCACTTGATGTACTCAAGCAGATAGAGTTCGACCTTATAAAGTTTGACATGCGTTTTCTTAAAGATCTTGATAAAGGCAAGAATGGGAGAATCATCCTTACTGAACTGATGAGGATGGCAACGGCTCTTGGAACTGATACGGTATGTGAGGGTGTTGAAACAGAGGAAAATGCTTCTTTCTTTCGTGAAATCGGCTGCTCCAAGCTGCAGGGATATTACTATGAGAGGCCGATACCGATAGACAGGATACTTGAGAAATACCGGACCGGCATACAGATCGGGTTCGAAGATCCGGAGGAGGAAGGATATTTTGAAACAATAGGCCGGGTTAACCTGTATGATATAGCAGGAATCACCGATGAGAAGGATGATTCCTTCAAGGGATATTTTAATACACTTCCGGTAGCTATTATAGAAATAAAGGGTGAGAACTTCCGTGTAACACGTTCCAACCAGTCATACCGTGATTTTGCTTTGAAAAATTACGATAAGATACTTAAAAATTCATACATGGAATTTTATTCGTTTGATATTATCAATGGTGATCTGTTCCGGAAACCACTTGCACAGATGGATGAGGAACATGACAGGATCGTGTTCAAAGAGAAGCTTCCCAATAACAGGGTTTTCCATGCGTTTATAAGAAGGATAGCAGTTAATCATGTAACCGAAACAATGGCGGTTGCCGTAGCAATACTTGCCATTACCGATGATACAAACAGGATCACTTATACTAACATAGCCAAATCACTGGCTACCAATTATTTTATGTTGTATTATGTGAATCTTGATACCGAAGATTACATAATACTTTCATCCAAGGCAGGACAGGAATCTGTGGTTGTTGAAAAAAGAGATACCGGTTTCTTTGAAAAGAGCCGGAAGGATGCTCAGAAGCTCATATATCAGGATGATCTTGAAGGTGTTCTGACAGCATTTACCAAGGAAAATATTATTAATTCTCTTGAGAAACAGGGCTCATTTGAGCTGACTTACAGGATGAACTATGATAATGGTCCTTCATATGTGAATATGAAGATCGCAAAGGTAACCGATTCCAAGGAATATATTATCATCGCGATAAGCGATATCGACTTACAGATGCAGAAGCAGAAGCTGTATGAGCAGATGCTCCGTGAACGTATAGTATATTCAAGGATAAGTGCTCTTGTAGGTGAATATATATGCATGTATGCCGTGAATCCGGAAACGGAATATTACATAGAATGTACTTCGAGTAATGAATTTAAGGGATATGGACTCGCAGAATACGGAGAAAATTTCTTTGAAAAGACACGAGAGAATAGTCGTAATGTTGTTTACAAAGAAGATCTTGAGATATTCCTTGATCATTTTACAAAAGAAGAAATAATGACAACGATCAAAGAAAAAGGCAAATTTGAATTAATGTATCGTCTTATGTTTGACGGTAAGCCACGAAATGTAATACTACGCGCGGTTATCACAAAAGAAAATGACGGCGAAAAACTGATCGTAGGAATAGTATAAACTTAAAGAATAAAAGGGGCATAAGAGGAGGAGTATTGTAATGCCTATCAAGGTAAAGAGCGATCTTCCCGCTCAGAGGATACTGGAAGATGAGAATATATTTGTAATGGATGAAAACAGAGCCATGCATCAGGACATACGTCCGTTAAAGATGCTTATCCTGAATCTCATGCCCAATAAAGAGGTTACAGAGACACAGCTGTTAAGGAAGCTTAGTAATTCACCACTCCAGGTTGATATAGAGCTTCTGCAGACAGCATCATATACACCGACACACGTTGATACACATCATCTGGATTCATTCTACGTTACCTTTGATCAGATAAAGAACGAGAAGTTCGACGGTCTTATCATCACAGGAGCGCCTCTTGCATATGTTATGTATGAGGACGTTGCTTACTGGGATGAACTGTGTACGATAATGGACTGGGCGGAGAGGCATGTGCACTGCACATATTATCTTTGCTGGGGAGCATTTGCCGGACTGTATCATCACTACGGGATCATGCATGAGTACTATGAGGAGAAACTGTCGGGAATATTCCCGCATGTGAAGCTCAAGCCCAATGCTCCGCTGTTCCGTGGCTTTGATGATGTGTTCTATGCTCCGCATTCAAGAGAGATATATGTTAAGCGGGAAGATATAGAGAAGATACCGGAACTTGAGCTGATGGCCTGGTCGGAAGAGGCAGGCGTTACCATAGTTAAGACTGAGGATTCTCGTAAGTTCTTTGTACTGTGCCATGCTGAGTATGACTCCAATACACTTAAGGATGAGTACTACAGAGATCTTGAGAAGGGGCTTGACCCCAAGATCCCGAAGAACTATTTTCCGGATGACGATCCGGCAAAAGATCCGATCGTTAACTGGCGCTCAACCGGCCAGCTTCTTTACACGAACTGGCTGAATTATTACGTCTACCAGTCCACGCCGTACGACCTTAACAAGATACAGGCGGAGTAGAGGGCAAATCTATTACAGGTATTTATATGGCAGTTGTTAAAGTGAAGATAAATAAATCGGATAAACCTTCAGGCATCCGACACATCAGATTAGTTGTCATACGGATTCAGCATTGAAATGTTTGCATTTTACTGAAAGTGAGGAAGGGAATGACTGAGAATGAAAGAAACGATCTGTTTTATGTGTGTGCATTAGTTGAGTACATAGCCAGAGTGACCAAGAATCATCGTGGTGATATAATTAAGGCATTAGGGAAAGA
>JAEEGL013616324.1_pt1 | contig 43912 bp, 62 predicted proteins | sample 9134231 | NCBI WGS metagenome assembly JAEEGL01 (sample SAMN16246548, study PRJNA631951) | gut metagenome | biome: gut microbiome; feature: rumen; material: fiber-attached | host: Bos | place: Iran: Karaj | collected 2018-10
ATAACCTAATATGAAAAAGAAAATAAGTCATATCCAGCCGCCACGTTGTGAACTAATACAATTGGAGCTACCATTAGAACCGCCGAAACCACAAACAACGCCTACCCTCCAAACTTCCACACAATCAAACAGTACAGGACGTAAGGAAACGCAGATTGTCAAAATGTTTGCAGATGACAGGCTGGATATGACATTTTTTAGATTTTGCGTGTTTTTGGAAATATTCGCAAGCAAATTGATAACGGCAAACAATGAAACGCCGTTTAAAAATGATAAAGAAGTCAAAGATTATGCGTATGATTACGCCACAAAGATATTAAGGGCAAATCTTAAAAATACACCAAAGAGGACAAACAAAGAAGATGGAAATAAAACTAGATGAATCACAGCAACGCGCCGTCAACATGGCACTAGATAAAAACTTTTGCGTGATCACGGGCGGCGCAGGCTACGGAAAGACGCAGATCATAAAGCATATTGTCAAAAACTTATCATATCCGCTTGACAATATATGCCTTTGCGCTTTTGCAGGTAAGGCCGCCGCGAGAATGCGAGAAGCGACAGAATATAAAGCGTCAACAATACACCGCCTTTTAGGTTACAACGGCAACCGCTTTACCGTTAATGACTTGTTAGGAAAGGTAATAATAATTGATGAAGCATCTATGATTTCATCGTCGTTGATGGCCGAAATAATGAAGCGCAGGCCGCAGAAATTGATATTGGTTGGAGATGCCGCGCAGTTGCCGCCAGTTGGCGAAGGCCAGCCTTTTCATGACATTATCAACCATTTTCCAAACAAAGTTTGCGTTCTGCAAAAATGCTATCGTGCAAGTGAAGCGATCTTCAAGGCAAGTCAAATGATCCGTAACGGCGAAATGCCGCCGATGGAAGAAGAAAGCAAAAACGAGCATTTCAAAATGGTTAATACTGGCAACGCGAAAGAAACGCACCAATACATATTGGAACTTGTCAAAAGCGGCGTTTTTGACTTTGAACATGATATTATTCTGTCACCGCGCAACGAAGATAAAACAAACGATTCGTCGGCCATTGACAGCTTGAATCGTGATATTTTGTCAATCGTGAATCCGCACGATGTAATAAGAAAAACAAACGGTAACGAAGAAACCGAAAAATGGAAAGATGGCGACAGGGTTATCAACATCAAGAACAATCCAGCGTTGGATATTTGGAACGGCACGACGGGAACGGTGTTAAGCGTGACGAACAAACAAAGTATGTTCATTCATACGGATATTCCAGTTATCGGCGCAGATGGCGAGGAAACAAACGAAGTCTTATTGTCTGCCGACGATGTGAAAAACCTTAAACACGCATACGCTTTGACCGTCCATAAAAGTCAAGGATCACAATATAATAAAGTCGTTTTAATCGCCTTGTCGCGTGATAGTTACGCCTTGCTTGACAAAGCAATGATTTACACGGGCGTGACAAGGGCGAAACATGAATGTATAGTAATAGGCGAATTAAACGCGATCCGCGACGCATTGCGCCGCAATACATCCAAACAAACCATTCTGCAATATCTTCTGAAAAATGACTAGCTTAAATGAAATATGGTATGACGCGCACGATATAACACAAAAAGTTTCCTGCCGCCAATTAGTGCAAGACGAATTTTCTGTTATTATCAACGGAAATCAAAGCGTTGCTTATTGGCGCAATGGAGACAATCAAACGGCCATTCTATATAACGACAATGACGGAACTTGTCACGATTATGTAAAAGACACGCATTATAATAGCGTCCAATTATATCAAATGATCCATGCCGTTGATTTTCCTGCCGCTGTTAATTATTTGGGCGACCGCTACACGCCTAATATGAGACTTGCCGCGCCATTTGGCAAAAAGCACCAACAACAGCAGACACAAACCGCAACAAATACGCTGTCGTTTCTACAAATGGCCAAAGACGCGCAGAATGGCGAAAATAACGAGACTTTCACCGCAAGCGGTGTAAATGTATCGTTGACAACACAAACAACGACATTCGGCCAATCTGACGTTAAGACGTTGGCCGCGCAATTGGCGCAGTCTGAAAAGCCGTCGATCCTGCCAGCACCGCCGAAAAACAAGCTGGAAGAATTATTCGCGCAAGGCTTTAAAATTGTCAAGGAATACAAATATTTGACCGTTGACGGAAAACACGTTTACAGCGTTTTGAGACTAGAAAACGGCGACAAGAAAGAATTTATACAACGCGCCGCCGATGGGAGTTTTTATGTTAAAGATTTGGAAAAATTGCTTTACAACTTGCCAGCAGTCGCCAAAAGTCAGAAAATATACGTCTGCGAGGGTGAGAAATGCGCCGATTGCCTTATTGAACGTGGATTTTGTGCGACCACTACCAGCGGCGGCGCAGGAAAAGGAAGATGGCAGGCCGATTTCAACAAATACTTTGCCGATAAAGATGTTGTTATTCTGACAGATGGCGACGAAAAAGGCAAGGAATACGGCCTTTTGTTGGCAAGCGAAATAAGCACCACCGCAAAAACAATCAAGCTGATAACGCCGTGCAATCAGCCGAAAAAAGACATTGCGGATTTTTTCTATGCCGACAACCACACGCCGCAAGACTTAATAGATTTGGAAAATGCAACGCAATTCTACCACATACCGAAAATTGGCGAAGTGACGGAAAACATGATTGCAGTTGCCAAGCAAAAAAACGCCTTGCCGTTTGCTAACTACTTGGAACGCCGCGAAAACGGCAAAACGATCTATGAACCGATCCAGCCGTTAGACCTTTTAAATGATTTTTTCGCACGTTTTTTAAATTTCCCGTGCCTGTTGGGTAAAGATATGCTTTTCGACCATGACCGCGAAAGCAAAGAAATCATTGAACTTGACAAGCCGCAAAAGCTTTTTGCATGGATCAGCCGCAAATCAAAGAAAAACTACCTTTGGAAAAACGGCAATGGCTTTGTTGAGAAACAAGAATTTTATTCATTGGTTATGCAATCAGCGCACCGCTTTGAATTGATTTCTTCAACGCCCGATTTTCCAACCAATCCAGCCACATATTATACTTTTCCAGCGTTGCCGAAACCATCAGAAACGCACGAATATTTTAACAAGTTGGTTGATTTCTTCAATCCCGATGGCGCACATGGCCGCGAATTGATAAAGGCGATTTTCCTTTCACCGATGTATTACAGAACCAGCGCAACAAAACCATCATGGATCATTGATTCTAGATATGGTAAAGGCGTTGGCAAAACCACCGTTTATGACTTGATAAGTAAACTTTATATGTGTTCACCTATCCAAGTACACCGTGAAAGCTTCAAAAACTCTGACGAATTAGATAAACGGCTTGTTTCCAATACTGGCCGCAAAAGCAAGATATTTGCCATTGATAACATAGAGGGGAGATTTGCAAACGAAATTTTAGCGCAATACATAACGGCCAATACGTTAAGCGGCCGCGCACCATATAGCGCAGGCGAGGACAGCAGGCCAAACAATTTAACGTATATAATCACTTGCAATAGTGCCGAGATCAACGGCGATTTGACCAGCAGAAGTTATTTTCTTTTCTTGAAAAAGTTTGACAACGAAAAACATCGCTGGAAAGAAGAAGTTGAAGAATATATCGAAAAATACCGTTGGTTTATTTTTGCTGATATGCTGGACATTTTGCAGAATCACAAGCCGTTTAACGGTTGCAAATGCTACACGCGACACCGTTTATTTGAAGTGGAAGTCATGCAGGCGGTTTGCGAGAATCAAGCAGATTTTGAAGAAATGATGAATGAGATTGTAGAATCTGCGACTGTCGCCAATACCGACAGCGAAATTGCACAAGAAATAGTTTCAATAATCGTTAATAAATTGGCCGATATGAAACTGATACCGCATGAAAATTGTGTTTGGATTCCGTCAAGCGTTCTGAAACGATGGCTTGACGAGGAAAATGTCAAGAAGACCACCGCAAGCATTAGACAGTTGGCAATTGACGGCCACACAAAGAACATCGACGCGATGCTTGACCGATTCCCGAAATCCAGCACAAAGACGCAGACACGGGGGATCATGTGGATTGGTGACCGCGCTAATACATCCAGCGCGTTTGTTTTGTATCTCAATGGCAGAAATATAGGCTTGAACGCGCCCGAAAAATACAAGGAATAATCATGACGGACGAACAAAGAAACGCAATTGACAAATTCATTGACTTATGGTTTGACTTTTTGGAACAAAGCAAACGCGAAGAAGAAGCCAAAAAGAAAATCAACAGAAACAACTTTCACAAAACACGCGCCGAATGGTTAGCCGAAAGGACATATAAAATTCTAATCATTCAAAACATGTCAATCAGCTTGCAAGGATTAAAAAAATCCTTTGATATTCCAATGTCTTTTAATTTAGGCCAATTCAAGCCGTTTTATTCGGTTGTGAAAGACAACGGCTTTAAAAGCATGGAGAGAGAAGCGCAGATAAATAAAATCTGTCACGCGATGGAAAAAGCATATAAGGAAACACACAATGGTTAAAAAATATTCCGTATTCTTCAAGATTACACAACCGTTGTTTTTCATTGATGGGAATTTTGAATCGGCGCAAGAAGCCGAAGAAGAATTCAAAAAGAAGTTAATGAAAGGTTGCGGCGCAGGATCAGAATTTTCATTGAAGCTGAATAATGAAAACGTCAAAATAATCAAAGTAATTGAATTGAATTAACTATGAATTCCGCAAAACATCCAGTTGCCGATTTCAGCATTTACTTTGACGAAGCCGCGCACCAATATTATATCGACACCGAAAAGAACGCCGAATATTGGGAAAAAGTGCCGTCAGTAACGCAGTTTGTCGGCCACTATACACCGCCATTCGATACCGACAAAATAGCGGCATTGTCAGCCCGAAAACAAGGCAAAACCGCCGATGTTGTAAAAGCCGAATGGGAAGCAAAGAAAAACGCCGCTTGCGAAATGGGAACACGAGTTCACTTGAACCAAGAAAAGCACATTAAAGGCCAAACGGACTACACGCCGCCGAAAGACGATAGAGAACGCCGCATAATGGCGTTTGGTTGGCAAGCGGTGGAAGATATGCTTTCCGCAGGATTCAAGCCGCTAGATGCGGAAAAAATGGTTTTTTCGCTATCGTACAAACTGGCTGGAACAATTGACGCGCTTTTCATGAAAGGCCGTGTCTTGTATATAGTCGATTGGAAAACCAACGAAACGATCAAAAGCGGCAACGAATACCATCAATACATGCTACCGCCAGCAGAAACGCTTGAAGATTGCGCGTTGAATCATTATTCGCTACAATTGAATCTGTACGAACGGATTTTAAGAAAAGAACATTACATTCCGCAGATTCAAGAAGTAAAGAAGATGTTGATTCACTTGCGCCCGAATGAATACAAGATCATACCTATTGCCGACAATCCAGTTGCCGACAAGTTGCTACTAGACTATATGGCTGGTAACTGGTATGAATTAACGCCGTTTTGACAACAAATTAAAAAAAGGATTTAACATGGCAAATTATCAAAAATTATGCGATGATGTAATTGACGCACACGAAGAATTAACCGAATTGACCGAACAAATAGCGTTAATTGATAAAACGAACGCCGCCGCGCTTGAACTTGTAAAAGAATATTATAAAGCAATTAGCAACCTTGCAACCAATTTGAAAACGCGAATTGCCAGCAAAGCCGCCGCCGTTAGATCAGCGAAAGCGAAAGCCGCCGCGAAAGAAGAATATGACGATGACGGCAACATGCACCATATCGAACTGGAAAACGGCGAAAGCATTGTTTTTGAATCTCAACTTTTGAAAATTGGAACAAAGAAAAAAGCAACGAATGACGGAGATTGACACCATGACCGAAACACTAAACAAAGCAAACGAAACGCCGAATCTTCAAGTTACTAACATCAGCGTTTACGGAATTGATCAAACGCGACTTGCCAGCGGTTTTCCCATGATGGCCGAATATGACAACATGGCGTTTTTCAATGATCTGAACGATTACGGCGCATTGATGAAAGCCGATGCACGTTTACAACAATTAGCCGCTTGCAAAGGCGGTGAAAGTCATGATTGCGCTTTGGTTGGCATTGTCGCACAATTCAACTTGACCGCGCCGCGCTATTTTTGGCAAGAATGGCAACGTTATCATTTTCAAGATATTGTTTCTTCAATGTCCACCATGCACCGCATAAAAAGCATTATCAATAAAGCCGCCGAATTAAGAAGCAAGATTAAAAAAACTGGCGATGAAGCGGATTTGCTTTATGGCGATTTCATCCGCGTAAATTTCGCCGTTGAATGTGATACTGGAATGCTTGAAGATTTCTTTGAAAACGCCAGTTATGCCATTAACAACATGGACGAAATTAAAGCTTTGCGCTACATCAAAGCGAATCTTCCCGAAGGCTTGAAGCTGACCGCACGAATCACCACAAATTACCGCCAGTTAAAAACAATGTATCACCAGCGGCATTGTCACCGATTGGCCGAATGGCGCACGTTCTGCAACTACTACTTAAACTTGTTTCCGCACAAAAACTTAATCATGGGAGAATAAAATATGTGTGAAGTTATAACATACAATATATATGAATGTCCATTATGCAAACAGAAATTTTTAACCAAAGAAGAAGCGGAAAAATGTTTAAATGATTGCAAGAAAACATTTATCAAATATTATGTTTGCAGAATGACGCTTGATTTGGGATTAACGGAAACTACCGCCAAATATGAAATTTTGTCAAAAGAAAGACATTTCCACAACAAAGGCGAATTAAATTTACTTTTAGATGATATAAGAGTTTTTTATCATTATGATAAAATAGAATTTTCCGCTTTTTGTCTGACAGATGAATCAAGTCAAACGGAAAAAGCCTTTAAACGATTGAAAGAATTTGTTGTTAAATGGCTAGGAGAAAAAGCCGAATTTGTCAAACAGTCTTTGGTTAATTTATAAAAAACGGCGGCTGTATGCTAACGCCAAAACATACAGCCTCCGCCGGGGGAGATTACCAGCACGGCGAGACAGAAAGAAACCGCGCAGGCATTCATAAAATAACGTCGGTTTGACAAAAAGCAAATTATAAGGTTTACAAAAGATTTTACAAAAGACAAACAAAAGGGAAACCATGCCAACTGAACACCGCTATTATTTATGTGAATTTTGCGCCAAGAATTTCGGCGATGATTACGAAGGTTGCCGCAAGCACGAAAAAGAACATCAAGAAAACAAAATTTTCAAAGTCATAATGAAAAAGGACGCAAGCGAAACAGAAACGGAAATTATCGCGCTTGCCTGTTCGTTTACAAGACTTTTCGACTTTGTTTATCAAGATTCAATCAACTTTTACATTTACGTCAAATCCAAAGGCGAAATCAAGGCCGCGTTTGACAAGCTGAAAGAAGAAGCGGCAAAATACTACAATGTCATACTTGAACGCGACAAAAAGACATTGGCCGCAGTCAGCTCAAATCTTGAAAAGCTGGAAGTCAACGACGATGATTCAACCATGAAAACAAGTTATTACAGGTAACACCATGACGAATGAAGAAATCAAGTTTTTGGAAAACATCGGCTTTAAAAAGGCGATGACAAAGCAGGAGACAAAACACGAAGTCACCATATTTGTTAAAGAAATGTGGGCGAATGGCAAGCGTTGGCCGATCTATGACATATCCGTTTGGAAAACATCAAGCGGATACCGCTATAAAATCGGTTGGGGAAACGTGCTGATTGGCGGCGCAAACGTCAAGGCAACTTATTTGATGGCATTGCAACAACAACATGATTTAATCAATGCCGCATGGCAAAATATGACGGCGTTGAAAGACGTAAACAATCAACTGATGGAGATAGAAAAACATGAAAGTCCCAATTCTTGATGGCCGTTTTTTGGACGCGCTTAATTTTCAGTACGGCGTTGACGGCTACAATCGCACCGTCAAACAAGACGCTGGACAAAGCCTTAACAACAAACAGTATGTCAGCGTCATGTTTGGCGAATCAAAGACAAAGCAAATTTTCTGCAATGTCACGGTTTACGCGCTGACATTCTGCCTTTCATGCGTTGCGCGTGACGCTTCAGTATTCGCCGCGATGACGCAAGCATTGAAGAAATACGCCGCCGCAATTCTTCAAAAGAAACAAAAGATTCAAGAAAAAATTAATGAATATCAGCGTCAGATTTCGCAGATTGACAAAATGAATGACGATTTGATGATGTTTATTTCTGACGTTTCGGCGCAAAAGGAAAAGTTCAAAGACAAGATTTAATGTAAATCGGCTTTCTGTCTGTAATAATGGAGATTCATCTTGACCGCTTAATACAATATAAAAAGTTACTCTGAAATTGCGACATTAAAACATACACACCAACTTTTTAAGACACGCAGTTATTACAGATAGAAAGCGTTTTAATTATGATAAATACGGAAAACATCAAAGAAATATTGTCAAAGCCTAAAGGCGTAAATATTGAATGGCTTGCAAAATATAAAAGTGAAAATTTTTGGAGTAGGGCAACCGTTGGAATTTTCAACAATGACGCATATATCAGATTACAAGGAACTGGAATGAAAACAAGGCTTTTCACAATTCCAAACTACAAGACAAAAAACGCCGTTGATATACTCCATGATATACTTGAATATTACCAATCAAACGAAACATACCCATTAGGCAGAAACTTTGAAGATTGCGTATTGTATCTTGTTGACAAAGGCATGAATTTTAATTATAAACTAAAAACCTTAACAACATAAATGGAGAAAACAAAAACAATGTTTGAACAATTGAAAACCTTGCTAAATTCGTTTCTGCGCCGCTTTAATCGTCCGTTGGTGGTTTTAGTCGAAAAATCAAGTTTGGCCGCTGAATTGCCAAAGAAAGCGCATGAGAACGACGCAGGATTTGACGTTTGCGCCACAAGCCAACAATGGTTGAATGAATATAATTGTTGGGAATATGGCACGGGATTAAAATTATACATTCCGCACGGTTATTATATTGAGTTCAAGCCACGTTCAAGCGTGTTCAAGACTGGCATGATTGCAACGTCAAGCGGCGTTATAGACGAAGGCTATCACGACGAAGTAAAATTCCATTTCTACGAATTGAACGAAACCAACAAAACGCATCCGTACACGATTTTAAAAGATTCAAACAGAATAGGGCAGTTTATCTTTCATCCTTATACCAACAATGTTGTTTTCAAATTGGTTGACAAGTTGCCAGCCGATGCAAACGACAGAAACGGCGGCTTTGGAAGTACAAATAAATCATGTATATAAAACCACCTTTTCCGCTTAAACACTTGTTTGTCATAGATATATACAAGGATTTATATTTTGAATCCTTGTATATATTTTCAAGGCATGAAAACAACACGCGCTGTCTTGATTTGTTCTATCATGCACCACTATTAAACAATTATTACAACTTTGTTGGAATACATCAATTTGAAACATTTTGGAGTTGGAGAATGTAAAAATGACCAGCGAACAATTAATCTACTACATCAAGGAATGGAAAGAAGAAACCAGCAAATTTCTATGGAACTTGAACCAGCACCAAATAACCATGATGGACAAGCGAGAAGAAATAAACAAGATTGTCAAACGCCGCGAAGCGTTTGTTTTCTTCTTGCTTTACTACACAATTCCGCACGTTATACCGCTTATCAACACGCTTGTTAATGATTTGGCAAAATTAATTGAAATCGTTGAAAACGCCACCAAAAACCAAAAGAAAAAGGACAAGGAAAATGGAAACGTCAGAACAAGCGCAGAAACCAAAAAATAAAACCGTTTACGTTTCATATATCATCTTAAACGCATACAGTTATTATTCATGTGAACTGCAAAAGGCCAAGATTGTCACTATTCCGCGAAAAATCAAAGTAAACGTAATCCATGAAAGCGAAAACAAACTTTGCATTTATTCATATTCGCACATGTTGGCAACAAATCAAAAGCGGCTTTTCAGACGCGCAATAAAACATTTAAAAAATCAATTGTCATGGATTGAATGTCAATACAAGGATTTAGAACAACAACAAAAGGACGCGAACAAATGAAAGAACTATCTGAATTTCCAGCATTTGCAAAAACGCCGACGCAGAAACTTAAAAACGGCATTTGCTTTGATTTCAACTACGGCGCACGGGTATTCATTCCAGCCAATATCTACAACGTCGAAATTACCATCATCGACACCGACACGGGAACGATTCATTTAAAAGAAAAAATTGGAAACGGATCGCATGAAGATTTTATTTTCCAAACCAAAATCAAATATTTTGTCAAATGGGAAATCATCATCAATGACACGCAGAACGGAAACGTTCTATTAGATCATGTCTTGAATCTTGACGGAAAATTGGTTGCCGTGCAATTTCCAATTGGCGCATTGGGCGACACAATAGCATGGTATAAATGGATTCCGCATTTTATGGAAATTAACAAATGTTTCGTCCATTTGTGCATAAATCCAAATGTCCATGAACTTTTCAACATTGGCAAGCCAAACGGATACAATGACGGCGACCGTTATTGTATTTTCATGGGAAAGCAAGAAGCATCAAATTCCGCTATTCAGTATTACGCAACTTATCGCGTCGGTATGTTCTACGGCGAAAACAAGGAAACTGATGATTATTATAATCAGCCTATTGACTATCGCGTTTGTGGTTTGTCAAACATTGCCGCGCATATTTTGGGCATTCCATACGGCGATATTATCAAATTCCAGCACGTTAAGCCGCAATATGACGAACGCAAATTATGGAATATTGACAAACTGAAAACGGAATTGGGCATTAAGCGGCCTTATATCGTGATTGCGACAAAAACAACGTGCTACGCCAAACATTGGCTTAATCCGTTTGGTTGGCTTGATGTTATCGACCATTTTTCAAAAGACTATGACATTGTTTGTATCGACCGAGATTTAATTTGCATTGGCCAAAACAAAGACAATCCGGCGCAAACAGCCGCGTTTGTAACGCCGCCTAATTGCATTATCGACGCAGGATCAAAGCCATTGATGGAACGTTTGACGCTGATCAAACACGCCGCCGCGTTTATCGGTTTGTCAAGCGGCTTGTCGTGGCTTGCATGGTTGACGGAAACGCCCGTTGTCATGATCTCCAATTTCACCGCGCCGCACAATGAATTCTACACACCATACAGAATAATGAATTTCGGCGTTTGCAATTCATGCTGGAATGATGGCAAGGAAAAATTCATCAATTCGGATTTCTTCTACTGCCCAAGACACCGCAACGACAAAAAGGCATGGGAATGCCAGCGCATGATTACAAGCAAACTTGTCATTGACACAATTGAAAAAGCATTGAAAATCAAAGGAACGAACCAATGACGGACGAAAGATTAAAACAATACAAAGAAAAGATTGACGATGAAATCAAACAAGCAAAAAAGCAAAAGGCACTAGAACGCGCAATCTTGAAATTCGCACCTAAAAAGAAACGTGGATTTTTGCAGATTGGCGCAACTTGCGTTATACCAAATCAATTAAATAGTTATTATCTGCCATTTAGAAAAATTAGAATTAAAGGCTATGAAATTACACAAACATTTGGTTTGGTAATAATTTGTGAACAACTGGAAAATCCTAAAACGCCTTTTACATTTAAAGTTCATGTTGAGAATGTATATCATTCTGTCATGAGTTTTGCAGAAAGTTTTTATAATTCAATTTGCACACAAATTCACGACATACAACAATGTTTTGCCAAAAACGAAATATTTTCAAGTCCGCATTTAAAGGAAACAACAAAAATGACAGTAAGAAAATTAGTCAACATCAAACGCAAGGTTGACGAAAAACGCCGCAGGAAATCAAAGCCGAATATTCAGATTCCAATCAATTGATTGACAAAAACGCAAATAAACGCGATTTGAGACACTTTAAGGCCGTTGGGATATAATTACATATCCCAACGGCCTTTTTTGTTTTACGGCGTTGTATCGGCTAGGATTTCAGCTTCTTTCTGCGCTTCTTTTTGCGCCTTGTATTTTCTGATTCCGTTTAAATAGGTATTCCAGCCATATTTTTGACAAAGCCGCGCAAAATCCCAAGCTCTGAACATCACATGATAACGCCGCCACGAATACCAACCGTGTTTATATTTGGCCATCTTATAGCCGTTTGTCTTGAACGCTTCATTTATGGCCGTGAAACATTCCTTTGATTCTTCGCCAAGCGAAAAGCCAAGATCATGACAATCCGCGACGGGCTTTAATTCGGGCAACAGCGCATTTAATGCCTTTCTCAATATTTCGGGAAACCAATATGCACCTATGCCGTTACAAATATAACTAGCTTCGTCGTAATCGACTACGTTAAAATAGTTGCAATCAAATTGCAGATAGTTAGCAAGATTTCTTTGATTATAGAAATCGTCAGACGAAAGAAATTTCTTAATGTCATTTGCCGCCATATTTTATCAATCCCGTTTTCAAAAGTTCATCGTTTACGATTTCCACAACGTCCGAGCGTGAAAGAATGTCTTTCTTGATCTCCACCAATTGCACATTGATTTTGACCAGTTGCGCCGCTATTTCGTCTTGTTTCCGTGAAATGCTTTTATTGTTTGATAAAAAATCTTTGAGAATGAAACCGCCAAGAAAAACAATCACGGAAAGCAGAACATAAACAATTTTATTTGCATCAAGCGTTAAATTTGGCATTTTCGGCAACTCCTTTAAACTTTGCATTTGTCGCACGGTTTGACATTGCCAGCCGCTTGTTTCTTTTCGTCAATGCACATCTTTAATATTTTGTCGCATTCTCCGCAGTTTACGCACGTTCCGCAAGTTTTCTTATAACCAATTTCCGCTTTCAATTTGTCTAGTTCGTTTTCTTTCATATTTTCACCATATAAAAAAGCCGCCGTTTAAGATTACTGAAACAAGCAACAAAAAGATAATCCCAAACGTCGGCTTTACAAGTTTTTTCAATGATGAAATATGCCGTTATTCAACGGGTTGGCCGCAGAAGCCAACGCCGTCAGAACTTTCATATTGTTTTAGCATTTTTTCATATTCTGCCCTTTCTTCATCCGTCAGATCGTCACGCGCCAATTCGCGTTTAATCCTTTCGACAATATCGCAATTAATACATTCTTCTTCAATTTCCTTTTCAATGGCCGGAGTATTTGCAACGCATTCTTTCAACGTGGAAATCAAAGCCGTCATAAACTTTTCTTCATCCGCGCCAGCAAGTCTTTTCTTGATCCTTGCGTCTAGAATATCACCGCCAATTTCCACCGCGTCCGCTATCAAGTCACCTTTTACGCCATATTTGGCAATCAAGGCCGCACGAAGCACCGTCAAGCCTGCACGGTTTACAGCCGCCAATTTCGGTTTTTCATCGGCTGTTTCGGCCTGCAAAAGCTGTAAATACAAATCTTCAAGGATTTTGACTTCCTTTTCGTGTTTGCCGTCTTTCTTTAGCATCAAATAACTTGTATAGATGCCTTTAGCAAAAATAGAACCAGTCAATTCGGGATTGTCAACAAACGTGACTTTGGAAACCTTGTCAAGAATGCTGACTTTTTCCGTTGTAGGATTGACCGAATTGCACGAAAACAGCGTAAAAGCAACCAGCGCAAGCATAAAATAAGCAATCATCTTTTTCATTGTCTTTTTCTCCTTTTTAGTTTGTTTTTGTTGTTGTTTCACGCGACAATATTAGCAAATGCAATCATCAAGCAATTTGTCAACATCGACCATCGGGAACATCTGTTTGATTACTGGCAAGACTTCCTGCAATTCCGCGTTGTCGCTTCTAATGTCTTGAATGTTTTGCCACGATGACCATTTTCCAGCCGTTTTAATGGCTTCTTCAACCTCTAACCATATATTTTCATGATCGGGAATTTCCAACGCTTCACACGCCCTTTGAATCTTGTATTTGCTGTATTTTTTGACAACAACGCCGTTTGGTTTTGGAAACGCCGTCTTGACCGCTGTTATATGCTGATTCAAAAGATCATCATATTCCAAATCACGCTGGAAAGCGTCAGAACCATAAAAATATTTTCTCAATGCCGAATAAGACTGTAAGACGCATTTTTCATAATTGTCAACGTCTTGACCGACATATTTTATAGGCACGGGAATAAAGCAATAACCGCCGTCAACACTTGTAATGAACGTTGGAATTAGCAAAAACAAATCACCGCCGCGCATGATTTCACGTTCAATAACGGGATAATCAGCGGAAAATTTAATTTGGCTTTGAAATTGGCAACTGCAAAAGCCCTTCGGGAATTGGCAAAGGTTTGGGGACGTTGTAGTTTGGGATTCCGTCATTATTATTTTCTCCTATATCTTTAAACGTTATGGACATTCCATTTTTAACAATCGTATCTTTAAACGGCTTTATTTCGCCGCCGTTTTCTTCTTGCCATTTCTTCACGCCTGCAACAATATCATCTGCCGTTGTATAGACAACGCCGCGAATGCCATTATAATAAAATTGCAGTTTGATTAATTCCTTGTCTTTGTTAATTGGCGATTTTTCGACAAACAACCAATCAACAACATATATTTCTTTGTCAAACAAGGAAGAAATTTCAAACTTTGCGCCGTTTAGTTCCTTGCGTGGCTGTAAAGATGACTTTACCTTGCTTCTAATGCTAGGCACGTTCATTTTCTGCAATTCTTCCCAAGTAATTGTCATGCGGCCATCTCCTTTAATTCTTTCGCCAAATCTTTAACCGTCTTGCCAACAATCGCGTTCCAAAACGCGCCGCCTTTGGTTAAATATTTCGCCCATCCGTAATATGAAAGAATTGATTGCAGATTGTGTTTGTTCTCTGAATCTTCACAATATGCGTTATAACTTCGTCTAACGTTTCTTTCAATGCGCTTGCGTAAATAAACGCCGTCACGCTTGAAAATATATCCAAGAAAATCAAGGCCATGCCGTTCAATTGGGAAAATCTGAACATTCGGCTTGATTGAAAGATTGTAATCGTGCATGAAATCAACGATTAAAGGCAACTGTTTCTTTTGCGCTTGCTTGTCATTCTTGATATTAACACCATCGTCACAATAACGGGCATAATGCTTGTTGCCTAATTCGTCTTTCATGAAATGATCGAACGGCGAAAGATAAAAGTTAGCAAGCAATTGAGAAAGAAAATTACCAATCGGCAGGCCGTGAGGGTATGAATCAATCAAGGCGTTGAACAAACGCAAAATGCCAGCGTCTTTAATCTTTCGCGCAATCAACGCTTTCATGATTTCATTGTCAATGTTATCATAATAATGCACAACGTCAAATTTTAATATATAAATCGGCTCATTCGGCGCATATTCTGAAAGAAATTTCACAATGCGTTTTCTGCCGCAGGACATACCACGTTTTTTAAATCCGCTGTATGTGTCTTTGATGCACGATTTAATTAAAATTGATCCTGCCGTTTGCGCCAATGCGTGTTGGATTATGCTGTCACGGATTGAATCATTAAAAGCAATGTCGCGTATTTTGCCACATTGCACACGCTGAAAACGCTTGTATGAAATGCCGTTCCATTCGCCGCTTGAAATGATTTCTTGTACTTCGTTCAAGTTTCTTTCAAGATCAATTTCATATTCAGCAAAACGCGCCGCTGTACGTTGACAAGTTCGTTTGTCGCTGTTTTCTTTGACCTTTTTACGCGCATTCATCCACGCCAAAATAATATTTTGGTTTGAGGCTGTTTGCTCTAGAATGTTGCTTTTTCGTTTCATGTTTGTTTAATAAAGTGTGTCCATATCAGCCACGTTCAATTTTACTTTACTAGCCGCCTTTATGTATTTTCGCCATTAACCTTGTTATCGGTTACGACTATGCAATTTTCTCATAATATTTTATTATTGATTTTTAAAAATGCAAATATAACTTGCATATTTTTTATATATTTGTTTGACTTGAATGGAAACACCGCAAGCCGCGCCCCGTAATTCGCGTTCGTATTCGACAAACCGTTATTGACGTTGACGTTAGCCGCACCAGCGTTACCGCCGTTATTCGAGTTACCGCCACGCACGCAGACACACGCGCCAGCTTGTTATTGCACAGCCGTTTATTTTTTTATTTTCTACGTTTTCATTTTTATTACCTTTATGATATTGCTAACGCCGCGAATTGCGGATTTTTACGACTTTTTTACGATTTGTTTCGTACTGCGAATAACGGCCAAACGTCCTTTTCGTCTTAACGAAATCTTCGTCGCGCCCGTACTATTTTTTAACACACCGCAAGCCGCGCCCCGTAAGAAGCGTACGCAATCGACAAACCGTGATGGACGAAGACGTCAGCCGCACCAGCGAGACCGCCGCTATACGAGCTACCGCCACGCACGCAGACACACGCGCCAGCACCCGCGTTGTTGTAGAAATAATCTGCCAACGATTTGTTATCACTACTAGTCCAAGACGAATGAACGGGCAACAATGTATTGACATCATAATCAGCAATATATTGACTGCCTTTATACCATTCATGATGAACCCATTGCGGCGTTATACATCCGTTTACTGGAAATTCGCCAGCACCGCTTTCGGGCGGCGTTATGGCCGTGTCAAGTTGTGAATATGTGTCACAATCCGTTGTCATGTAATAGCCGCTGATTGTGTAATCGTTGGCCGTTGCGCTTTGGTTTTTCTGTATGCCGTCACAAAATTCCCAACACGCGCCAAACGGATTTTCAATACCACGATAAGAACACGCGACAATTCGTTTAGTGTGATCGTTTTGCGCCACGCTATTCCAGTTAGTCGCGCCGTCTTTCATTGTCAATAAATCAACATCCAAGCCGTCATCTGTCAAGTCATCCGCTTCAATCTGACCGCTACCGTTGCCAAACGCAACAGTTCGGCCATTCTTCCGCAATGACGCATAATAATAAGTTTGCAAATTCGTGAAACCAACGCTAAAAGACGTTTGTTCGTTCCAATTACCATGTTCAATGGCCATTGCTTCTTTTATGAAACTGCCAAACAGAAAATGAACGTTGGTATAATCGGCGTTGTTGTTGTTATGGCCGTTTCTCATGTTTGCCCGTGTGCTGTTGGTTGCAGGCCGCGCACCAATAACGGATCGGCATTTTCTACCGCTGGAATATGTGACGGGCGTATTTTCCGCAGTTTGGGCAATAGGAACGCCGCTAGAATCACACATTACAGACTTGAACGCGCCGCAAATGTAAGGCTTTGCAGTTGTGCCGCCACGGTTGCAGTAAAACAGCGTGTGAGGGCGAGAACCTTTAAACGGCTTGTCGCACCACAAACGCACGGTGTGGGCGTGTCCGTTGGCATCCGTGTAATTGTCATATCTGATGTTGACAATATCAATCCATTCCAAAACGTCACCATCTGCGCCCGTTAATACGGCATCCGTGCCATCGGCTTTCTTGCTGGAATCATTGGCATCAAGCCAATAATTGACTTGTCGGCCAGTACCAACAAACCGCCTAAAGTTATGGGCAGGCATCACGCCACCAAAGCCGCTAACTTGATTGTAACGCAAGGCCGCAGGATATTTGTTATCATCATAAGCATGATTCAAATAAACTTGTTTGGCCGCAACGTCACACGTTAAATTGGTTAAATCCGTGTCAAGGCCGTAAACATAAGCATCGGGAAAATTGATGTTTGCAACGCCATTAGCGTCAACGACAGATTTACCGTTAAATTTCACATCTTGCACACCGTCACCAGTTGCGCTATTGCGTTGTAATAGCATAATATTGTCATCAACTTTTTCATACAAAGTTGGAATCATCGTCATGTTTGTTTTCTCCTATATGTCAAAGCCGCAAAATAAAGCCGTTCAAGCCACGAAATAGGGCAGGGCGGTAAAATACCGCCTTATTCGTTTATCGTTGCGCCATTCGGCCTATATGCAAGGTTTTCACGATTAGACCAGCTACCATGCGCCCAAGAAATTGTCACAACGCCGTTATCTTCGACAATGCGTTTAATATCGCCAACGTCTGCGCTGTTATAACGAATGTATGTAACGCCGTCCGTTGCCGTGTCAATCTGATAAGCCTTTTGCGCTTCGTTGAAAACTCTAGTTGCCATCTTTGTTTTCTCCTATTGTTAAGCATATTAACAGTTCAAATATATTAATAAAAGGCACAACACAAATATAATTGCAAATATTTTAAAAGCAAAAAATATAGTGTCGAAATCCATCGCGCCGCCTTATGCTACGTCTATGAATTTGAAGAAATCCGCACCATCATAAAAATTTTTCAGATATGTACTATAAACATATCTAATTCTAGTTGTTCTATTTCCATCGCTACCGCTTGACAATTCACTTTGCATGATTGAAATGATTTCGTCCGTTGTCGGTGAAACGTCAATGACATAATATTGAGTATTGTTATATGTCACCACGTTTGACAAGTTGATATAATGCCATTTATAAAAACTTGTAAACAACGAATTGTTAAACTCAAACGTCATTAGCGGATTTGTAATATTTGGATATAATGACATTATATTGTCAAGCCACGCTTTTTCTATAACAAAATATTCTGGGAAATCGTCAATTCTAATCTTGTTTTCTGAAATGCTAAATTGAAGCAAAATAGGCATTCGACTTTGTGAATTTAACGCACGATAATATCTTTCAGAACTTAACGCATCAATGGCCATTCCAACAGTATTGTAATAATCGCCGCCAATTCTATATATCAATCCAATTTTGCTATTATTTGATTTTACTGGCGAATCTTCACGATAAGACGAAAAAAAATAACGGCATTTGTCAAACAACCGTTTGCGTTGAATTGGGAAATTTTTATTATTGTTTATAGCCATATAATTTGCAAGCATTGACCAATTTGTTTTTAATGGAAATAAAGAACAAATAAATCCTTCATTGTTTAATTCTTCTACAACTTCATCCATGCAATCAGCAATAACAAGCGGCAACGGATTTCTAGATATTTCATTTATAAAACACGCACCGCTTGACAAGTTTAAATCTTCAAATTCTCTAAATGCCAAATCAATAAAATATTGAAAGTTATTATATGTATCATCATAATAGCCGCTTTGTCTAACATTATGCCAATTATAGCTTGTCATTGGCTTAAATCTTGCAAGTGAATTAAAAGTAGTGGCGCATATTCCATCATAACCATAACCAGTTTTATTACGCAATCCCCAAACACGTTCCCATAAAGCAAACGCCAACGCTTTCAAAGTTGGAAACATTGAAAACAAAGACAAATCATTTCTTATAAAACCGTAATCGCCCCAAGAAACATTTGAAAGCGAATTATAAGCATCAGATATATATGACATAATTTATGACCATCTATTATTAACAACTATATTTGTGGGATAAACATATTGTTCAATTCCAACGGCTTTATACAGTTGTGTTTCTGTATCATATCGCCATGTGCTTTTTGCAATCGTTTGATAATAATAAACTGGCGAAACATCAGCCATAAAATAACCAGCACTACCCCATTCATAAAATACTTGATAAACACCGCTTGACAATTGACAATATGCAGTAATATAATGAAACAAAACATTATCAACAGTTGGATCATTTACAAAATGTTGCGGTATTATTGACGTTGGAGTTATAACATAAACATAGTTGTTAAATCTGTAAAAGTTTTCACCATGATAAAGAACGCCACCAGTAATATATATACCGCCAACATTATTAAAATGAATCTTGAAAATATCGGGCGTGTTGTCGGCAACAACAGACGAACCGCCGCCGCCTTTATTCGGCTTGCCTGCGCTAATCGTAACCGCGCCGTTAATGTGTTCCGCAACGGCATTTAATGTTTTGGCTGTTATATGTAACTTTTCGCCGCTTCTAACAAATGGAATTTGTGGCATGGTTGTAAATCCTTATGTTGCGCTAATCTTTAAATTTGTTTGGTTAAATGTCGCCGTGTCGAAAATGCCTTCCGCATTGGCCATTAAAACTTCCTGCAATCCCGTTGATTCAGATTTGTAATATTGTCCCCATGCGTATTCCCAACCAGCTTTTGTAATGCTAATTTCTGACGTTGCGCCTTTGAATTTTGCCGTGCCGTTTGGCATATATGCAAAAGTATATGTGCATTCAACGTATGAATTAGAACCGCTACCAACATCAACTTTGTCAAAAGAAGAAAACAAAAGCGTTCCAGCAGGACGGCCACGGAATGTCGCATCATTAACATGATTTAGCAATGCTTCAATTGCCATTTCGTCTGACCGTGACAACGTTCGGAAACAATGCCTTACAACCAATTGGCCAGCCGCCGTAAATGAATCACAACCAACGGCATTTATGCCATCTTCTGTTGGCTCTATCTGATGACCGAAATTGACTGTCGTTTCAGAACTGTCATTAACGCTTTTATATCTAAAATATTTAGAATATGCAATGTGAATGCCTTGTAAACTGGCGTGGAATTCTTCAGTTTCATCGGGCAAATCGCTAGAAATGCCGTTGCCATAATTGCGCTTGTATTGCGCTTCAACTTCAAAGCCATTAACGCCCATCCAATCAACGACACGAAACGAATTTAACAAGCATCCATTATATGACGTTGGTATCGTTGTAGTGTCTGCACGACAAGCAGACAACGCCGCCGCTTCATCGGTAACGCCTAAAACTTTGAAATGTAACGTTGCTTCTGTTATTTGATCTCTATGTTCATTTGTTTGAACATTGGAACATTTATGTAATTGTTTAATTAAAACTGTCATTTTTGCCACCTTTACCAAACTGTAACGGCTTCGTCATCGTCATCACTTCGCGTGTTCTTTTCAATTTCTTCAAGCTTTTTCAGCATCTTTTTGTTAATTTCAAATGTCGGCGCACCATAATTGATGGCATCCAGCGAGAACGCGCCAAACGTTGTATCTTTGATTTTGTCTTTCATGTCAACGTCAATAGACGGCAACTTTTTCAAGGAATCAAACAGATCATTATTTATACCAATCTTGCCACCGCTTGCCGTTTCGTTGTTTTCGGCTTTTTCGGCCTTTGCCGTCTTTATGCCGCCGACAATTTCATTGATTTCATTTTGATATTTCTGCCGCGCCGTCTTGAATGCTACAACGTCATTTGAAATCATATCGTCAATGCTTTTTGACATTTCGTCAAAATTCAATGACTTGTCAAATTTGCTGTAAATCCATGCAAAGCCTTTAGCGAAAAAGCTTTCAATTGCTTTCCAGTATGAAATAATTTCATCAAACAAATCATGCCAAATGCTTTTAATACTTAAAACGATGATGGCGAAAGCATCTTCAAGCTTGCCATTTAAAATCGCAAATTTTAAATTTTCATATCCATTTTGCACATCGTCAAACGCCGCCGAAAAACTTTTTTTAAACGTGTCTGCCGCGTCTGTCATCGAAAAAGCGAAAACACCAGCAAGCGCAATAGCCGCATATAATGGATTAGACAACAGCATCAACGCCGCAATTGCCCCATGAATGGCAAGTTTTAATGCCCCATGAATGGCAAGTTTTAACGCGCCAATGGCCAAAGACAAACCAGCAAATATTTTAGACAAGGCAAGCAACGTAACGCCTGCCGCAACGCAAGCCGCGCCGATTTTGACAATGGATATAATCAAATCTTGATTTCGCTTTACCCAATCCGTTGTATTGTTCAAAATGATTCTTATTTTCTCCATCTTCGGGATAATATAATTTGAAACAGCTTCACCAATTGCGCTTGACAAACCTTTAAAACTGTTTCCAATTCCACGCAATGCGCCGCCAATTTCGCTGTCCATTAATTGTGACGTTTTCTTTCCGTCACCTTTTGCGTTTCGCAATTCATCCATAAATTGACGCAACGCGCCGACATTTTCAGTTAAAATTGAAGCGGCATTTAAACCGCGTGTGCCGAACAAATCAGAAAACATTTGCTGTTTTTGCATTGTCGGCATCGTTTCAATTTTTTTGGCAATATCACTAAAAATGTCGGGAATCTTGCGTAATTCGCCATTTGCTTCTGAAATCTCAATTTTGTATTGTTTAAATTTGTCGGCGTTCTTTGTAAACGACAAGAAAATATTTCTCAATCCCGTGCCTGCCATCGTTCCACGTTGGCCGTTATTGGCCAAAACCGCTAAAATGGCATTCAATGAAAGAAAATCAACTTTCGCCGTTTTTGCAGAATTAGCCGACATTTTCAACGCTTCGCCCAAATCGCCCAAAACTTGCGCTGATCCGTTAGATGTTTTAGTAAGAATATCAACATAATTTTCTGTTTCTTTTATGTCGGCTTTAAAAATGTTCATGTTGTTTAGCGCAATCGTGACGGCGTTGCCTAAATCTTCGCCCGTTGCACGGGAAAGATTCAAAAGGCTTTCAATCATGCCGTTGATTTGCGTTGGATTCATGCCCATTGACGCAAGGCTAATCATGCCTTCCGCTATTTCAGTTGCCGAAAAACTTGTCGTCCTAGTCAATTCTTGAACGCGATTTTTCATGGCCGCAAATTCTTCATCGTTTGCCTTTGTTCTAGCACGAACGACAAGCATTTTATCTGAAAAACTGGAATATTGATTTGTTGCCAAAGCAAGCGGCGCAAGAATGCCGCCGCCAATTTTCGTTAATGCCGCGCCCATTGCGCCAACATCTGATGAAAATTTCCTTAATCTGTTTTGCGCCTTATCCAAACCACGTTGTAATTTTACATCCGTTGCAGATAATTCAACGTATGCGCCGCCAGCTCTGACATTTTGCGCCGATGTTTGATTTGCCATATTTCCAACCGCCTTTTTTACGCTTCATCAATCCGCTTGTTTACAACTTTCAAACCTAAACTTTCCGCATTTGCCGCCAATGCCGCAACCGCTGAATTATTGACCGTCTGCGCTTCGTTTTGCTCTCTCTCATATATTGACTTATACGCCATCAATTCATCAATCGTGGCCGTTTGTGTGCTATGCATATTGACAATGACCATTGCCAAATAAGCAAGTTGTGAATAAGCAGATAAATTTTTACCATCGGCCATTATTACCAATTCGCGCAAGCTGAAAGCTTCTGGATTAACGCCTATAACGCCGCCTAATTGGTAGATGTACCGCCAACATTTTTCTTTATCAATTCTATCACTTTCTCCATCGGCAAGCTGTCTATTTCCTGCCCCATCTGTTGATAAATTGCCGCCGCCACCGCTTCCCGTTTTTTGGTTATTTTTTCCAGCATTTCCCGTTGCTGGATCGGGAAAAAACTTATCAATGAATCAATTAAAGCCTTTGTTGCATTGTCAATAGTTTCACCAACAAGCAACGATCCAAAATCTTCATCTGTTAAGTTCTTTATTTTACATTCATCTTCATGAATTATATATAATGCGTCACACAAGAAATAAACATCTGTCATTAGTTTCTTTGCGGCGTTTGTAACGTCCAAGAAATCAACGCCTAAACGTTGTTTAATTTGCTTTAGAATCTTGACAGTTATTTCACAATTCCAATCTTTCCCGTCTTTGTCTTTCCAAATTGCCATTTGCTTTTTCCTTGCTTGTTTAACTACCCATATAAAAATATATTCCAATGATTTTCACCATTGGAATATATTATCTTTTTCATGATTTTCAAAAAATCAGAAATTAAAATGTCACGTTAGCAATAGCCGTGCCAGCCGAGCCGCTGGATGTTGGAGCATACAACGTAGGAACGCGAGTATCTGCATTAATAGCCAACGTGAAATTATAGCCAATCGGCTGATTATTCTGTTGGTTTTCCGTCCAATTGGAAACAATGAAATCTGCATCAATACCGCCGCCGCTACCATCTGACGCACGAACGGCAATGGCCTTATGCTGGATGAATGCTTCACGGAAAAGATTTAGCAACGCAACAGAATTATCCCAATGCGCCGTGCCTTCAATTTGAAAATCTTTCAAGCCTGCAAGGTTGGATTTATAACCTTTTGTGCTTCTGTCCGTTGCGTCCACAAGTTCAACAGAACCGTTGACATTCGCATTGACAACAAGTTTCAATTCATTTGCGTCTGTCATCGTGGGAGAAGAACCGCCAGCACCAACAAACAATTTTGCAAAATAACCAAGTCTTTTCATTCTGTTTTTTCTCCGTTGTTACATATTTGTTACAAGACCTTTCCAAAACGCTGATATATATTGTCGGCTTCTTTCCATCGCTGGACGCATCGTTTCACGCTTGCCAAACGTCACGTTTCGTGTCATTTCGTGTGCGATTCTCTGTTTGCCCTTAAATGTCCATTCCGTCCATTCAACGCGCCGATTTCCACCAAATTCATGCAACGGCGCAATGCCGTTTTTTCCACGGATCGCGCCAACGTCCACAACTTCAGCCATTTCATCAACGCCAAAACGAAAAGACTTTTTCCAGCTTGTATGATCGTATGGAGAATGCCCAACTTTCGCTTTGTGCGCCCAAATAGTTTCACGTTGTGTAAAACCGAAACTGTTTGTAAACTCAACTGTTTTCTGTTGTGTTCTTACGCCTAAATTACGCCGCGCCGTTGAAAGCAAATACTTTCCAGCACGATAAAGATATGTTTTCTTTTTCGTCTTAACGACTTTCATCAAGTCTTTGGAATTGAAAACAACCTTTGTAAAAAAACGAATTTCCATTTATGCGCTTTCGCTGTCGAATACTTCAACTTTTAGAATAGACGCAAATTGCTTGCGTCTGTTGTATGTCGTTTGACTATAAAACACCGATGGCGTGACAGCACGAATTACATAACGATATTCTGATTCATTCTCTATTGTCAACGTTTCGCCAACGGCATCTTTTATAAATGCTTCAACGTTGTTTGTCAATAAAGTTTGACCGTCTGCATCGTCAACAATCCATTTCAAAAAGCCGATTTCAAATTCATACACCAATTCACCGCCGTTACGCGCCTGCATGATGTTAGACATATCGTTTGGCTTGATAATACAAACAAGGCCGTTTTCTTGATCACCTAGCCGTTCTGCCGGATATAATTTGACTTCTTGCGAATCCGAATAAGACGCGCAAATTGTTTTTAGGGCTTCTGCAATTTGAATGATGTTGGCCATTAGTCTTGATCCGCTTTTTGGGCGTGAATACGCAAGGATTGATTGAGAACGTGCCACCGATAACACAACTCATTGGGCGGCGCACCAACGACATAACGAACGCCGTTAAATGTGATAATGTCGCCAACTTCGGGCATCATGTTTAACGCCGCGTAATCAACAATAAAATCAATCCAACTTTCGTGAATCATTATGCCGTCGATGTTGCTTGAAACCGTGTGGGATTTCCCGACCTTTGCCGCAAGCGTCAAAGCTGTATCATCCGCGTTGCCTTTGGTATTGTTGGCAACGGACGAACGCCGTTTATATGTAATGCTTTCGTCGTACATCGCCGCCGATTGCATTATCTGCCTGCCCATGTCGAAAAATCCCATGTCGCACCGCCTTTATTGATTGATTGCGACGCGCACTTCGCCGCCGTCTGTCGCCGCCGTCCAAGCTGTGCCGATGGCATTGCCTGCCGTACTAGCAGTACCAACCGCGCCACCAATCAAATAAAGCTTGTCACCGATGGCGATAGTGCCGTCAGCCGTCGCCGCGACGAAAACGCCAGCAACCATAAACGCGCCAGTTTCGCCAGCCTTCAAATTCTGATGGCAAACGCCAAAGAAATCATCACCGATTTTCAAAAGAGTACCGCTTGTATAATCGGCTTCAACCGTGATGTTAATAACATCGGCAGTCTGTTTGAAATTGAACATATTGTTTTTTCTCCAATTGTTTATGTTTTTGTCAATATAACCAAAGTTTCACGCCGCCAAACTTTCAACATTTGACGGCGTGTTTTCGCCATTTGGCTTATGCCTTGTCGCCTTTAACGCCAGCTTTCGGATCGGCCAGCGTAACGCCAAAGTCAAAGTAACCGCGCCATTGAATGCCGAGCGTGTCAAATTCAGCCGCCGAGCTTTCGATATACGGCGTTTCCTTGCCGTCCAAGAAAGCAAGCTGAATCGTGGCATAACTTCTAGGATCGGCCAGCAAATAATAATCGTCAGCGGAATAGCCAGTATATTTGCTGTTGGCAAGATAACGGGATTTGACAGGACGATATTTGCCAGCATGTGGATTGCTGATAAAGTATTCTTTGTTTGCCGTCGTGTTACGGATTTCACGATCATTGAACAAATGATTTGCCATAATTTCATTCTGCGGCGAAACAAGCAGGATAGACGCATCAATGCCAATTGGCGCACCGTTCTTGTCAGTCTGTGCATCAAACAACGCAACCAAATTAGAAAGCGAATCAATAGACAACGCGCCAGCACTGGACAGCAGATTGTTATTGGCAGACTTGAAAAAGTCACTATTGTTCAAGAACATAGACCAAAAGACATCGTTGATTTTCAGCGCACCTTTACGGCCAAAATCAAACGCCCTGCGGCTAATGTCAGAACCGCCGTCGTTACGTATCGTTTGACGATCCAAACCGAACATCATGCCATAAGTCTTTGCACGAACTTTGTAGTAATCTTCTTCGACAGGGCCGCCCATCGGAATCTTACCACCAGCAGGCACTTCTTCAAATTCGCCGCCAGCAATCAGACGGCAGGTGTAAGTATCACGAAAGTCATTGACGGAAATAATATCCGCGATTTCACGCCAAACCTGTTCGACGTAGGTATAACCGTCTTTGATCCGCTTGTTAATCAGATTGCCAAGAACAATCGGCAGATTGATGTTGGTAAAGCCTAGCTTGATGCAGTTCAATGCCTGCGTAATATCCGTGTCAGTACGCATGATTTCAGACGTATAGCCGCAAGCTTTAGCCGCAAGGAAAATAGCATCTTTCAAGCCAATGCCGCCATGGAATTTCTTTTCGGCAACGTCAGCCGCTTTGGAATCCTTGTCAATTGCCAAGCCAAAGGCAGGATAAAGGGCATGTTCCAAAACGTCATTTGCGGAAACTTCCATATTACCAAAGTTGAACATCGGAGCAGGGCGTTTTGCGTTTTCTTCAAGCGTCTTATTCGCTTCTTTCAGCTTCACGTTTTCCGCTTCAATTTCGGCGTTTTTCTTTTCAAGATCGCCAAGCTTCGCATTAAAACGGTTTTCCAATTCCGCAAGTTTCGCATCAAAATTCACTTCGGGAGTTTTGGGCGTTTTGGGAGTTTCGGGAGTTTTCGGATTTTCTTTGTTGTCAGCCATTTGTTTTTCTCCATTGTTAGTTGGTTGAGTTTCCGCACCAAACTTCATATAATTGTCAAGTGACATATTTATTTCCATGCTTGTCTTATCGTCTGCGCCGACCGCAACAAGCGAAATTTCACGCAATTTGCTTTTAACAGCAATCAAACAATCTGTAACTTCATTACCGTTGATTTCTGTTTTGGTTACTTCATCAACATATTTATAATCACCATAATTAACGTCGAAACCAATAGAAACTTGCCATTTCCATTTTTTGCCTGTCGTTGTCAACCATTTGCCGATTTCGCTTTCGCTGTCAATTTCGCCGTTAAACGTCAATTTTTGGCCATCGTTGGCAATATTGGCAATGCCCAAGCGAAACGCTGGACTATTATTATGATTGTAAAGAATTGGGATTTGTTGCGCTATCTCCAAACCTTTAAGATCGACGATGAACTTTTCACCATAATAATTGACCGTGCCGCCGCTGTATGCAACGCCGCTACATTTGGCCGTCGTTTCGTCGCGCACAACGTCAGCCGCGAACATTATAGTTTTCGGGTATTCGTTTTCTTTAATCTTCGGCATTGCCACCAACTCCATTTTTCTGCGATTGGCTGATTTCTTCCAATGATGGTAAACCTAGCTTTTCGCGTTGTTCACGTTCATATTTTTCAACTTGCAATCTGTTGTCAACTTGCGTTTTCCAATCGCGTCCATGTTCCGCGCAAACGTCAACCAACGTTTTACTGCCGTTCTGCATATCCAGCGTTTCAGAACGTGATTCTTTGACAGGATCAACATGGCTAAAACCGTCCCAAAACCACGAATGCGCTGGAATTTCCGCGTTATCATAAGCTATAAATTCAGCATACCAAAGGCCGAAAATCTTGTCAAGGATTTCAAGTTCTATTCTATGCCGAATGTCGTTAATTGCTCTGTAATAACTTTGAAAATCAAGCCTGCCACTTGCATAATTATAATTGCTAGAATCGCCAGTAACGACGTTTCTTGTCGCAAGCAGACAACGCGCACAATCAATTTTGACGTTTAATGCAAACTGTTGTTGTGAATCAGTTGGGTTACTTAACTCATATTGTTGCAGATCATAGCCAAGCGGCAACGTTACAAAGCTTCTTGACGGCAATGTAAACCGCTTGAAATTTTCAACAGGCTTGATTTCTTCTATTTGCGCTTCTAACGTGTCCTTTGGTTTAAGAACGCCGCTGATATTACTTGCATTTTCCATTTTGTCAAGCGTCGCTTTGGTGTAACGCCGTAAAAGGCCAATGTCATTCAAACAGCTTGTATATTCGGGAACTCCGCGATGCTGTTCCATGAAATTAGCATTGAAAAAATGAATGATATAATCAGCCGCTACTTTATCCCAATTCTGAACAGCCGAATCACTAGGATTCTGCCGAGCAATTGTATAATAAATTGGAACGCCGAAATCATCAACAAAAACGCCGTCAATGTTGTTTGTGTCGGTTGTGTCGTTGATTGGCGACGTTACACGATCACACGCAAACGCCAAAGGAAACAACTTGACTTTGCTTTTATTCGCGTTGCGAGTTGTCAACATGATAAAGGCTTCGCCGTCACGGGCGACACCGCGTTTCACGTTTTTCAAGATTTCAGTTAGCTTGACTTCTGCCGCCCATGCTTCAAAGGCCGCTTCGATGATCGCCGTATCTTTTACGCTTTCTTTTTCAATCTGCAAACGTGCGCCCGTGCCGATTACATCATCCGCAACTTGATTGACAAGGCCAAACAGCCACGGATTGTTATTATACTCATAACGCGCCATAGAACGCAATATAGAACGATTCAGCGGATTATTAAGCTGATCGGGCGTTAATGTATCCGCGCCGCGCCAATGCTCTCTGTACGTCCTATCTGCACCAACCGCGTCATAATTGAAAGCGGCATCAACAGCGGCATTGTTTTTTCTTTTGCCGCTGAAAATACCGTTGAAGATTGATTTTATTGCAGTTGCGCCAAACATATTGTCAATTAATACGGTGGATTTGCTCTACTTACAGCAATGCCTGCAAACGGGCATCCGTCGTTATTTGCGGCGTTGATGATTCTAACTAGGAAATTCCGATATTTCAGAAAATCCGCAGGCGAATTGAACGTTATTTTTTCGCCGTCCAATTCGTAGGATTTGACCGCAGGATTGTAATTTAATGCGTCCAAATCAGCTAGTTTTTTAACCGCTTGTTCTTTTGTCATTTTTCAATTCTCCAATAATTATTTGCAATAATATAGCATTCAAAATTACAATGCAAATATTTTTTACAAAAAAAATTAAACTAAAAATTCTTCGGGTATTTTGACGTATTCAATATCTTTTTTAGGCTTTTGCGTTTGGCCGTTTGGCTTATGTTCAAGCGTCGGCAGGCCAAAGTTTTCCAGCTTCAAGCCGCGTTCCGAAGCGGCCACATAGCAACCGACAACGCAATCGAAAAAGTGATTATCTCTGTTTGGTTGGCATTTCCAAATATCGACGCGCCGATTTCTGCCGATTGTCGGCGTGGCATATTCAGCCGTTAATTGTTCCGCAAACATTCGATGATCTTCGACGTTGGATTTTTCGCCAAACAACGTAAAGCCACCAGCCGCGCCGTCTTTCATCATAATGCAATTACGCACCATCGACTTAACAAAATTAGTATCGTATTCAATGATTTTGGCCGTGCGTTTCTTGCGTACATTCGGGATCATCCAAAATTCGCCTATAAGATCGCCCAAGCCTTTTTTATATTCGTTATATGGCTTTTTATCTGCCGTAATTCCAACGCCTTTTGAAGCCATAAGAACGTGTTTGAAATTGCTTTCGCGTATAAACTGATAGATTATCAACGCAGATTTTCCCCAACCGCTATCAATGAAACATCTGTCAAGCGTCATTTCCGCGCCATCTTCACGGATATAAAGCCGACTGCAAATATCGTTTGTCAATTCAGACAGGGCAAATTTCAGCGCAACGTTGAAGCTTTCGCCGCTTGTTTCTTCCATGTCCGTATATTTGCGGCTTGCATCGGCCAGCGTGAAATAATTTACAGGCTGTTTCGGATAACTGCCATAATCCACAACGTGACAACTGAAATCATAAGAAAAAGCGCAAACCACATAATACAACAAACCGCCTTGCACGTCGATAAACGCCGTCAATTTTTCCGATGAAATAGGCACTTCCAGCCGTGGCCGATTGTTGATTTTGTCAAACACATTTTCGACTTTCAACTTTTCAACGCCTGTTAAATCATCTTCCAGCGGATCATTTTGATATTCGGCAAAAAACGTTTTCTTATTTCTAAAATACAATTCCATTGCATATTGCACGGCAGAAACTTGATTTTGCTTTGGTAAATAACGTTCATCCCATGACGCAACCGCGCCAGCGTCCATTGCTTCACGATTTTTCAGATAAAAGGCCGTTGCCAAAATATTTTTTCTTCCTTGCCGATAACCGATTTTTAACAATTCGTCAAACTGTTGCCAAAGTTCCATATTTGACGGCAAAGACTTCAAAAGCTTAAATTTACTACCTTCCCATTCGGGAGATGTTTCATTATCAAGCAACCTTTCCGCAACGTCATTTTTAGCAATAACCGTGCAGGTGCAAACACCTGCAATTGATTTATCCATACCAGCAAGGCCGAGAATTGCGCCGTTGATAATGTCAATGCGCTTTTGTGTCTGTTCGGGAGAAAATGCGCTTTCGTCATTTTGCGGATCGTCAATCAAGACAAAATCGGGGCGTATTTCTTCACCTTGCGAGTTTGCATAAGTCAAACCACGAATGCCGCTTAATATGCCGAACGCTTCACAAACGCTTTCGCTTGCTTGACTTTTTTCTATGGTTGGCAAAACAATTTTATCGTTACCCCATATTATGTTAGTTAATGCGCCGTTGCACGTTTGGGATTTTGCACGAATGGCAATGTGTTCAAGTTTGCGGATCGGGTAACAGATTTCGGGGAAATCGTCAAGCAAAAGGCGGTTGTTTTCAATCTCCTTTTTCACGCTTGCCAGTATGTTTTCAGCCAACGAAATATTATCTGCAACAATCACAACGTAACGCCTATAACCATACAGCAACGCCCAAAGAATAGCACGTTTGCACATCGTAGATTTACCGCTACCGCGTGGCATGGCCAGCGCAAACAAGCCGCTTTCTGCAATTGATTTCTGCAACTTTTCAAGCGCAATCAGATGATCGGGAGACCATTTTCTATAAAACGCGCTAGGGAAATAAGTTTCAAGAAACAAACGCAAATCTGACGCGCAACGTTGGCGGCGTTCAATATTTACGATTTCGGGAATATCGCCAATATCGCGCAACGCCGCGCTTTCCTTGCGTGTTCTTTCGGCCATCAAAGCAGAATGTTTTTTAGCCGTGTTTAGGTTTACAGTATAGCCCATTTTCAATTTTTTGTTTTTGCGGTGATTTGATTTTATCGTTTGCAATAATATAATATCTATCGGCGCAAATGCCTTTTCTTCTTCCAGTTTGCGCCAGTTGCCGCAAGCGGTCACGGCAACACATGGCCTTTGAATTTTAAGGCCGCGCCGCCTGCAAAATTCGCCCAGTCCTCTTGTTTTGCAGGCGGCGTTTTTTATGTCAAAAACAACACACTAATAAATATCAGCTAATACAAAATATTATACATAGCGGTATGCAACTAATCAAAAATGGCTGATAAGTAAGTAAAAAAAGCCAAACAAGCCTAGTCCTTCGCGCCCTCAAATGCCACCAAAAAGGCCGTTTTGGTAGTACCTTTTCATTTTCGACTTTTAAAACATTTGTTTGAAGTTTCTAGTTTAAAACGTGTGTTTAAATTCTCAAAAACGCGAAAATATCACTAGCCAACACACAACACAAGCCGTAACGCAACCAAACGGCGCAAAATAAAAGCCGCTGACGGCGTTTTCATGAAGAAACGGCGCGATTATCCCGTCTGTTGTCAAAAGCGGCTTAAATCGCGTTTATTCGCGTTGTTTGTCAATGGCCGCAAGGCTTTATTTTTGACAATATCATAACGATAACAGCCAACGCGATTTATAAAATATACGCTAATAAATAAAAGCTTTAATTAATTACAAAAGGAATTTTACAGATTTTCAATATATTGCTTTTGTCTCAATTTAAAATGTTGATAATCAACGGATAAGGCGATAAAAGCCAATTTTGCATTAAAAAGTCACAAGTCATTGATATTAAGTTCAACTATGAAAATTGAGACAAAAAGACAGTAAATTTTCCTATTGTGGATATACGATTTTAGAGGGTAGGGTATATTAAGATAAGATTAAGCTATAATTCATGTATATATATAGCGTTTTTACTGTCTTTTTGTCTCACTATAATATAAATATATGAAAATAAAGATGATGCATCGAGACAGTAAAAGTCAAGCCAGCGCAAGCAGATTTTTTGTAAGTCGTTGGTTTTTGTGCGTGCGAAATTGAGACATTTTTACTGTCTCATTTTTAACGACTTGCCGCTTAATGCAATTAGTGGCTTTAAGATTCACCGCAATTTTTTAGAAAATTCTGCAAGCCGTTTATTGACAAAATGAAACACACGCCACCGATTGACAACAAAGGAAACAATCCGAACAAAACAATAAAAATGAAAAAAATCGTCTTAATGTGCTTGACAAGCGATTTTCTAACAGCCGACAAGCCGACAACATAAGTTAAAACGCATGATGACAACGGATTGCAACGGCAGGATTAGAAATAGTTAGTTAGACTAACTAATCAAAATTTAAACAAATGTTTACTGTCTCAAAATGTCTCACGGCGATGGCCAATTTTTGAAAATCCAAAAACACACTAATAAAATATATCTAATAAATACAAGTGGTTTACAAAACATGCTAATAAATAGTGGCTAATATGTTTGTGTGATTTGTCAAAACGGCGAAAATTGGCCGTCTGTCGCGCCGTTTTGGTTGTGAATTGTTGTGATAGAAGATTGAAATAAAAAGGAATAATCCGCGCCGATTTGCCAAAATAGGGCAGGGCGTGGCAAGACAAAAGAAAAGCCGCCAGCGTTGACGCTGACGGCGTGATTGGCGGCTTATTAGCGGCTTATGGCATCACGCGAAAACAAGCGCGTAACCATACGGATTGATGCTTTCACGGCCATTGTAAACGCGAACCATGAAGCGGCTTTCATTGGCGTTTCGCGTTCCAATCCGCTTGACGGTGACGAATTTTGCGGAACGCTTGACAACAGCGAATTTGACGGCGATCATACTGTCGGCAGGACGTTCCATTTCGTAAACCTTGCCAACTTCAAAGGCTTTGACTTCTTGCGTGTTTTCCATGATTTTTTTTCTTTTGGTTATTTGCGGCTGGACGCTAAAACATCCAACCGCTTTGTTTTATTGTTAAATGTTATGATATGTAACAACAACTCTTTTTTTTACCAACGTAATAAATTTCTTTTCTGTTTTCGCTAAATGGAATAAACATGTATGATTTTAAAATATCTTGAATTATCAATCTAATTTGATTAACTGTTGTGGCACAAATTTTATGATTTTGTTTATTGAATTTAAACGTTGCCTTAATAATGTTATCTTCCATTTTTTTCTCCTTTGGTTGGTTGCCGCTGGATTTCTCCAGCGGCTTGTTTGTTGATTGATTACGGATGATACGTCACAACGATTCTTTTTTCGTTTTCGCCTTGCCAAAAATATTCACGATAAACACCAGCGATTTCGTTTTGTGCCACGCAATCAATCCGCTTGCCAAGTTCCGCAAGTGTCTGCATGACGCATTCAGCAACTTTTTCAAAGGTTGCCGCCGTGATCGTGTGGCGTTTGTTGTTAACGGTGAATGTGGCGTGTGGCATGTTGTTTTCTTTCTTCATTGTCGTTTTCCTTTTGTTGGTTTGGTTGGTTGTGTGTGCCATTGTTTCTGTCAACATTAATAAAATACACTAGAATAGTGTATTTGCAAGCCGACACAACAAAAAAAATCACCGAAAAAGCATTTTTTTTGATTTTTTCCGCTTTTTCGGTGATTTTGTTGGAAGATCGGCAGGATTTCAGCCGCTATTTGTCGGCCATCGCCAAGAAAACATGAAGTTTCCGCATCTTGTCGGCTATCGTCTGCGGAATTGCAAGACGGTTGTAACGATAGGATTTAATGGAATCCATAGAACGCCGCAGATATTGCGTTAGAAACTGGTTGCTTATCTGCCAGCGGTGAACAATCGCGTTGAAAAGATCAGCCGACATATCGCCGCCATCGTCTTTGATTTGATCGTCAATTGGTTGTTTCGTTGTGGTTTTCATTGCGGTTATCTCCTATCGTGGAATTACGCCGTAACTGAATTGTTCTTTGATTTGCTTGATTGTGTCAACGTGGCAAGTGCCGCCGCAACAATCGCCATCATTGAAATCATACTGTTCTTTCAGCCATATCCAAATTCCATCACTATCAACTTTCATTGAATCAACATAGAAAATATATTTTAGTGGTATTGCGTTAATGATTTGTTGATATGTTACGGTGTGTTGTCTTTCACCATTGTTAAAGGTTTGCGGCTTGTCAAGGCTTTTGCCAAACAAGGCACACATGGCGGCTTTTAGTGCGTTGGCGGTTTGTCTTTCCGATTTTGTCATTGTCTTTGTCTCCTTTTATATAATCCTTGCGTTGATTGTACCTTTGAATGTGCCGTTTGGCGTGTAATTGTATTCCTGCCATGTCCTACCGCGAGTGTCAGCGTCATAGCTATCCAAATGCGCCGCATTGCCAAACATGAAATGCGTATAGCAGAAATACTTTACCGCCGTAACCATGTAATCCATCTTCAAGTAGTCATAAACGCCACAGTCATTTGCAACCGCTTCAAGTTTTTCAAGCGTATATGTCACTTTGCAATTTTTGTATTCAACTTCAATTTTCTTGATTTTGTCGGCCATTGTCATTGTCTCCTTTGCTTTGATTGGTTGCCGCTGACCTTTCAGCCAGCGGCTTGTTTTGGTTGATTATTTGACTTGCTTTATCAAGTTGCGAATATGAAGCCGTTGAACATTGTAACCGCCAGCGGCAATTTGAATGACGTTGGCTTTTCCAGTTGCACCGATAACTTGCCAGCCTTTGCCGTTTTTCGTGAAATATTCGGTGATTTCTTTGATTTCGCCAGTAACCGCCGTAATCTTTTCTTCAAGATTCTTGACAAACTTTTCGGCGGCTTTCATGTTCTTTTCTTCAACGCCATACCAGCCGTAAAGGATAATTTCGCGTTCATGGTTTGACAGACCAAATTGATGAATGTAGTATTGTTCGGGAGAAACCTTGTAACCATATCCAATATCAAACCTTTCGTCTTTGTGTCCTTTCTTCCATTCAAGAAATTCATTCAGCAAGGCTTTGTCAGTTGTGTTCCAGCTTTCAGCCAGCTTGTTTTTGAATTGTTCAAGAACTTGATTCATTGTCTTTTTCCTTTGGTTGTGGTTGTGGTTGCGGTTGCGGTTGTTTTTTACTGTCAACACTATTAAGATACACTATAAACGTGTATTTACAAGCCGCCAAGTGAATTTTTTTTGATTTTTTTTTTACATCCAGCCGCTTTTTTCTGCGGCTGGACGCTTTCGGCTGGTTAAATCAATTCGTTTCTTTCAAGGTTTTCAACAATCGTGATCTGCCATTTATCCAACATTGTCATTTGGACGTTTTCACGGCCAATATCAAAAACAAACTGCGAAAAATCCTTGTTGCCAAGAAGCGTTTGAATTTTGATTTGCCAATCGGCCAAAACTTTTGTCTGCGCTTCAAGCAAACTTTCCGCTTTGATTTCCGTGACGTTCAAGCCAAGCCCGACAACCTTTGTGGTGACTTTGTAAAGATTCATTGTTTTTTCTCCTTTGGTTTGCCGCTGGATTTCTCCAGCGGCTTGTTTGTGGTTGGTTACATCAATTGAAAATAGATTTTTCCAAAATTGCCATCTTCTACAATTTCCATTCTTTCACGAATGTTTTCTTTTTTGTCGTGTCCATCTTCAATCAGATAGCAAAGAACGTTAAGCAGTTTTTCAATGGCTTCTTCTTTCTTGTCTTTGTCAAACCAATAGGCCAAACGTCCGTTTTCATTGATGCTTGTAATATTGATGCCGAAAGTTTTACGGATCATTGAAGCGATTGTTGCGTTGTTGAGTTTCATTTTCTTTTTCCTTTCTTTTGGTTTGTTTGTTTCGTTTGGTTGTGTGTCGTTCTTTCTGTCAACGCTAATAAAATACACTATTATAGTGTATTTGCAAGTAAAACCAACAAAAAAAGTGGAAAAAATGCGTTTTTTTTGATTTTTTTTAGTTTTTTCGTGATTTTTTGCGATTTTCCACCGCTTGACGGCTGTTTTTGTCAATGAAAAGACAGAATAGGGCAGGGCGCAAACATCCAGCCGCCTATATATATAAGGTATAGAGAACGGCCAGCGGCCAATGAAAAAATGACGGCTGGATCAAAAAAAAATCAAAAAAAATACAAAAAATGTGTCTTGACGGCTTGACAGCTTGACGGCTTGCCATATATTAAAGGCGTGACGTTAAGTTTTAGCTTGACGTTGCGTTGCTCTTTGCGCCCAATCCAATGGGCGGCAGATCCTATACGTTGGGATTAGGCGTTGAAAGATGTGGCCGAATGAGGCCGCTACTTACTCACGCGAAAACAACGGCGGTTTGGCAACGGTGATTTGCCAACGAAAAGCGGAAAACATCAGCCGCGATAAAAAGAAATGCGTGATGGAGCGAAAACCGATAAGGCCGCGATGATTGACACGCAATGATAGCAATGTATGGAGCGATAGCCGAAAGGCCGCGATGATAGCATGATGACGATTATGGTTTATTCACAACATGAAAGCCGCTGAATGAAACAAACGGCAAACGCTTTCATGAATGGTTTTAGATCGGCTGGATTGGCGTAAAATACCAATTCAGCCGATTTTATAAAACTCCGCGAATTAAACATAATCTACATTATACGAAGCATATGAAGAATAACGAAAAGATTAGTTATGAATAGGGCATTATATTAAATATGATTAATAAAAAGCACATTGAAATCAATCAATATTTAAATTTTTGTTTTATTTGATTGAAAAGCCGTGAAATCGGCGTATTTTATGGGAATAGGGGAAGAAGTGACGGCGATTTCACGGCTTTTTAATCAAAGGACAAAAAACATGATGACGTTGCATTTTTGGATTCTTGCGATTGACGCAAGCGGAAAACGGTTGTTTGAAGAACAAAACGGCGGTGAATTGCCGCGCAAGATGTTTGACAATTGGTTTGATGAGATCAGAACAAAAGCCGCCGAAAGCGGCGCAACGATGATTATTATCAATGCCTTTAAGTACAACCGCGACAAAGACACGACAACTTACACCAAGCAGGAATTTATCAATGGCAAATGGACAAAGGAGAAAACGATAACGCTGGAAGAATACGGAAGTTATTTTGACGATTAACAAATAAATTTACAATCTAGCCGCAATAAGCCGCAGTTTTAAGTTTTTCGCTTGAAGTTGCGGTTTTTTTGCGCCCAAGAACAAAACAAGACACAATGTTTACAAACGATGATCTAATTTGGCTTAAAAAATACAACGCCGTTGACACAAGCGTTTTGCAACACAACGGATTTCACCGTTACAGAATTGATATTGACAACGATGTTTATTTTTACGTCATGAATCATTATGAATTCTTCCGTTGTGAATTTTGGATTGATGCCACAATGGAATTTTACTTGATAAACAAAAACATGCTTGAATGTCTGAAAAGTTGTTTTGAAGTTTTGAAAGGACGAATTAAAGGAAACAAGGCCGCAGAAAAAGCAATTAAGAAATTTAAATTTTAGGAGACAATGAAACATGGTTAAATTCACGGAAGAAGATAAAAAATGGCTTGAAGCCCATAACGCAGAAAAAGTTTCATATTTTAAACGAAAAGAATTTTACATTATTGAACTTAATAAAAATATTTTTATTATCATTGAAACAAATATCGGTAGTGATTATTATATGGTTACTATTAATTTAAAGTATATGTCAAAAATAGAAGCGTTTGACAAAAACATGATTTCAGCCGTAAAGCTTGCCATTAATAATTTAAAACACAGATTCAAACAAATAATGTTTAATGTCGGCGTGTTTGACAACTTCCAAATCTGACCGCCGTTTTTATTTTTGCCTTTTTCGGCGTGAAAGATATTGCAATCATGCCATTCATGAATATCACAAACACGCCGCCGTTTATACTTGACAAGGAAATACAATGATTCACAAATCCACCTAACACACTAACAAAAAGGAGTAAAAGTTATGGCGAAAGAAAAAAACAAACCCAAGACGGAAAAAGCCGCTGGCAAGATGGCCAAGTTGAGTATTCGACTGCCTGCCAACGTCAAAGCGGCGTATCAAAAGAAGCTGATCGACGTTGACGAAACCATGCAGAACCACATTTTGCTGATGATCCTGCATTATTTGAAACACGGCGATTTTTGCGCCGTCAAAGCCTAACCACTAAAGGAGAAAACGAACATGATGCTGAAAGGTGAAAGAATGGTAACGCCTGCCGATCAAATAGCCGCAGAAAAAGCGATCCGTCGCACGTTGCCATATCAGAAATTAGTTTTCTGCGAATTTATTTTTAACGTATCAAAGCGGCGCAAGTTCAAGCCAAGCCGCCACGTTGTCAGCAACCGCAAGAAAGACGCATTTTGCCGCGCCGCATTCACAAAGAAAGGATTTTGACAAATGGACGAAAAGACACAACAGCAACCACCGAAAAAAGCCGTCGTTTTGGCAGTCGTGAAAGAAGCCGATCTTGAAACCTTTATCAACGCGATGAACGGCATTATTGAGAACGACGGAGCAAAAGACTATAAAATTGCCGCGAACAAAAGCGGCCATATTGAAGTTTACTATTACAAGAAAATCTAACCATCAACCATCATGAAAAATGAAAAGCCTTATGATGAAAATTACAGATTGGTTTTATGGCGTTGCGCTTTTGGTTATGATTGTAATTGGCATGATGTGGACAGCAATCAAGGGAGAAACGGAAGATGACAGCGATTATTGATTTTAACGTTGTTTGCCAATATGCAAAGATCGTGCATTACAGTCAAATGTTTGGCACGAAATCCGAATATGAAGCGGCCATAATTGTGGCGATGTGTTTCCAAGAAAATATAAGTTTCATGCAGTTCAAGCGTGATTTCCATTTTTACATGGGAAACGTTACCAAAAAGGCCGATGCAATGTTGGCAAGTTTCCAAGCAGACGGCGGCAAAAAGAAAATCATTCAAGCCGATGAAAACAAGGTTATTATTGACTTTGAAATCAACGGCGAAAAATATCAAGGCGTTGCCGATTGGGAGAAATTGCAACATGAACCATTTACACACGCGAACAAAGACGCAAACGGCAAATTTTACGCGCCCAATGTTCCGCTTGTAAACAGGCTTGTTAAAGACAATTACGCGACACCAATTAAAAGAGGACAACTGTTATTTGCCCGTTGTGTTTCCGATTCTTTACGGCGCATTTGGCCTAAAGCGTGTGGCGGTTATTACACGCCCGAAGAAGTCAGCGACTTTGCCGAAGATGAAAACGAAAAGACGCTTGCCAAAATAAGCGAAGCGACACAACCGCCGACTATTACAAAAGAAATGATTGACAAGGTGGAAAAGCCGCAGGAAACGCCGCAAGCCGCGCCAAAGGTTGAAACCGTGCAACCACCAGCCGAACCGCCAAAAGCCGCGCAAAACGAAACGCAGGCCGCGCCACAGCAGGCCGATGAAGATTTCACAATCTGCCGCATTCCTAACGCGCCGACGTTTGGCCGTAAATGGGAGACAATGCCGACCGAATGGCTTGTTTATGCGTCAACCAAACAGCCGTTAAGCCAGTATTTCACCATTCATGATCTTGACAACATCAAGACAATTTTGACACAACGCAAACAACCATTAAAGGATATTAAAGCCGACAATTAACCAACAACCAAAAAGGAGCAAAAAAGATGATTATTTGTGAAACAGCCAATGGCGTTGAAGTTCTGCCGAAAAGCGCAGTCAAGAAAATTGTGACGGGCAAAAAGTTTGTTTCCGTCCATGTTTTCAAGCCGTCGAAAGTTCTAGTCATGGGTAAAGAACCCGAAACGACAATCCGCCGCTTTCATTCCGTTATTGTTGACGGGATCAAGGTTATGGCAAACGAAGAAAGCCGCCGCATGGAAGAAGAAAAAGAAGATTTGCTAGAAATGAAAGGCGAGATCGACACGGCAAGCAAAGATATTGACAAATTGAAAAAGCAGATTGACAAAAACGGTTGCATGATTGGCCGTATGTTTGGCAAATGTGGCAAGAAGAAAGCGGAGTAAACGATCATGGAATTACAGAAATTCAACGATGAAGAAGCGTTGTTACTACTCAAAACAGATCTATTGACAACCGCCGCGACGATTACAGAAATCAACGACAGAAACGTTAATAATGCGTCCAATTTTGTCAAACAGATTGATACTTTCTTGAAATCCGTGAAAAATGAACGTTTGGCGTTCACGCGCAAACTTGACGAAGTGAAAAAGCAATTTATGAGCAAGGAACATGAATTGTGTGACGAATTGACAAACGCGAAAACCACCATTCAAGGCTTGATTTCAGCGTATTTGACGGAAAAGGAACGGCAACGCATTGAAGCGGAAAAGGAACGTGCAAGGCTGGAAGCGGAAGCAGAATTAGCACAGCAGGAAGCGGAAGAAAAGGTACGGCAAGACGCAGAAATCGCGTCGATGTTTGGCAACAACGCACCGCAGGAAACGCCGCCACCGCCACCGCCGGAAATGCCGCCGTTGCCGATTGTTGAAAAAACTGTCGTTAGTAATGTGAGACAAGTTAAAGTCGCACGTTGGAACATCACCGATGCAAGCAAGTTGCCGCGTGAATTTTTGTCTGTCGATGAATCCAAAATCCGCGCATTTGCCAATGACAAAATGAAAGCTGGAATTGATCTAAAATCAATCCAAATTGACGGCATTGAATTTTTTGAAGAAATCAGTGCACAATTGCGCTAAATTGACAACCAAAGGAAAACAAACATGGAACAACTCAACCAAAATCAGATCAATGCAATTAACTATTTGAAAAATGGCGGCGCCAGCGCGCTTTTCGGTTTGTTTGGCAAACCTGCCGAAGATGACTGCAAGAAAACACTTTCTTCAATTCCGCGCTTCAAGGAAGAATACAGCGGCGATTTCATCTGCCTTTATGCAGGCTTTGAAGTTTCGCGTTTTGATCCCAATGAACAGAATCTTTGCTTGTATCTTTTCAGCGAGGAAAAGCAAAAGGGCGATTGGTATCGCCTTTCAACGTCCATAACGTATGACGCGAAAAACAACCGCCTGCCGCTTGAAAAGACCGTTGAAATGTTGAAAAAAGTCATTGAAATCAATGGCATGGTTATCAACTGGAACGAAATTTTGACGGCGTTGATGTGCCGCAAGTTTCCAGCGTGGGTAACGGAAAAAGAATCAAGCAAAGGCACAAAGTTTTTCGCCATTGTTTCCATTGGCAGTAGTTTTGAAGTTCCTAAACCGTTGCCGATTCCTGCAAGCGTTGATTTGGGCGCAATTCTGAAAGGTATGTCAATTACCGCCGCCGATATTCCTTTTATTCCCAATCAACAGCCTGCACCATTTCCAGCGATGCCGCCAGCTACCGCGCCGCAACAGCAACCAGCACCAGCACCGACACAACAGCCGCCGCAAGCTTCACCGTTTGGCGGTGGACAGAATCCGTTTGGCAATGTTTAACAACTAACAGCCGCGCAAGCCATAAGCAAGAAACACGCTTGTTTATGGCTTGCCAACTTTAAAACAAAATGCGACATATCATTATTGACACTAGAGAAAAAAGGCCGTGGGATTTTCCGCAGAATGTACCAGTTAAACGGCAAGCGTTGACCGCTGGAGATTACGCAATCGAAGGCGATCCGTTTTTTGCCATTGAAAGAAAGTCATTGCAAGACTTTTTAGGCACGATTTTTGCTGATTGGGAGCGTTTCAAACGAGAAATCGCCCGAATGACTGCCGCGCATTTTGTGGCCAAAGTCGTGATTGTAGAAGCGGATTTTGAAGATTTTTTATATACGATGGAAAACGGCGAAATGCAACCGCCGAAATATGAATCAACTTACATTTCACCGCAGGCCATTTTAAGCCGAATATCAGAATTAACTTTAATGAATGTGTCCGTTTTGTTTTGCAAAAACGCCGATTGCGCCGCAAGCATGGCACAATATTTGCTTTTGAACCGCTTGAAAATGTTGGAGAAGATAAAAATATGACCGCCGCCGTTACCTTGCAAATACGAATAAAAAACGTCCGATACCCAAAGATAGAACAGGATCAAGAAAAGCGCAACAACGGCGAAAGCCGATTGTTTTATATTTGCGACGCGACCTTAAACGACAATACGACGATCCCAATAAAGGGAATGTTACCAGCACGGCCAATAATAGGCGAGAAATTAGACGTAACTGGACGTTTTGCCGTTTATCAAGGGTTACGCGAATTTAGATTTGATTTTGCACAGCCAGTAATCGCCGTGAATAAACGCGAATTATTGACATACGCCGTCGAATTGACAAACGGATTTGGGGATTATCTAGAAGAAGAAATTTGGACGAAATACGGCGAAACGTGGGAAGATGACATAACAGCAGGCGAGATCAAAGGATTGACAGAAAGCAAAGTCAACGCATTGAAAGAAACTATTGAAAAGCTACGCTTGAACGCCGAACGGACGAAAGTTATATCATGGCTTATAAGTCATGGATTAAGCGTCAAGATGGCTGAAAAAGCCTTTGAATTGTTTGGCCGCGAAACTCAAATCACGCTTGAAAAAGACTGTTATCAATTGATCCGCGTTGATGGCGTTGGCTTTACGATGGTTGACAACTCAATTCGGCATTTCTTCCACGTTGAAGATACCGCCGAAATACGGATCAACGCCGCTATACTTTACGGAATGCAGACGCTTTCAGAGCGTGGCGACACGCTGATCGAATGGAACACGCTACAAGGCGAAGTTTTCAATATGTTAAAGGTGATTTCTTGCGACCGAATAGCAAAAGCCGTGACGGATTTATTCGCAAAAGGCGCATTAGTTGGTTTTTCAGCCATTGGAAAGATTGCGCTTGCCAAACATTACAAAGCCGAAACGATTATATATCATTTTATCAAAGAAGATGAAGCCGACGCAGACAATAAAGACGTTGCATCAATGTTCATACCAGTAACAATATGAAAAAGGTTAAATATAAAATTATCAAATATAGGGCTTGTTTAAATGTATTAAAAATGACAAAACAAATTATGACTGTATTATTTACGGTGTAAATATTGAAGATTTAAAAGCACAAATAAAAGAAATTGAAAAAACTGAAAAGGTTGAAAATGTCAGATTTTTTAAATTTACATCCAATGGCGATCCTTATTATGGTTGCATGAGAGAGTTACACGGAATAACCTAATATGAAAAAGAAAATAAGTCATATCCAGCCGCCACGTTGTGAACTAATACAATTGGAGCTACCATTAGAACCGCCGAAACCACAAACAACGCCTACCCTCCAAACTTCCACACAATCAAACAGTACAGGACG
>JAEEGL010107916.1_pt1 | contig 43905 bp, 20 predicted proteins | sample 9134231 | NCBI WGS metagenome assembly JAEEGL01 (sample SAMN16246548, study PRJNA631951) | gut metagenome | biome: gut microbiome; feature: rumen; material: fiber-attached | host: Bos | place: Iran: Karaj | collected 2018-10
CCGTCGAAATGTGCAAGGCGAGCAAAGTACTTGCTTGTGATTTTCTGCAGGAAACGGTTGGCTATCTTGTTGGAGTTGCCAAGTCCCTTGTTGATTTCGTCACCGCTGTGTCCGCCAGCAAGTCCGTTGATTATGAACTTGTAAGCAACATGATGCTCGGGAACGGCTTCTTTCTTGTATGCGAAGTCGGCAACAGTGTCGATACCGCCGGCGCAACCGATAAACATTTCGCCTTCGTCCTCTGAATCGAGGTTGAGAAGGATTTCGCCATCGAAAAATCCAGCTTCAAGAGCAAATGCGCCTGTAAGACCGGTTTCCTCGTCGATTGTAAACAAGCACTCTATTGGTCCGTGTTCTACGCTGTCGTCGGTAAGGATTGCCATCTCGGCTGCACAGCCAATGCCGTCGTCGGCACCGAGGGTTGTACCTTTTGCCTTTACCCATTCGCCATCGATGTACGGGGTGATGCCTTCGTTGTCGAAGTCAATCTTTACATCGCGGTTCTTTTCGCAAACCATATCCATGTGCGACTGCAAAACCACTGTCTTGCGGTTTTCCATGCCCTTGGTTGCGGGCTTACGGATTACAACATTGCCAACCTTGTCGCGGCGTGCTTCGAGGTTGTTGTCCTTTGCAAACTTCATCAGGAATTCCACCATTTTCTCCTCTTTTTTCGAGGGACGCGGAACTTTTGTTATCTGTTCAAAATACTGCCAAACTTTTTTGGGCTCAAGATTACTTAAAACTTCCATAGTAAAAAAACTTTTATTATTTTTGACCAACGAAATTAATACTTATCGAACGAACAGCCAAAAAAATGAACGGAATAAAAAATATTTTTTTCATTGCTCTGATTTTCATGCTATTTGTGACTACAATGAATTCGTGTAAAAAGGAGCAAAACAAGATATACGGCAAAGTTACCGATATGTCGACTGGTGAACCCGTCGGAAATGTAACTGTAGATTTATATCTTACTAGGATCTCTTCCGGTAATTTTTCTGGAACTTTCGAGAAATACATGTCGACTGTAACCGATAGTAATGGTGATTTTGTCCTTGAATTTGAGCCTATTGCAGCTGGTCAATTTAGCCTAAGGGTTGAAAAGGACGGCTACCACCAGAATATTGTCGATTTTATGCCGGAGGAGACCGCTTCGGAATACGAAAAGAACGTGTCGATACCAAAGGCTGGATACATTCATTTCAAGCTGCGCAATGCTTACGGTGTGCATATAGGCGACGAGAACGATGTGGCGCGAATAATTGTACAGGGAATAAATCCATTGTGCTCCGAATGCTGTTCTTCCGACTATTATTCGTTCGAAGGTCTTGATGTGAATGAGGAATTTACTTGCAACATTGTTGCTGGTGACGAAATAACAATAAACCGCTACCTAATTCGCATGGGCGAATCAACATACAGAAGCAAAAAATATATCTGCGAGCAGGGCGATACAATTTTATATTCCTGGACGTATTAGGGCTAAAGCCTGGTTTTATGCCTGCGGCGTTTCTATGTGCTGACGCACGTTTCTGGTTTCACGTTTAACGTTGTTGAGGGCTTCGCCGTTCTGGTTCAAGGTTCAAAATTGTAGTGGTCGTGGCGCGCCGCGACTGTACAAGGTTCAAGAATTGGTTTCGCCGAGCCTGATGGTTCAATGATTGTAGCGTCGCAATGCGTTGCGACGATTTCTTTTTCCGTATTCAAAAATTCTCCAGAATTTTCTTCCTGCCTGCCCTCAGCAGTGCTGTAGCAGCAAATTTTTTCTGAAACTGGTGGTTGCTCATGCTTTCCAGTTCTTCGGGCGAGAATGATTTTATCTCTGGCAGGATTATTCCGTTTTTCTTTGGTGCTGAAAAATTGTGAGGACAGCAGTCCTGGCAGGCATCGCAGCCATATATGCGGTTACCTTTCGCTTGCCTTACATCTTCGTCGAGGCCATCCTTTTTTTCTATTGTCTGATAAGAGATGCATTTGCTGGCGTTTATGCCGTCGAAAGTGAGAGCCTTTGTGGGACAGGCTTTTATGCAGGCGTTGCAACCGAGGCAAGTCTGGTTGGTAGGCGAGTCGTAGTCTGTTTCGAAATTTACAACTAGTTCGCCGATGAAAACAAACGAACCGAATTTTGGACTTATCAGGCATCTGTTTCTTCCAATAAAACCCAATCCCGATTTCTGTGCAAAATATCTTTCGAACAAAGGCGCCGAATCGACAAATGCACGACCGTCGGCTTGCGGACAAACCTCCTTGATTTCGGAAAGCATGGCGTTCAGTTTTTCCTTTACCACGAAATGATAGTCGCGTCCAAGTGCATATTTTGCAATGCGAAAGTCGTTACGGTCGGGATGCTCGTCGGTATTGTATGAGTAAAGCACCGAAATCACCGATTTTGCTCCTTCGACAAGCAATTGAAGGTCGCTGCGTACGTCGATGTTGCGTTCCATGTACGACATTCCAGCGTTGTATTCCTTCGACAACCACGACTGCAGTGCCGAGAGGTTTTCGGCATCGACCGATGCTTCGCTAATTCCGCAGGCGTCGAAGCCCACCGATTCTGCAATGTCCTTTACCAATTTGGAATCGACAAACATCCTAGTCGTTTTTGTAGGTTTTGCCCTTGTAGTAAATGCATTCCGACTTCACGCCGAAAGTATATCTTACAGCATCGCCTGTAAGTTCGAAGTCGGTGACTTTCTCGTACGATATTGTTTCGGTCTTTGTGCCGTCGAAATATTTCAGGTTGCCCATCTGGTCGAGGTAGGCTACCGACTTGTTGTTTATCACGTATTTGTCGGGGATGAAACTTTCGAGCGTGTAAACTTTGCCATCGACGTATGCCTTGAAGTAGTTCTGTACGCCAAAGACCATTATTCCGTCGGTAACCTCATAAAAATCAGGTGCGTCGAACGAAATTGTGCGGGTTTCGAATTTCTCGAAAACCTTAAGGTACGATGAGGCATCTACGTAGGCGACAAAACCGTCGCCACACTTGAATGTCTCGGGTGCAAAATCCTCGAGGCTAACAAAATCTTTTCGGTAGTATGCCTCAAAGCTGCCTGTGCTGGCATCGACAAAGGCAATAATGTCGCGTCCGAGTGCTATGCCGCCGAGATTTTTGTTGTATATAATTTGCTCTATCTCACCTACATAGAAGGCGTTTAGAAATCCATTCACATCGACAAAGGCGGCAATGTTTTTGCCCACATATACATTCGACGGTTTTCCCGACGAAAGCACATCGTCCAGAGTGTAGCGTTGTTCGTTCCAATAGCCCATGAGCATGTGCTGCATATCGTCGAACCATACCACCACATCGTCGCTGGCCCAGTATTCGTCGGCACTGGCGCAAAGCGTTAGCAGATTTCCGTCGTCGAAAACCTTGAGCTGCGTGTTCATGGTAAATGTTATGAGATTGTCGGTAATAAGATAATCCGTCACGAAAGTGCTTGCATTGTGAAGAAAACGATTGTGGTAAATCTTCAGTCCTCCCGAATTGTCAACGTATACCAGCGATTTGTTTCCTGCTCCGCATTCCTTTGGCGGCAGGTGGTCGATTTGCTTGGTGTTGCCGTTGTCGAAAACCCAAATGTTGCCGAGATAGTCGTTGTAGTACGATATACCCTGCGACCTTACAATAGTGCTAAACAGCAGCAAAAACAATATTATGGCAATATGTCGAAACCCAAATCTCATGCTAATTTTTCTCAAGGCAAATGTAATAAAAATTTTTATTGACGTAATCCCCAATGCTGAGAATTGGAAAAATAATATTTTTGCAAAATAAAATTCATAACATGGACAAAGAGGAAAACAAGAAACCGATTGAAATATCCGAACTCGGAGAATTCGGTCTGATAGACCATCTTACAAAAGACTTGACAGTAATCGACAAGAACCTTATCAAGGGCATAGGCGACGACTGCGCGGTATTCGAATGCGGTGATATCTGCAATCTCGTGACTACTGATCTGCTCGTCGAAGGCGTTCACTTCAATTTGATTTACACGCCTCTGAAACACCTTGGATACAAGGCTGTAGCTGTAAATCTAAGCGACATTTACGCCATGAACGGAACACCTAAGTATATAACCGTGTCGATTGCAATAAGCCGCAAATTTTCGGTTGCAGCTATGGAACAGCTTTACGAAGGTATAAAGTTGGCTTGCGACCGCTTCGATGTCGAGCTTATTGGTGGCGACACCACAAGTTCTCTTTCGGGACTTTTCATAAATATTACTGCTATCGGTCAAGCTAAGAAGGAAGACATTGCATATCGCAGCGGAGCAAAGAAAAACGATCTCATCTGCGTAAGCGGCGACCTCGGCGGTGCCTACATGGGACTGAAAGTCCTTGAGCGTGAGGCTAAACTCTACATGGACGACAAGGATACCCAGCCCGAACTCGAAGGCTACGAATATGTAATCGAGCGCCAGCTGAAGCCAGAACCTCGTCGCGACATTGTGCGCGAGCTCGCAAAGCGCGGAATAGTTCCAAATTCAATGATTGACATTTCTGACGGACTTTCGTCGGAACTGTTGCATATATGCAAGGAGTCGGGCGTAGGTTGCCGTGTTTACGAGGAAAAAATTCCTGTCCACGAGCAAACCGAATATGTTTCCAACAAATTCCGTCTCGATCCGAGCCTTGCTGCAATGAATGGGGGAGAGGACTACGAACTGCTGTTTACAGTTCCGCTCGATAAGAAAGACATCGTAGAGACAATGAACGATGTAGCCATTATCGGATATGTGTGTGATGCAAAGGACGGCGGAAAGTTTGTCGCCAAGAACGGTGTCGAGCTGGAGCTGAAAGCCCAAGGCTGGAACGCATTTAATAAATAAAAATAAAAGGCTCGAATTTTCGAGCCTTTTATTTTATCTAACAACTATCCGTTTCATTATTATCTCGCCGCTGTCGAGTTCAATCATCAAGGCATATACGCCGGCTGGCATTTCTTCGGCATTTATGACAACCGAATCGGAATTCAAATCGTCGGTGCTGTATATAACCTGTCCCATCGAATTGGCCATTGTTACCGACTTGATTTCGGCACCGGCAATGTAGAACATTCCCGATGCTGGGTTCGGATAAACGTCGATGTCATCGGCGGTTATCTGGTCTATGCCGTCGCCTTCTGGAGCTTCGCCGGTAGTTGCACATACGGTTTCCGACAAGTTGTAGATTCCGTAGTTGCATGCTATTTCGATTGTATAGCAGTACTCGGTTTCGTATTCTAGATTAACGTCGAAGAACAACGAATCTGAAGTGCTGGTAACGTACATTCCGTCGCGGTATAGCGAGTAGAATTGTGCATCGGCAACTTTCGTCCATTTAAGCATTGTAACGTTGCCAAGAACCTCTACGGTAAGAACTGGCACTTCGTTGCAGATGTTTGCAACAATCTTCGAGCAAATCTGGTCTGAAGTGATAGGTTCGCAAGCATCGCCTATAAAGTTTGCAACAACCTTGTAGCAGTATTCTGTTTCGGGAATTGCGGTGGAGTCGGTGTATGCAACTCCTGTCAATCCGCCGACAAGAAGTTCGTCGTCGCGGTAAATGTCATAGTATTCGACACCGCCAAGGCGATTCCATGCGATATTGATAACATCGGCATACGGACGAACCGATGCGATGAGAGGATTGTTGCAAGGCAAGGACTGTATTTCTATGCAGGCGCTCTCCGATGCTGCCGATACGCAGTCGGTAATGCCACGCATGAAAGCACGTACCTGGTAGCAATGTTCACCAACGGTAGGCTCGTTAATTGTGTAGCTTGTTCCGTAAACCGTATCGATAGGCATGAACGACGATGCTTCGTAAACGAGGTAAGCAACGCTCTCGTAGTCGCCAATTTCTGCTGCGTCCCATGTCATGTTGACAACATGGAAAGTATCGGTTTCGGCAACAAAGTTAGTAACTGCTGAGCACTGCGGAGCCGAAACCTGTGTGCTTAACGAAAGTGAAATGTCGTTGGGGTTATATACTGCCGGCATAAACTTGATGCTAGCCGAGTAGTTGCCTTCGTCGCGTACAAGTTCCGAAACCCTTACAGTTACCGATTCGCCTGCGGGAATAACACCGCTCTTCTGGCTCAACGACAGCCATACGTCCTTCTTGCCAATTTCGTAAATTACAATCTTGTTGTTTTCGGTGCTGTTTTGTACGTTGGCAAGCATCACGTACTTGTCGTCGTACAGGAGCTCCGAAACGCAGATGCCACCTGCTGTCGATGTCGAAAGCAAGTTGACAATGGTGTCGTTTACATAGTGTGTTACATCTGTAAGCTGACCGTCGGAGTCGAGCATCTGGATGAGAGCAGCAGGACCGTTGTTCTGCGAAATCTGCGAGAATGCCCACAGGCAAGGACCGCCTTCGTGGTATCTGTCGTAAACAACGCCATACACATTGGTAAGGTTGCTAGTCATCGGGATGGTTGTTATGGTTTGTCCAAGTACAACCATGTAGAGCGATGTCCAGTTTCCGACGTACAGCACATTGTCGCTTTCGTATGCGCAATAGCGGACTTCCATACCTTCGGGTAGGACTATCGAATCTACAGTCTGAGCGCCCATGTCAATCTTGTATATAATGTTCGAATTGTCGGTTGCGTAGAAGTAGTGGTTTCCGTCGTATGTTAGGTTCCTGATTGCGCCAACGCCCTGGATGTTGAATGTCTCAACATATCCGTCGAGGGTGTAGCGGTTGAATTCGCCCTTGCGCATCCACGAAGCGGTGTAGATAAAGAATCCATCGGTAGCGACTGCCTGTTCTGCTCTGCTATGTGTCGAGAATCCTGCATTTACAACATCCCACATGCTACGGGTAGCGCGTGTCGATTTCGACGGCACTATGTTGATGTTGTCGGAAACAACAACCGAACTCCAGGTGAGCGGACCGTCGCCATTGTTTGTTATTTCAACTTCTATTTCGTTCGAAACGTATGGGAAAGTCGATACCTGAAGGTCGTCGGACTGCAATTCCATTTCGGGCTTTTCCATTACAACGAGAAGTTCCTCGCCGTTATCCTCAACGTCCATATAAACAATGTTGTATCCGTCCATTACAAACTTCACAACCGGATTGTTACGAGCAACTGTCAGCGAGAACAAGCCGTCGATGTCGGTCTGAGTATTGTTAGAGCCATTCGACACTTCAACATATTCCAGAGGAATACCGTCGACACCTACTACAGAACCTGAAACTACAAACGAAAGATTGGCATCGATTACTGTAAGATGCAGAACCAGCGTACTGTCGCATCCGTTTGCAGTCTGTCCGTTGTAGGTATAAATGCCTGTTGTCGAAAGTGTATCGCCATTCCATTCGTATACTTCAGCATCGGTTATTGTAACATTTATATCTTCGGCATACGAATGGTTTATGGTAACATTTATCTGTTTCTCCTCGACGCAATCGGTATTTTCGGGGTCGAATACGCCGACGGTGTAGGTTCCCGATTCGGTTATTACAACGGTCTGTCCGTCGATGGTTTCGTCGTTGAGCATTACTGTTATATTTTCCTTAGCAATGGTAATGCTAACCGAATCGCAAGCAGTAGTGTCCTGTGGCATGTCGAAAGCAAGGTTGCGAACCTTTACGTCCACAGTATCGAGGCATGAGCCATATTCGTCGGTTCCAACGGCAATGTAGCTTCCATCGGTAAGAACGGCACTGCCATCGGCAACAGCAACCTGCAGGTCGGGATTGCTAATGTTGTACCAGTTGACAGTCGGATATTCGGTTACAATTGCAACATGAGCGGTGTCGGTGTTGCAGAGCAGGTCGCTAGTGCTTATTTCTACCGACTGGTGTTCGCTTACGATGATGTTTATGGAACCAGTTCTTGTTATGTTCGAAGTACGACCAACCATATTTACTACTTCGCCCTTTGCAATCTTCTTGAATCCCATTGCAAGAGCTGGTTCAGCCTTCGGGTGTTCCATTATAAGTCCGTAGGCAGGATTAAACGCGTAAACCGTGTTGTCATCCTTTACGGTTGATGTAAGGATTGCTGTCGTAATATTGTTTTCTGAGAACATCCTGTAGAACCTTTCGTAGTTATTGAGAAGATAGCCAAATTCGTCAACCGATGGCAGATATAAATCTGCATCGACTGAAGCAAGCATTTCAGGAGCCTGCGCCCAAATCACATTTTCCGTCCTTGCAAGTGTCATCAGCAGCAGGCTGTCACCTTCAATATTTACAATTAAATATCCAGTTTCATTATGATACGAATTGTACTCGAAATATTTCTGCATTGAGTATCCGTTTTCGCTCAAGTTATCATCCCAATATACATAGTCGCCGATTTCAAATTCGCCAACCATTCTCTTTCCGCCGCACAATACATTGTATGTAGTAGTTTGCTGCGGTGTAACATCGATACGATCGCCATACCCTATAGTGTCGTTACCTATTGTCCATACATAGTCGCCTCCGTATGCACCCGGGCGCTCAATTGTTGCGATGGTGGTGGTTTCACCTAAGCATATCGCATTGTCAAGTGCAGTTGTTTCCAAAGCCGAATTGTCGTAAACACCTAGGAAGTTGTCGTAGGTTATCGACGGACAGTTTTCGTATGCAGGTATTGTGAGATGGAAAATATATTCACCCGGCATTTCTGCTGTTCCTCTAATATACGAATTAATTCCGTCCTCATCTTGACGCGAGCTTACTTCTAAGCCCAACTCATCGGAGGTAAACGTTTCCGAACCGTCCAGGCTTTCCCATGTAATGATGTTTTCCAAGTTGTACGCACCCCAAAAACTCATATTTACTTCTTCGCCAAGGTTGACAATTTGCGATTGGTTGCTTATTCCTTCACTACGATAGGTAACGTCTATTAAGCCGTTAAAGACGTTTCCACAGGCCGATATTGTGTATGCTTCATTTTCGCTATTGTGAGGATGACCAGTAAATGTAAGCAGGTTGTTTGCTGTATCGTATTCTGCATAAATACCATACGGGAAAGTGTAGATAGGATCAGTTACCGAGAATACTATCGGCTCTATAGCTTCGCCCTCGCATATCTGCTGGTTAGGTTCGCCGCTTACAACTGTAATTTCACTTGCAGGATTAATTGTTAATGATACTTCGAGAGTGTCTGCAGCACACTGACCTCCATTGTCAACCACAACCTTTATGGTTCTGTCGGCATTGAGCGTCGGAATGTAGAATGTCTTTGCTGTGTCGGACTGCAAAGGAGTCTGCATGTCGGTTGCATCGTACCATGTAAGCATGAACATGTCGGAATACATTTCGTAAGCGCTGTCGATTGTGCACTTGAGAGTGAGGTCGCTTCCGCTGCACAATGCAGTATCGTTGGTTATACTGAAATGTGTTGGCGATGGCAAAACATTGAATTGGAAGCTGAAATCCTTTTCGCAGGCATCGTAGCTAACTGTAAGGTTAAGTGTTGCCGAATTATTGTCTGTATGTGCATTCATAAAGTTTGTCGGCACATAAAGTGTGATGCTGTCTCGGTCGAATGCCGAAGCTTCCATTTCGGGTTCTATTGTCCACAAATATGTTGCATCGCCTGCGGCAACAGAATAGCTAATTTCGCCACCTTCGCATGGCTGGAAATCATCAAGTGGAGCGTCGACCTCTACAATACCTTTTGTAACCTTCAGATTCCTTTGGAACGAAAGACTTCCTATGGTTGCATCGTCAACCGAAAGCATAATTGCGGTTTCGGTCTCGGAATCAACGCATTGTACTACAAAATCATTGCTGATTGGTCCTTCTGTCTCAAATGCTAATGGTGACCACGAAATAGAATCGGCTTCGTATGGAGTAATAGAGGTCACATGCATAATGTCGGCATCGTTTTCGTTGATAAGCAATGGTATAGAAGCAAGTCTGCCTACTGCTTGGTTTTGCGTTCCAGCAGGAACAGGGTATTTGCCTTCGACGTGTGCCCATTTTGCTGAGTTGGCGAACAAACCGTCACCGATAATTTCGCGTGTAGACTTACCTATTATATTATTATTAGTAGAGTCCGATTCTCCAACAAGCCACATCTGATTGTCGTAGTAGCAATTGCTTGCCGACATTTCGCCAAGTCCGATTGTATTTATGTTTTCATCATAATTGTCACCGATTACAAGGCAAGAATCGACTTCTACATTATTTTTAGCCAAGTTTACTATTGCACATGCTGTCTCAAGTGGATTGTCCGAAGTGTTGCGGATTCTGAGCATTGATACAGAGTTGTCGATACGTGTATCTTCGGCATCTGCCACGATACCACCTATGTTTTTAGCCGACAATTCGCCAGCAAATACACAGCCCGAAATTACGGTTCCATCGGTAGCCACATCAACTATACCACCTACATGGTCGGTAGCCGATAGATTTGAAAATACTGAGCAGTTGTTGATTGTAGTCGCCTTGGCGTTACCGACAAGGGTTCCGGAATAATTGTAGCTACCGCTTTCGTTGTAATAGAACGAAAGATTCGAAATAGTAGCGCCGTCGGTATATTTGAATAATCCATAATATGTGCCCGTGTAACCGGTATTCTGCCAAGTTATTGTGTGTCCGTTTCCGTCAAATGTACCGCGGAAAGGATAATTGGCGGGGAACAAGACGTATGGGTTATCTATTGTGGCTAGGCCGAATTGGAAATTACCGTCAACTTCGTTGCCATCAACGGTAATGCTTCCCTTGTTTATTACTATCGGGTTATTAAGTTTGAAGAACAATCCGTAACCACCGTTTGCATAATTATTGTTGTTAGCGATATGAATTAACTCGTTGCAATCATTAATAATGTATGGATTGTCGGCGGAAATACCCTGTAGTTCGTGTATGTTAAACATATATTCTCTCGTAATGCCTTCACAGCTTGCCGTAATTATCACAGTAGTTACTTCTGTAGAATTTGTTACTGTAGCTACACCGCCCTCCGGAGATACCAAAACTATATCGGGATCCGACGATTCCCAGGTTACACCGTCGATTTGTGGAAGAGTAAAGTTCGAAATTACCGAAGTTATCCTTTCGCCGTGGCCCTGCCTTTCAGACTTTAGGATTATTGGCAGACGTGCTAGTTTGTTTCTCGGGTCGTTGGGGTCAAGTCCTGCTGGAAGAGGGTAAAGTCCATCGGTGAAATCCCATTCGCCAGGAAGTTCGTTGGCAAGAGCACTGCCAACCATACTCTGGGTTGTTCGAGCTGTACCGCGTTCGTAAAAATTGAGACGTAACGAATCGACCTTCAATTCGGTTATCTGCTCGTCGAAGAAATTATCTTCGGCATCGGCTTCTGGCGAGATTACGCTTCGTTCATCGTTTCTCGAGTTAAAACTTGATGTGACCATACATGCGACAATATTGCCGGCACAAGAGCTTTCGCTATTTCCACCACTAATACCATAAAGATTCGTTTCTGAATTTAGGCTTCCATAATTTGCGCAATTCTCAATTTTACCATTGATGTTGCCTGCAATTCCCGATGAATTTACACCTCCGGTAACATTACCAGCATTTACACATCTCTCTATTGTTACGGTTGCATCGGAACTTTCTCCCACAATACCCGCAGCATTGCCTCTATTCGCTCCACCAGAGTAGGAAACACTATAAATGTCACCATTATTTACCGAATTTGTTATTTTGTTGGTCGAATTTGCTCCTTCTTCTGTCAATTTTCCAACAATACCGGCTAAATAGTTTTCGCTACTTGTACTTCTAATATCTGCGTTGTTTACACAATTTTCCAATACCAGCGAATATGCTTCTGCAACAATACCAGCAAGAACAATATCGCTTCCGTATTCCGATTCAACATCGAGGTTGTTGGTACAGTTGATTATTTTCGAATTATTAGCAGCGGTGACGATACCTGCCAAATTAATATATTGCCTCGATATTTTACCTGTGCCGTAGGTGCTACATCCTGAGACGATAGAGTTTTGCAATACACCGCAGATGGCTGCATTAACAGATATTTCTGCATTAGCGGTTACTGTACAGTTGCTTATTATCGAACTTTGGGCAGAATTGGATAAAATTCCAGTATATCCTTCAGTGTCGTCTTCATATTCTTCATCAATAAGAATGTTGAGGCTATCGATTTGTGCATAATAAATCGAAGTGAACAATCCGGGAGATGTAATATCGTTTGAAGTAACAGTTATAGTGTGTCCACCTCCGTTGAAATTACCTTTAAATAATGAAATCTGGCTTACGTGGACAACATTTGTGGAATTTTGCTGCGCCTGTAGGTCGGTGGTAAGCTTGAAATAGCGACCCTCGCCATTGTTCGAAAGGGTTACGCCCTTGTAGGTTATAGTTGTGTCGCTGATTGCTGCAGCAAAATTGTTGAAATCCTCTAGCGATTCTATTAGCAAAGGATTGTCGGCACTTCCAGCCCTGGATGGGGTTATGATGTAGTGCGGATATTCAGTATCTCCGATGTACGAGGTAATTATCTTGTATACATTCTCCGAATCGAGACGCCATGTATCGGGATTTACCGAGTTGCTGCTAACGGGAACACTGTCAATCATCCACGAGATGCCGTTATCGGCAGCTAATGTAAATTCGCTACATATAGACCATACGTTGTCGTTGGCATCGAATAATATAGGTGTTGTAGCCAGTTTTACCCAATCGTTGTCGTATTCGGTTCCAGCAGGAACGGGGTAGCGGCCGTTGTTGAAAATCCATTTGCCGGCTTCGAGTTCAACGTTTCCCGAAATTAGGTCGGCAGTAAGAACCTGATTGAAGCCCAAAAGGTATCCAGCAAACGGCACCATCTGCTTGTCGGTGTAGTTGTTGTCGCAAGTGTTGTATGTCTTGTCGTTAACTGCATTGGTGCTTCCCGATGATATAAGCACACCGATTTCATTGTCAAGATCTTCGACACTGGCGTTCCCGGGAATATTTATATTGTTTGTATATGTTGAATTTTGGGATATTCCTGCAAATGGAATTATACCATTTCCATAGTTTGCACAATCGGATATAATGGCGGCATCTGCTAGTCCGATAATTGCACCAGAATTGTATTCATTAATTGCTTTGCCTACTGTAGGACCAACAAAACTGACGAAATTCATGCTGCCATAATTGGCACACCCGATAATGTAAGTGGGGGCATTACCAGAATCCGAGTTTATAAATGTCTGTCCAACTATGCCTCCGCTATAACTGGTTTGGCCAGAGAAATCGCCTAAATTTGTACATGAACGTATATTTGATCCTTCGCTGAATCCGACAATGCCACCTGCATCCATGTATTCTAGTCGTATAGAAGCAAAATTAGTACAATTGGATATAGTCGAGTTGCTTGCATATCCTACAATACCGCCAACATTTCCGGAATTTTCCCATCGCGAAGCATTAATGCTGCCAACTGCCTTGCAGTTGTATATTACCGAAGATGTAGCCAATGCGACTATACCGCCAAAATCAGCACAACTTGCCGAATTGTTGTATATTACGATAAGATTCGAGATTGTGGCACCTTCTGTATTTCCGAAACATCCAATGCCATAATCACCACCTGAATACGAAAGTTCACAATTACTGAAGTCGATGACGTGGTTTCCGCCGTCGAAATTCCATCTGAAAGGCTTTTCGGAACTACCTATTGGATACCATGTAGAATCGCTGGTTATTGTAATGTCGTTGTCCAAAAGGAAATAAAGTTCTCCTTCGTAGTCGGGGTCGAAATTAAAGTCGGATGCACTCTTATGCATACCTTCGTATGGATCAACCACTTCATTAGAGTAAAGCATATTGGCCAGAGCAAAAAGGTCGCCTTCGCTGCTTATGCGGTACGGATTGCCCTTTGATCCTAGTTCGCCGCCAGCAAGCTTAAGCTGCAGGTTCTTGACAAGGTTACTGCGATAGGCGTATATTTCGACAATAGAGTCGGGATGGCTTTGCAGAGTAACATTTGTACCCAAAATCTGCAAGTGATTGCTTTCGGTGCCCCATGCCACGCCGTTTGCCGTGCTTACTGCAAAGTTCGATACAACCGAATTTATGCAGTCGGATGAGTTCAAGGTCATTGGCGACGCGGCGAGGATTGCAGCGTTTGTATTTGCTATAGCCGCTGGACGTGGGTACAATCCTGCAGACTCTGTCCAGTTTGCATTGTTGAACAAAGAACCCGTTGTAAGTGCGTTGGTTGCTTTTGGCATAAAGCCTGCAATGTCGGTCTGTGGAGCAGGATAGTCTGCAATAAGTGTGTTCTGGTGGTCGAAATAGCAGCCGCTGTAAGTTACATTGCTGCTAGTTGGTGTGCCATTCGACTCGGCAACCAGACATTTGCTTGCTGTGCCGACGTCGATTAAAGGATAATACGATGCATAGTCACCACGTATAAATGTTGACACAAAACAATTTGTCACTGTTGTACGTGTATCACCCATCGCAATGCCAGCAATCAAAGCCAAAGCCGACTGCACATTTTCGACATCGAAAGTAACCATACTCAAACTTCCCGAGATGGAGGTTCTGCTTGCTTGTCCAGCAATTCCCGACAAGAATAAACTGTTCGTTTGCCCACTGCTTGTAATTTGTCCGCTTACGGTGACGTTTGAAATCTCGCTATTGCTTGCAATAGCAACCAGGCCAGCACAAATGGACTCTCCTTCAGCCATAAAGTTTACGTTCTCGAGGCTAAGGTTTTTTATACAGCCGTTCTGAACTTTGGCAAACATTGCCACTTTTCCCGAACCACTTATCGACATCTTGGATATTGAGTGTCCATCACCGTCGTAAGTACCCGAAAACTGTCGGTTTCCGGCGAAACCTCCAATGGGGGTGAAGCCGTCGGGGAAAAGCTGCGACTCAATAAGGTTAATGTCGGCAGTCTGCTTGAAAAAATTGCCAGCAAAGTCATTTCCTGCGTTAACAGCAGTCGCAAGATTTTGCAAATCCTGGTCGGATGCAATGAGGTATGGGTCGGACAAAGTTCCCGAACCGCTAAACTGAGCCATCACGCTACTAATCCCAAATAGCGTGAAAACCAATAGGTTGAGTATGTGTTTTCTCATATATCTATATATCAATACTATAGATTAAACAATCAAAATTTATGCCAAATTAAAGGCTACCTTACACGATTGCAAAGGTATAAATTTATATGTAAATTTTAACAAAAATTTATGGAATAATTTATGACAATTATTGTATTGTCACTTCGTGCTCCCAACTGCTGCGAATTTCGTAGGTCTGAGGGTAATAGAAGACCTTTTCTGGTTGTTTGTGCAGCGAATAGTCGCCAGTGTCCCAGCGACCGTTTCCGTTTTCGTCGTCGATGATGCGTATGTCGTACTTGCCAGGAAGCAGATAGGTGAATGTAGCCGTCATGCTTTCGCTGGTTTGTCTGTACTTAACCTTGTCGCCCTGAAGCAGTTCCACCACGTATTGCCTGTCGTCTTGGAATATAACTTTTAATGCTCCGAAATCGGTTTCCCGCATCGGCACAATTTCAATTGTGTCGGCTTCGTTGGCATAACCGTAGATGCAGGTGGCAAATGCCGAATCGACAATAATCTTGTATTTGCGGCCTTCGGCAATGTCGGCGATGACTTTGAGGTTCAGCGGGCAAGCCGAATCTTTTTCCACCTTGCAATCCATAGGTTCGAACAGCGTGTCTACCGCTCCGAAAAGTTTCAATCCGCTTTCGTCGAAATGCGCTATCGGTTGTGAAAACGAAATGTAATAGTCGGCATTTGGTCGTTTGTCCTTGGCTGGTTTCATGACTAGCACAGTGTCGGCAAACAATTTGTCCTGCTTGCGGAATTTCAGGGTGTCGAGATGAATGCTGTCGGGGAATGCCGGGTCGGTATATTCGGCAAGAATCTTTAGCGTGTCGGAGGCAATCAATGCGGTGTCCTTTAGCCAGATATGGACAGTGTCGGGATGTTCAATCGCCCATACAAATGCCGAATCGTCACCTGGTACGGTAAACTTGAAATTTTCGTACTGGGTGAAATTGAATACCATTTCGAAGTAGTTTCGCTTGATTCGCTTTGTCGATTTGAAAAACTGCGGTGTCTTGTCTTCCTTGAACAGCAGCAGTTTGATGTCGTCGGGCAAATACTTCGTCTTCGTCACTACCGAATCGGTTTCCTTGTCCTTCGCCTTTATGGTGTCGTACGAAATTTCCATTGTAGGATGTCGCGTGGTATCGTCGAATGCTATGTACTCCTCGGGCAGGTCGAACATAAAATTCGAGTTGTTGTCGCGCAGGGCAAAAATTTTGTAGTCGTTTTCGCGCACGTAGCCTATCCTGAAATTGCCCTGTTTGTTGACTTTTGTGATATAGTCGGGCATTGTTTTGGCGACAGCCGTGTCGGAAAAGTTGCTGTAGAGCATTACCCAGGCATCATTCACAGGTTTGCGCGTGAATGCATCGAAAACCGTTCCGGCAAACGCCAGCGAGTCGATTTCGTTGCCAGTGGAAAAAGCGTATACGAAACTGTTGAGCGCGTTGTTCTCGTTGATGTCGGCTACCGCATCGTTGAAGTTGAGACAGTAGGTCGTATTGGGTTTCAACTGGTCGGTATTGATTTTGATTTTCAACTTTTTACCGCTTACAACTGCAACTGGCTTTTCCTCCATAGGAGGCGATACAATCAGCTTCGATGCGACATCGTTGAGTTTTATGTACTCGTTGAATTTTACCGTTATGTGTTTAGCCGAAAAATTGGTGGAGCCGTTTTCGGGTGTGCTTTCGCGAGCTTCGGGAGGCGTAACGTCCTTTACTCCGCCGGTAAGCATAACCTGCTTAGCGCACGACAGCACTACGATACTGGCAAGTACCACTACAAATATGCTTCGAAAACTTTTTTTCAGCATAAACACAAAAATACACGGAACATGCTTATGCACATTCCTATATGTTTAAAGTTTCGACCGAACTACTTAACTTCTGCAATTGCAAATTCGTAAGACTCGATTATCGGGTTTACGAGAACCTTGCTGCAGAATTCGTCGATTTTCTTGCTGGCTTCTGCTTCCGATGCAGCTTCGATTTCAACATCGATGTGCTTTCCGATGCGGACATTGCGAAGAGTTTCGAAACCAGTCTTAACGGCGCTGTTCAATACAGCTTTTCCCTGTGGGTCCAACAAAGCCTTGAGAGGCATAACGTTGATTTGAGCGTAAAATTTCATGACAATATGTTTTTTAGTTTCTAAGTTTAAAATTGTTTATGATTGTTTAATGTTGTTTCTGGGTTTGACAATTTGATTATTTATTGTTTGATGATTCTGTAGCGATGTAGCGCGCCGCATCGCCACTAGAATTATTGCGATTAATTATATTCCTGATTATCGATAAAATGACATACATAATAATTGTAAACGCCAGTCCGAGTACCCCGAAGAGGCAAACAAATGCCACCAGTGATGCGATAAGTATAAGTTGCCAGATTATTGCTTTTATTTTCAGCGATTTAATCTTCATTGAGAACAGACGCAGATTCACAACCATCATTATGCAAACGAAAGCCACCACCGCGATGACGGCAGCTTGAGAGGTAAGTGCTTGTGCCAGTGCCGATTCGTTGCTCTTGCAATAGTAGCATATCGAAACAACAAACAATGCCGATGCTGGTGTCGGTAGCCCCTTGAATTCGGTCGTCTGTTCGGGGTCAATGTTGAATTTTGCCAGGCGCAAGCCCGAAAATACAGCAATCAGCAGAACGAAAAGTGCTACATAGTGCGAGAACAATCCGTTCGATACGGCAAATTCGTACATAATTGCCGATGGTGCGAATCCAAAGCTTATAAGGTCGGAAAGCGAGTCCATCTGCTTGCCGAATTCCGATACCTCGTTAAGCAGTCGCGCCACAAAGCCATCGCAAAAGTCAAATACGGCAGCCAATATTATCAGCATGACTGCAAGTCGCGTTTCGCCTTGCAGCGCAAGCACCGAAGCGCAAACCCCGCATACCATATTCAGCGAAGTTACAAACGACGGAATTGCTGCTTTTATCTTTTTCATACCTTTTTTTAAAATATTATAATAAGTGTCATTTAAATTCGTTTTCTTTGCATCGTAAAAATTGACCGATGAAAACGACTGCAAAATTAGCATTATTTGTGTTATTAGCAACCGCTGTAAATTTTTTATATGCACAGAAAGTTGCAAAGTATAGCAACGAATTCCTATCTATTGGTGTGGGAGCCAGGGCTTTAGGTATGGGAACTTCTGTTGTTTCGTCAACCAATGATATTTCTGCAACATACTGGAATCCAGCCTCACTGACAATTCTTGACAAGCAAATAGAAATAGGAGCAATGCACTCTGAATATTTTGCCGGCATATCAAAATACGACTATGTTGGTGCAGGATACAAGATTGACGACCAGTCGGCAGTAGCCATTTCGATGGTTCGTTTTGGTGTCGACGACATTCCCAACACTCTTCGCCTTATCGATGCAAACGGAAATATCAACTACGACAATATTACTTCGTTTTCGATAGCCGACTATGCTTTCATGGCTTCGTATTCGCATAGGCTTCCGGTTGACGGGTTGAGCGTTGGTGGAAACGTGAAAATAATTTACCGCAATGTTGGTGAATTTGCTCATGCTGTCGGCTTTGGCCTCGACTTTGCTGCTCGCTACGACTACAAGGCATGGCGTTTTGGCGCTGTTTTGCGCGACGGAATAGGAACTTTCAATGCTTGGAACTACAACCGCGAGCTGTTTGAAGATGTTTTTGCCGAAACTGGCAACGAGATTCCCGTGAACGGAATGGAAGTGACAGTTCCTCGTCTTATGCTTGGCGCCGGGTACCTATTCACGATAAAGGAAAAGTTTACCATTTATCCCGAAATCGACCTGGCAACAACCTTCGATGGAAAACGCAGCGCGCTTATCCGTACAAAGGCGTTCAGCATCGACCCTACCTTCGGTCTCGAACTCGGCTACGGCGATTTGGTTTTCTTGCGCTGCGGATTCAACAATTTCCAGACAGTGCCCGACTACAACGGCAAAAATACATTCTCGTGGCAACCTAACCTTGGCATCGGCGTGAAATTCTACGGAGTACGCATCGATTACGCATTTACCGATGTTGGAAACCAGAGTATAGCGTTGTATTCGCATGTCTTTTCGCTGAGCTACGGCTTCAATCTGAAAAAGAAAGATTCGCATAGCCGTCTGTAACAAAAATGCCGTCCCATGAAAAAAGTTACTGAAACAAATAAACGCGGAATAAAAATGGCATTTTTTGCCACAATTTTCTTTTTGGCGTTCGGTATGCTACAAGCCCAGGAAAATTCGTGGATAAACTACAATCAGCAGTATTTCAAGATACAGGTAGTGAAGGACGGCATGTACAGAATATATAAGTCTGACCTTATCTCGGCTGATATTCCTGCAAATATCATTAATGCCGACCACCTGCAGATTTTCCACAACGGAGAGGAACAATATATTTACATTAGCGGTTTAAATAGCGACGGAACTCTTGAAACAAACGGATACATAGAATTTTACGGGCAGCGCAACCGCGGCACCGACGAATACGACTTCTACGATTCGCCCGAAAGCATGATAAATCCCGACGTGAGTATGTACAACGATACTGCTGCGTATTTCCTAACATGGAATTTCATGAGTGGCAATAGGCGTATGGCTGTAGTTTCCGAAACCGACTACGATAGCCACTACGATAACCGTCAGGCTTATTGTTTTAGGCAAAAGCGGACAAATTATACAGGCAAATACTATGCATCCAATACACGCAGCTATTTTACCGAGTCGGAAGGTTGGATGGATGCGACTACGCTTTCGACAGGCGGATTGAACAAGTCGGTAGCTACCGCTGGCGCATATACCTCGGGCCCCGACACAAGAGTCGAAATAGCAGTCGGTGGAATCCACACAAGCAGCCAATCGTTTTTTAACCAGCCGCATCATCTTACGGTTACTACCCAAGACCAGACCTGGGTAGATACTATTTACAACGGCTATGGTTTCATCAGAAAGCATTTCAATATTCCAAGTTCGGGACTTACAGGTTCAACCACTTTGCAGTTTGTCGCCGACTACGACGAAAACGACAAGAATGCAATTGCTTATATAGACATAAAGTATCCGCACACCTGGAATTTCGAGAACTCTTCTTCGTTCGAGTTCGAGCTTGACGTAAATGGAAACGACAGCCACGACTACCTTGAGATTAGCAATTTTGCATCGGGCTCGGGTGCGGTATTGTACGACCTAACAAACCACAGGCGAATATTAACGACTTTCGAAGGAACAATAAAATGCCTTGCCGGAAGTACCGACACGTACAGAAAAATGATATTGGTTGGTTCGGGTGGCTATGTTTCGCCTGCTGCAATCAAAAAGGTGTCGTCCGACAACAAGTTCGTCGAATATCTGTCGAGGGTGCCCAATGCCGACTATCTGATAGTTACACATAAAAACTACATTTCGTCGTGTGAGCAGTATGCCGATTACCGCAATTCGAAGGGATACAAGGCTTTGGTCGCCGATGTGGCACAGCTTTACGACCAATATGCATACGGAGTAAACCGAAATCCAGCAGCTATCCGTCGATTCTGCAATGCAGCATACGGTATGTCGCCAGGCGAGAAATATCTTTTCCTTGTTGGGCGTTCTCTCGAAGCAAGCCAGTTCAAGACTTCGGCATCTAATGCAAACTATACGACCGTTCCGTCGGCTGGACAACCTGCCAGCGACCAGCTATTTACCATAGGCCTTGGCGGCACGACCACCGAACCGCTTTTTGCAACCGGACGTCTGGCTGTCACGTCGACAAACGAGGTTCAGCGTTACCTGTCCAAAGTAATGCAATACGAATCGGCTGCGCCGGCAATGTGGCAGAAAGAAATAATGCACTTCGGAGGTGGAAACAACGCGACAGAGCAAATAAGAATACAGGAATATCTGGAAGAATACAAGGAAATTATTGAGGATACGCTGTATGGCGGCCGTGTTCATACATTCCTGAAAAACTCGTCGGCAGCAATTGCAACCACCAACAGCGACTCAATAAACAGGATGATAAACGATGGTATTTCGTTGATGACTTTCTTCGGTCATGGTTCGTCTACAACCTTCGACCACGAAATAGATCCTCCCGATTCGTACAACAACGAAGGAAAATATCCGTTCATGATAGGAAACTCATGTTATGTTGGTGCAATTCATTCTACCACAAACACATTGAGCGACACATGGGTAAAATCCACAAAAGGAGCAATAGGCTTCATGTCGTCGATGGACCAGGGCAATACCAATTACCTGCACATTTACACTTTGGAACTATACAAGAACTTTGCATACAAAAACTATAACCGTCCAATAGGAATACAGATAAAAAACACTCTTAAGCAAATCCTATCAAGTTGGAATATTAACACAGAAACGACTGGCTACCAGATAACTCTGCACGGCGATCCTGCAATTGTGATAAACTCTACCGAAAAGCCCGACCTCATGATCGACAATAGTTCGATAAGTTTGTCGCCGCAGGAGATAACAACAGTACGCGATAGTTTCGACGTTATGGTTGAAATAAGAAATTTAGGCAGAACGGTAAGCCAGAATTTCTATCTGTATGTAGAAAGGTCTTTGCCAAATGGCGATGAGTCGCACTACGAAACAATTGTCAACGGATGTATTTATACGACCACAGCCAGGGTCAGGATTCCGACCAACATCATCGATGGCACGGGCATGAACAGGATACGTGTGTACGTGGACGGAATGAACGAAATTGATGAAATGTCGGAAAGCAACAACTACGCCACTCTCGACTTTATGATAAAGTCGAGCGATATTTTCCCGATACATCCTTACGAATATGCAATTTATCCACGCGACACAGTTTCGCTGGTAGCCTCTACTGGAGATCCTTTCCTCGAGACTGCACGCTATAAATTCCAGATTGACACTACCGATAGATTCAACAGCCCGATAATGCGCGAGGGCATTGTAAATAGTGCCGGCGGTATAGTAAAATGGCGCGTGCCGTTTTCTATGTCAGAAAATACAGTGTATTATTGGCGCGTATCGCGAGACAACGAAAACGAATCCGAAAATGTCTGGAAGGAATCGTCGTTCATTTATATCGAAGGTGAAGAAGGTTGGTCGCAGGCACATTACTACCAGTTCAAAAAGGATGATTTCAACTTCATAGAATACAATCCGTGGACACAGACATTTGCATATCAACAGTCGCAGCGTCAGCTCAACTGCCACAATCGCGCCAATGTAAACAGCAGTACATTCAATGTTGTAAGGTGGACTATCGACAATACTACAGGTCCGCAAACCGGTGGATATAGCAACTGCAACACAGGCTCGGCAATGGTTGTAGTTGTGATTGACCCGATGACAATACTCGCATGGCAGTCGGACCGCCAAAACTACGGACATAGAAACTATCCTAAATGTTTCTCGGCATCGTTACCTCAGCCGTACTTCACTTTCGACATTAATGCAAATGCCCTCAACGGCATGATCAATCTGCTGAACGATGTGCCAAACGGATACTACATATTGATATATTCGTGGCGAACAGTAGCATTTAGCTCACTTCCCGAAACCTTGAAGCAGACAATGGAAAGTCTTGGCGCCGTACAAATACGCACAGTGCCCAACAATAAGGCCTACATATTCTGTACCAAAAAGGGTACACCATCGATACACAGGGAAGTTTATGGCGACGATATCGACATGGATCCGCTTAGTCTCACATCCGACCTTTCGTACGGCTATATCAAGAGCGTAGTTGTAGGTCCTTCGAGGCAATGGCGTTCGCTCAACTGGGATCACGAAAGCGAAAGCAGCGACCAGCTGGAACTCGATGTGTATGGTGTTCGCCCGTCGGGAGAAGAAGATCTGATAATTGACAATATCGGTCCTTCGGAACTCGAAATTCTTCGACTCGAAGATATTATCGATTATAGAACATATCCCAACCTTCGCCTTGACTTGTTCACTCGTGACGAGGTCAATCGTACTGCTCCACAGCTTAAGAAGTGGCAACTTCGCTTCGAAGGAGTTCCCGAAACGGCTATCGATCCGAAACTCGGATATTTCTTCCATACCGATACCATCGAGCGTGGCGATGAACTTGTTTTTGCCATTGCAACACAAAACGTAAGCAACTACGATATGGACAGTCTTGTGGTGAAATACTGGATTCGCGACAGCCGCAACAACGAAACCGTTATCGATGTCCGCAAATTGCGTCCGCATCCAGCTCACGACATACTTGTCGATACGATACGCTACTCAACTCTCGGACTTTCGGGCCTCAATAGCATCTGGGTAGAATTCAACCCTATAAACGAAGCCACAGGAACATATTATCAGCTTGAACAATACCATTATAATAATATAGCATCGAAGTACTTCTACATTGCCACCGACAATACCAATCCTCTGCTAGAGGTAAGTTTCGATGGAAAATTCATCATGAACGGTGAGATTGTCTCGGCTAAGCCCGAGATTCTGGTTACACTTAAAGATGAAAATAAATACCTTGCTCTCAACGATACTTCGCTGTTTGAAATGCACCTAACCAATCTTACTACGGGACAAACCAAACGGATAAATTTCGGCATACAGGAAAATCCGCAGGAAATTGTCGAATGGATACCTGCCGAACTGCCCGAAAACAGTTGCAAGATAATATACAAGCCGATATTTACCGAAGACGGAACTTACAGACTTCAGGTGCAGGCAAAGGACGTTGCTGGAAATATTTCTGGAGATAATTGCTATGTAATCGATTTTAAAGTTATTACAAAATCAACAATTACCAATCTTATGAATTATCCCAATCCGTTCAGTTCGTGTACACGCTTTGTATTCGAACTTACCGGCAGCGAAATTCCCGACGAACTCGAAATCGAGATCTTCACCATCACTGGCAAGATTGTAAAACGCATATACCTTGAAGAACTCGGTCCTATTACCATAGGGCAGAACATTACCCAATATGCTTGGGACGGCTGCGATACATACGGAGACAAACTTGCAAACGGAGTTTATTTCTATACTGTGAAAGCAAAACTCAACGGCGAGGAAATCGAAAAGCGCGACGTGGGCACCGACAAATACTTCAAGCGCGAAGTCGGGAAGATGTATATATTAAGGTAGGCGGTTCCAATGGCTGCGCCGTTTCTGTGCCTGCGGCGTTTAAATGGCTGACACCGTTTGAATGCCTTCGGCGTTTGAATGCCTTCGGCGTTTGAATGCCTTCGGCGTTTCTGATGCTTCGATGTTTTGTTGGTAATAAAAAGATTAAGGTTTAAAAATCTACTTGGCAGCCTGTTTCCGTAATTTCGGCAACCGATGTGCCTAGTTCGTCGGTAACGATTATTCTGAAAAAAACGTTTTTACGTCCTGATTTCAAGCATTGGGCTTCGGCAATTAGCTTTGTCCCACGTACTGCATTCAGGTATACAATGTTCGACGACACCGACACAACCGAGAGTTTCTCGGCATTGGCGGCAACGGCAAAACAAAAGTCGGCTAACGTGAAAATAACACCACCCATAACCGCGCCCATGGCGTTGCGATGACGGTCGTCAATTGCAAGTTCGCACCTCGCGTAGTTCTTATCTACGGCAACGATTTCTATGCCAGTGACTTCGGTGGCAAAGCGGTCGCGACCAAAAGTCTCCCTTGCACGATCAAGCAACGAATCATTCATTTCCGAAAAGTTCTTTTTCTACCAATTCGCAAACGATATGACCTATCATTATATGTGCTTCCTGGATTCGAGGAGTATCGGTAGATGGTACATTTATAAGCAAGTCGGATAGCTGAGCCATTTTTCCACCATCGTTACCCGTCATGGCGACAATGGAAACACCCATTTCTCGTGCTTTTTCGCAAGCTTTGAGTACATTTGCCGAGTTGCCCGAAGTAGAAATGCCGACCAAAACATCCCCCTTGTGAGCAAAAGCTTCAACGGCACGTGAAAATACATTTTCGAAGCCATAATCGTTCGATACCGAAGTCATATACGACGGATTGCAATGCAATGCTTCGGCATACAGCGGCTTGCGGTCGAGATAGAAACGTCCCGACAATTCTGCGGCGATGTGCTGTGCATCGGCGGCGCTACCACCATTTCCACAGAAAAGCACTTTCGCACCATTGCGGTAGGCTGCAATTATAATCGACTTGAATTCGTCGATTCTTTGTACAAGCTCCTTGTTTTCAAGTATGCGTTGCTTCGTGGCGATGCTTTCGCCTATTATTTTTTCTATATTATTCATTGAAAAGTGTTTCTATTGTTTTGGTAAGGTTTACCCATGAAAATTTTTGTTTCTCGATGGCTACGTTTCTCTCGAATTCTTCGCGACGATTGTTTTCGTAGAAATCGACAATGGCATCGGCAATGTTCTTTGGGGTCGGCTCCACAACATATCCCACTTTCTTGTCGGCAACTATGTCGGCAAGCTTTTTTACATTGGTGACGAGCATTGGCTTTTCGAAATGGTATGCCATTTGCGTAACACCGCTTTCCTTAGGTTTCTTGTATGTCTGCACAATCATGTCGGCCGCTGAGAAATATTTATTTACATCTCGGTTGCTAATGTATTCGGTACGCATTTCTAGGTAGTCGCCGATGTTAGCATTCCTGATTTTGTCGATATAGGTCTGTATGTTGTCCTTGAATTCGCCAGCCACAATCAGCTTTATTTTATATTTCCGTAAACGTGGGTCTGCAAATGCATCAATAAGAAGGTCTAACCCTTTGTATGGTCGTATGTATCCGAAAAATAGCAAATATCTGTATGACGGGTCAAGCGATAGCTGCTCGATGGCCATGTCGCGAGGGATACGTTCGCCGTACGATACTACATTTATCGGCATGTTGGAGTACTTTTTGGGCTTAGGCGATTTTTCGAAATGCTCTATGTCCTCGTCGATACCTTTGTTGATACATACAAAACCATCGACGTTACGGGCGAATTTGTATGGAAGAAAGCGGTCGAAAACATTGGCATTGTCGGGAATCATGTCCTTTACTATTGCCACACGCTTTATTTGAGAACAAGTATTGAGCTTTTGGGCGATGTTGCCCATACATACAGAAGCGCGTGAGTTAGTGTAGGCAAATATCACTTCGTCGGGAAGAGATTTTTTGATGTAGTTTGCCGTTCTTCTCCAGCTCATAGGATTCACCGAATTAATCATGTGAGTTATCTTGATGTTTTCTGGAGAAGAGTCTCCCGACAGCTTTCGAAGTTCAGGCCCTTGGTATGTATAAGTAATGATTTCTACATCGTTACCATCGGCCATCAACTGGCGTGCTAAGTTATGGTTGAATGCTGAAACCTTGCCTCTGTAAGGGTAGGCCGTACCTATAATAATAACTTTCATCTTTGTCTTCCTAATTGAACGCAAAATTAATCTTTTTTGTAAACTGACAATAGGATATGTGAAACATTTATTCAATAAAAAATAGTTATCAACAACTGGACCACGAGCAAAAAAAGTTTGTACATTTGCCGTCCCGTTTAAAAAAGGCAATGGGATTTATTGTTTTTGAAGAAAGGTTTTACGAAAATGACAAAATTAAGTGTTAATATCAACAAGATAGCCACGATACGTAACGCGCGTGGCGGTAATGTTCCCGATGTGAAATTGGCGGCAATCAACTGTGAAAAGTTCGGTGCCCAGGGTATAACCGTACACCCTCGTCCCGATGGACGCCACATAAAATATCAGGATGTGTACGATATACGCCCGATAATTACAACCGAGTTCAACATCGAAGGCTACCCGTCGAAGGAATTTATCGAACTTGTGCTGAGGGTTAAGCCAACTCAGGTGACACTTGTTCCCGATCCGCCCGAGGCTCTTACTTCTAATGCTGGTTGGGATACTGTTGCGAACAAGGATTTTCTGAAGAAAATAATAGGAGACTTCAAGGATGCCGGCATAAGAACATCCATCTTTGTTGATACAAAGCCACAGAATATAAAAGGTGCAGTGTATACCGAAACCGACCGAATCGAGTTATATACCGAACCATACGCAACTAACTTCCCAAAGAACAAGGAAAAAGCCGTTGCTGACTTTGTAAAGGCTGCGGAACTGGCTAGCGAACTCGGCCTCGGAATAAACGCTGGTCACGACCTTAATCTCGACAATCTTAATTACTTTGTGACAAAAGTTCCTAATGTAGCCGAGGTGTCGATAGGCCATGCGCTGATATCTGATGCACTTTATATGGGACTCGAAACTACTATAAAGAAGTATCTTAAAGAGTTGAAAATAAAATAAATAGCATTAGATAAGGTGAAAAGCATCCGCAAAAACGGGTGCTTTTTTTATGCACAAAATTTTTCAAAAAATCCTTTTTGTTATAAAAAGTAAATGACTTACATTTGTCGCCAGTTTTGCAATGTAGTTAATTTAGATTTTGATTTTTTGAGAAATGAAAGTTAAGTACCAGGATTTGATTGAACAGTCGTTCGATTTTCCAACCGAAGAATTCGAAGTAGAAGAAGGTGAACTTCTTTATTACGACATCCCGCTTATGGACTTGGTGAAGCAGTACGGAACACCTTTGAAATTTACGTATCTGCCTAAGATAACCGAGAATATCCAGAAGGCAAGAGTGTGGTTCAATGTGGCAATTACAAAGGCCGACTATCAAGGCAAGTATGTTCAATGCTACTGCACAAAGAGTTCGCACTTCCAGTTTGTAATGGAAGAAGTGCTGAAGAACAATGTGCAACTCGAAACAAGTTCCAGCTTCGACATTGACCTTATTCGTGCCCTCAAGGAACAAAACCTTGTTGATGAAAGTTTGCATGTTGTGTGCAACGGATTTAAGATTCCTGCATATATCGAGAACATTGCCCGTCTGATGAACGAAGGATTCAAGAACGTTATTCCAATCCTCGACAACCCAAACGAACTGAAAGGTTTGCTTGAAAATGTGGAAGGCGACTTCAATGTAGGAATACGTATAGCTGCCGAAGAGGAACCTAAGTTCGAGTTCTATACTTCGCGACTTGGAATAGGTTACAAAAACATTATGCAGTTCTATCAGGAAGCCATCGAAAACAATCCGAGAGTGAAGTTGAAGATGTTGCATTTCTTCATCAATACAGGAATCAAGGATACTGCTTACTACTGGAACGAACTTAACAAGTGCATCAACGTATATTGCGAACTGAAGAAGATTTGTCCCGACCTTGACTCGCTTGACATAGGCGGTGGTTTCCCGATAAAGAATAGTCTTAATTTCGACTATGACTACGAATATATGGCCGAGGAAATTGTAAACCAGATAAAGATGATTTGCACGGCGGCAAAAGTTCCAGAACCTGACATCTACACCGAGTTTGGTTCGTTTACCGTTGGCGAAAGTGGTGGCGCAATATATTCGGTAGTTGACCAGAAGCAGCAGAACGACCGTGAAAAGTGGAATATGATTGACTCGTCGTTCATAACCACTTTGCCCGACTCGTGGGCTATCAACAAGAGGTTTGTAATGTTGCCGCTAAATCGTTGGGACAGCCAGTACGAACGTGTTTTCCTCGGTGGTCTTACATGCGATAGCGACGATTACTACAACTCCGAACAGCATGTCAACGCAATTTACTTGCCCGAATTCGACCCCAACGAAACTCTTTACATAGGTTTCTTCAACACAGGAGCATATCAGGAGGCAATAGGTGGTTTCGGCGGCATACAGCACTGCTTGATTCCTGCGCCTAAGCATGTCCTAATCAACCGTGACGAAGATGGCAAGATTACAACAAGGCTATACTCTAAGGAGCAGAGCTACAAGTCGATGCTGAAAACTTTGGGGTATTATTAGGATTAAGTTTTTATCCAAGATATTCAAAAGGGTTACCTTATTAGCATAAGGTTGCCCTTTTTTGTTCTTATACTGCCATCGAACATTTCGGCTTCTACATAATATGAATAGGTGTCGTTGTTCTGTACCTTGCCGTTGAGTGTTCCGTCCCAGCCCGTATGCAGGTCGTCGGTGAAGAAAACTTCCTCGCCCCAGCGGTTGAATATGCGGAATTGTAGCAGCCGTTTAATTCCGAGTCCACGTGCATATACGATATTGTTGCCGTCGCCTTCGCTAAGCGGTGTGAATGCTCCTGGCACATCAAGCGAGAAACGCATATCGACTTCAACATGTATATCGAACCTATCTTCGTAGCAGCCAAGCGAATCGCTGAGCCATACTATGTAGTCGGTTGTTCTGAGAGGGAAGAAAAATATCGAATCGCATCCCGAAGTAACCACGTCGGTTTCTGGCGACCAGCGGCAGTTGATGTCTGCATCGGCTAAAACTACCGCAACCATAGTGTCGCCTATGTTTATGGTCGCATATTCGGGATCGATAGAAGCATCGAGCGAAGTAATCACTGCAACACGAACCGAATCTTCGGCCCGGCACATTTTGTCGGTGAATAGTTCGACATGGTAAGTCGTAGTTTCGTCGGGTTTTACTGTTTGCTGTGGGGAATTGTCGTCGATTGGCGCTTCCCAATGGTAAGAATTTCCCCCCGAAACCATTATGTTAACCTCTTCACCGAAGCATATAACGGTATCGTTGCTTATCGAGGGGTGCGGACTAGGGAACAGCACATATTGGTGTGAAACGCTGTCGTGGCAATTGTGGTCGTTGGAGACTGCCAGCGAGACTATGAATGTTGAGTCTGCATTCGACGGGTTTGTCCAGAAAACTGGTATTTCATCTGACGATTCACCAAATGGTCTGCCGTTAAGGAACCATTCCCATGCCGAGTTTTCCGACGACTGGTTGACAAGCATGGCATCCAAAGGTCCGCACAAGCCATCTGTTATTTCGTTTCCGCTGGCAAATAGGCCAAAGCGTGCATCAACCTCGTAAACGTGTATCATTTCGGTGATGTCGATATTGCATTCGCCACTTGCAATGCTGAGTACCACGGGGAAATAACCCGACTGCGGTACATAGTCGTATGTATGTGTTACCGACGGCGTAGTATAAATGTACCCGCCACCTACAACCCATTGGTACGACAGAACATTCTGTGCGTTAAGCATGCGGAATGTAACATCGTCGCCAGCGCAGATTGCAGTGTCGCTGATGCTGATTTCGGCATACGGGCCGCTGACATTGACGCTAGTATTTTTTATCTGTCGACATCCTGCAGGTGTGGTCGCTTCAAATGTTATGAAGTAGGTTCCGGGATTATTGTACAGATATTCGGGATTTTCGACATATAGGTTATCGCCATTTCCCATATTCCAATGGAACGAAGGCTGTGTGCCGTCGGGAAGGGCTATGGTTGTAACATTGAAGATGGGTTGTGCCGGATAGCAATTGAATATCTGGTTTTGAGGCGTTAGTTCGGTTTCGAGGCTTTCGACCCACACTCCGTCGGGGAAATCTATGGAATCGGTGCAGCCGACACCACCTGTAACCTTGAGCGAGAACGGGTATCGTCCGGGAGTAGGGAAGTGGAGCGACAAAACTGAGCCAGCAACTCCCACCGAATATGCATCACCAAAATCCCATTCATAGGTAAATTCTGGATTTACCACACTTGCCGAAAACATTACCATGCTGGTGTTGCAGACACTGTCGTCGAACTCAACGCCGAGCTCTGGTATAGCGATTCCTTGAATATGGTTATTGAGGGTTTGCCTGTCGATGCAGCCATGTCGGGTTGTCACCATATATGATATGTTTTCGTAGCCGACCTCGGTGAATTCGTGTTGTACAGTAATTCCGTGCACTACATTGCCGTCGCCAAGGTCCCATTGCACATCGGCTATTGGGTCGTTGGTGTTTGTGAGTATGCATTCGAATTCTATATTTGTTGGCACACATGCTACTGTGGCTTGCGGTGTTATTGTCGATGTCGGGTCCACTACATAAATGGGTTTAGTGTAAATGGAGATACAACCGTCGGCTTGCCTTAGGTATACGGTTACAATGCGGTCTCCTGCATCGTGAAACCTATGGGGATGAGATTGGTTGTTTCCTATGCTGAACCATTCCAGATTTTCGACTGGAACATCGTTCACTCCCCAGTTGTAGGCAATATCTACAAATTCAGGAGCTGCATATGTTATTTCAACTGACGAGAATTTATCGGTGCATACTGTGTCAGGGGAAATATACCACTCGAATGGAAGCATGTTGATTTCGCTTTCGAGAGAATCGATGTATGTGCATCCTGAATTATCATTGTGACCAATAAGCTTACACACATACGAACCATAATCGGGATAAGTGTAATCCAAAACGGAGGATATTGCGTGAGGAATATATGTAAGAGTATCACCAGTGTCAATGTTGGTAACAATCCATTCCCAGTACTGGGCACCACGATTGTCATCGATTGTGTATCTGAAGTCGAATGGAGCAGAACAATGCGAGTACTGATTGAAATGCATTATCGGTGGCTGTACATATACGCTGTCCCACCAATATGGTCCAGAGAAGCATGACATATATGTAGTAGTAATGCCGACGTAGTTCCATCCAGTATCTGTTTCAAATGTCATTGGATTGTACTGGTTACTTGCGTCACCCCCGCCACTATTGCCATTTGCAATTATTGTGAATGAAAAGCCTATAGTGTCGGAACTTTCATACATAGAATTGTAGAAATAGTATGTGTCCTGCGGACATACGGTATCCTTGTTTATCGGATTGCCCATGTTGTCGTAAACTCCGAAGTCTTCGGGTGGAATTTCTATTCCTATTTCAATCCAGTGGCATAAGTCGGAGAAATAGCTATGAAGGTTTTGTGTGTCGGTGCATCCCGAAGTGTCAACAATCGAAAGTGTAGGTTGGTATATGCCTTGTTCGGAGTATGTATGTGATATTACGCCATTTGTTGTATGTGCTGTTGTCCCGTCGCCGAAATCCCAGTAGTAGTCGACAATGGCTTGACCTGAAGTGTATGAATAATGGTGCTGGAATTCTATTGTTGTCGGAACGCATCCTCCGCATCTGTCCGATTCGAGGTTTGCCTCAGGGTGGTTTACAATAATAGGAACGCCTTCGAAAGTGTCGTGGCAGCCAGCACTCGTGTAGGCAGTCATTGATGTGTGGTAAACCCCATTGTAGTTGTACGTGAATTCTGGATTCTCTCCGGACACTAGCAACCCAGTTGTCCCGTCGTAATTTGCCATATTGTAAACAAATGATATGGCATCGCCGGTAGATGTGTTTGTAAAGTGGACTGTAAATGGGTAGTCGCAGGAGAAGGTGCTGTCGATAACATACGATGCTTTTACTTCCTCAACTCTCACTTGGAATGATGTTGATTGTTCGCATGGTCCGCCGGGGTCGACGGTAAAAGTAACCGTGTATGTCCCAGCGGTTGTATATGCGTGGTATGCCGTCGCATCGCGTGATATTGGACTTCCGTCACCGAAGTTCCATTGGCAGTTGGTGCGCGGAGGCATAAGGCTGCGGAAGGTGTTCGACGAGTTTTTGCATACGACAGATGGTGCATTGTAGCGCGGAACTATTGCGGCAATCGAGATCATGTCGGGGTAGGTGGCCGAGGCCGAGCATCCGTAGCTGTCGGTTGCCGTTACGCTTACGTCGAAATGTCCGTACGAATTGTAAACGTGTCCAAGGTTCTCGCCTACGCCGGTTTGTCCGTCACCGAAATTCCACGAAAGCGTGTATGCAGGCGATACATTGGGAGCAGTTGTTACATGTGATTGGAATGGTACTTCGAGCGGAGGCTGGCACCACTGGTCTACTTCTGTTTCTATCGATACAGTTGGCGTTGACGAAACGTTTACAATTTGCGCATAGTGTTCGCCTATGCAGCTGTTGCCGTCGGTAACACGGAGCGAGACCGTGAGAATACCCGAATTCAAGTAGGTGTGCGAGGCGTTTTGTTCTGTCGAGGTAGTTCCGTCGCCCCAGTACCACAGCCAGCTTGTAATTGGCGCGTCGCCGATGGTTGATTGGTCGCTCATCGTCACATCGAAAGGCGTGCAGCCGTTGCGTATGGTTTCGTCGAAATGCGCCTCTGGTGACTGGAAAATCACAACTTCGTGGCTGTCGGTGGCAGTCTGTCCGTCGCTTGTGACGGTTACCGACAAGGTGTAAGTCCCTCCGTTGATGTACGAAAATGTCGGCGATGAAAGCAACGAAACATCGCCGTTGCCCGATGTCCACGAGTACGATACGTTGCCGCTTGCTCCCGTTACGTTGCATCCGAACCGTAGGTTCTGTGGCGAGCATCCGCTGAACGAATCACCAGTAATGGTTACGGAAAGCTGCGACTTTGCGGCAAATGCCGTAAGCAAAATAGCTGCAACTAATATGTATCGTTTTATCTTCATTCGTGTCATTTCAAGAGTACCACATTCCCCTTTTTCGTCTTTATACTTCCGTCAAACATTTCGGCTTCGACATAATATGAATATGTGTCCGAATTCTGTACCTTCCCTCCAATTGTTCCGTCCCAGCCAGTATGCAGGTCGTCGGAAAAGAAAACCTCCTCGCCCCAGCGGTTGTAGATGCGGAATTGGCGCAACTGCTTTATGCCAAGTCCTCGCACATACACCACATTGTTCCCGTCGCCAACGCTCGTAGGCGTAAACGCAGAGGGCACATCGAGCGTAAGCTTCATGTCTACTCCTACAAATATGTCGAAGCTGGTTTCGTAGCAGCCGAGAGTGTCCTTCAATACAAATACAAAATTAGTATTTTCTATAGGAAAAAGGTTAATTGTGTCACAATTTTTTGCATAAGCATATTCTGCAGGTGAAATATAGCAGTCGATTGGCCACATGTCTGAAATCACCAAAGCAACAGCAGTGTCACCGATATTTATGTTAAACGACTGCTCATTGACTTCTGCGTCAAAACTTTCAAGCAGATTAACCATTATGGAGCTTGATGCCATGCACATTTTTTCATTAAACGCATAAACATGGTAGATGGTTGCCTCGTTGGGACTTACAATTTGATGTTGCGCACTATCGTTAATTGGAGGCAACCAATAGTACGAGTCGCCGCCGTAGACAGAAATATGAGCATCTCCGCCTTTGCATATCAATGTGTCGCCGCTAGTGCGAATATCGGGAATACTATACACTATGTATTGGCGCGATATGCTGTCGGTGCATCCGAGCGAATCGGTAACGGCAAGCGAGATAACATTAATAATGTCATTTGTAGTTGAAGTGTTTGTCCACGATATTGAATTGCTGTTGGGATATAAATCGCCATTAACATACCATCTTTCTTCAGCAGCACTCGTCCCAAAGTATGTCAGTGAGCCATCCAATGGCGAACAAGAACCCTCTGTTATAGTATTTCCTGTCTTATCGACAAGATTGAAATCTGCCATAATTCTGTAGACATACACTTGTTCGGTGAGCTCTACTGTGCAGTTCCCGTTTTGTAGCGAAAGAGTTATAGGAAAATAACCCGATTCGGGTGCATATCCATATTGATGGGTAAATTCTTGTGTGTAATAGTTGTATCCACCTCCTACTACCCATACAAAGTTCTCAACATCTACAGCATTAGCCATTGCAAAATGCACTGTTCCGCCTGCGCAAATTGAGGTGTCGCTTATTAATATGTCTGCGGATGGACCTGAAATTTCAATAGTTTGTGAGTAAGATGATCTGCAGCCCCCGCTACTTATAATCTCAAGGTTTATGTCGTAGGTGCCTGGGGTCGTGTATAGATAGCGGGGGTTGTGTATGTGCAGTATGTTGCCGTTACCCATGTCCCAGTTGTATTGCAGTGATGTGCCTGCTGGCTCTGTTTGCACCGATGTGTTAATTGTGGGACATACTGGATAGCAATTGTAAGCCAGGCTGTCGAGATCGAAAGTTGCCGAAATTATTCCTTCAATCGCTATCGCATCCTCGTATGTGGCAGTGTCGCTGCATATGGCGACGCCGTTGCTGCGTACCGATGCTATGTGTGATATTGTGTAATATCCTGTTTGTGCATATTGATGCGAAATATGGTTGTTGCTTCCTTCGGCTATTGTCCCGTCTCCAAAATTCCATTCGTGCCAAATGCCATTAGCAGCATCCGACGTAAAAATCTGCTCGTTGCCGATGCAGATGTTGTAGTCAAAATCTATTTCGGCATTTGGAGTTTCGTAAACCTTTATTTTGTTGGGGAACGTTTTCGAAAACTGGCATCCGTGCATTGTCATTATGCTTATCGAAACATTGTATGAGCCTGCATTATTATATGTATGTTGTACAGATTCTCCTTGTCTGGTTTCGCTGCCATCACCGAAATTCCATGCTACAGAATAGAACGAATCGTTGGTTTCTGTTGTTACTCCGAAGTCGATGGTTGCAGGTGCGCATTCCGCAATTGTGTTGTCGGGAGTTATGCTCGACTGAGGGTCGACAACATATACATGCTTTGTGAATGTATATATGCATCCATCGATTAGGCGACCGTATGCAACTACATCGTAGTCGCCACCATGTTCGTAGAAATGGCGAGAATTGGTGAGTCCGTTTATTTGAATCCATTCTAGTTCGTCTGTCGCTGTTCCGTTGTTTTCCCAGTCGAATGCTACTTCGCTGAATCCTGGAGCACTTAAAACAACAGCGGTAAGTCTATTGGCAATACAGAGTGTGTCGGATGAAAGAGCCCATGTAAACGATGGTGGCATTATGTCGCAGTGCATTGTATATGAGTTTTCGCAGTCGGAATTGTCGTTATGTGCAGTAAACTTGCAGACGTAGTGTCCATATACTTGGAACGAGAAAGCGATTGAATCGGCTGTAGAATGAGGGTCGAAAAATAGTGAGTCGCCTCTTTCCGTGTCGTATATTAGCCATTCCCAATACTGTGCACCAAGATTTTCGACTACCTTGAACGAATAATCGAATGGAGTGGCACAATTGGTGTATGATGCCACGTGTGCAATTGGCGGTTTTATGTAAAGGCTGTCCCATGGCGTTACATCCGATCTGCAATTCTGGTATTCAACAACAAACCCTATTTTGTTCCATCCTGTGTCGACAGCAAAAGAATATGGCTTGTATGTATTATTAGAATTTACTTCCCAGTGTTTGTTGGCTGTGCTTATGTCGAAGTAAAAGGCGTATTGATTGGCGTTCCCTGCCATTGAATTATATAGGTACACTTCGTCGCGTGGGCAAAGAGTGTCGCCAGGTATAAAGTTGTGCATGGCGTCGGTCACTCCGAAGTTTTCGGGAGAGACTTGTAGCCCTGTTCTTATTCCGAAAGGTCTTTCTTGTAGTGCACTTGTGAATGTACATCCCGAAGTGTCGGTAATTGTGAGTGTGGGCGAAAAGATACCAACTTCGGAATATGTATGGCTTACCGTAGATGTGTTTGAGTTTTCGGTTGTTCCATCGCCGAAGTCCCAGAAATAGTTTACAACCGCCGAATTGCTGGTATATTCCGGATTGTTAAAAAAGTCGATAGTCGCAGGTGCGCAACCACCGTCGGTTGAGGAATAAAGGCGTGCATCTGGCATGTTTACTACAATTTCGGGACCAATAAACCTTGAGGTACATCCACCGGGAGAACTTACAGTAAGCATAGGTGTGTATCGTCCGTTTTGCTGGTACGAGTGTTCGACTGTCGGTTCGAAATCCAAGTATGTGTCGCCGAAATTATAGGTATAAGTAAGGTTCTCGCCAACAGAAGTATTGATGAACGTTACATTGAAAGGGTAGGTGCAAGAGAATAGGTTTTCGGGTTCGGTGCGGAACGATGCATGTACTTCGACGACTTCCACATTGAAAATCCTGACTTGCCGGCAAGGTCCGTTTGGGTCAATGGTAAATGTAACTTCGTGGTTGCCAGTTTGTGTGTATGTGTGAGTAGCATTTTGACCTTGTTGTACTGGCGTCCCGTCGCCAAAATCCCATTGGCATAGTAGGTCTGTGACATCGCTTCTAAATGTGGAAATAGCATTTAGGCACACTTGTTCGGGAATGTTTAATTCTGGCGAAATGTTTCCGATTTCGACCATATCGATTTCTGTTACCGTATTTGAGCAGCCGTACGAATCGACAACTGTAAGCGATACATCGTAGTTTCCAATTTGTGTGTAGGTGTGTCGTGGGTTGTCTTCGTTGCTGGTCGAACCGTCGCCGAAATTCCATGTGGCTTCGTAACTGCCGCCAAGTCCGACGTCGGTAGATATTTCCGATGAAAAATTGACTTCGTGTGGGGCGGTGCACCATTGGGCGTTGTTTGCACTGATTGACACGTCTGGACGTTTCGAGAGCGTAAGCATCTGCGAGTGCATCATGTCTTCGCAACCGTTGGCATCGGTAACTTTGAGTGTTACTGTAAATATTCCGGGAGTGGTATATGAGTGCCATCTGTTGGGTCCAATGTTGGTGGTGCCGTCGCCGAAGAACCATTCCCATCTTGTTATGACAGTGTCGCCAGGTGTAGAAAGACTGCTGAATCGATGTTGGTAAGGTACGCATCCGATTTCGGTACTATCGTTGAATAGGGCGGTAGGTCCGTTGAAAATCACAACTTCTTTGCTGTCGGTGGCGGTCTGTCCGTTGCTGGTGACAGTTACCGAGATGTTGTAGCGACCTGGGTTAAGGTACGAAAACGTAGGTGCTGCCAGTAGCGATACGTCGCCGTTGCCCGACGACCACGAATAGGTCACTTCGCTGCTTGCACCCGACAAATCGCAGCCAAAACTAAGTATCTGCGGGGCACAGCCTTCGAAATTTCCAGTTATAGAAACTGCTAACTGGGCATTTGCCGCCAACTCTATCAAGATTGTAGCATATAGCAATAATATGTTTTTAAGTATTTTCATAATGTCAATACAAAAACCAAATACATTTGCAAAAATAATCAAAAATATGTAGTTGGTGAAGAAAAGTAAAAAAAATTAAAATAATTTTTGTCATTAGAAACTAATAGTTAATTTTGCATTGAAAAACGTGGCATTTATGAGATGTACCTATATATTAATATTGCTCGTGATGCTTTTTGGTCGAATCGTATGTTTCGGTCAGGACATACATTTTACGCAGTATTATGCAGTGCCTCTGGTGTTCAATCCTGCGGCTACTGGTGCGTTCGATGAAGACCTGCGTTTTTCGAACAATTATCGTACCCAATGGAGCGCAGTCGGTGTTCCTTACCAGACCATATCGGTGGCGATTGATGCACCAGTGCGTTTCCGTGGCAAGTCGGGACTGGGTGTTGGCGTAATGTTCCTGCACGACAAGTCGGGGGGGACAAAGCTCACCGCCAACAAATTCATGATTTCTGCATCGTACATATATAATATAACTAAAAAGCAAAGCATTACGGTCGGTCTGCAGGGCGGATACGTCGATAAGCATTTTACCCTCGACGAGGTGACGCTTCCAAGTCAGTATAATCCCGAAACTGGTCTGTTCGACTTGAATTTGCCCAACAACGTCACCGATATGGAAATGTCGCTCGGATATTTCGACATGAATGCTGGAGTTTCGTATCGTGCTAAGTTTCAGAAGGTAGAGCCAACGGCAAGTATTTCGGTGCTGCATCTGAATTCTCCTCAGGAAACTTTTTGCAATACCGATACAAAACTTGCTCCGCGTATGCTTTTTAGCGCCGAGGTGGGAATTCCTTGTCCTAAATCGTGGACAGTCACACCGCATTTGCTGACAACCTTTACAAAAAAGACCGAGGAACTGCTTTTCGGTGCTATCGCCGAGCATCCTATTCCTACAAAGGTTGTAACTTCGGCGTTCTTCGGGGCTGGCGGACGCACATCGTTCTCGAACTTCGATGCAGCAATGATTACTGCTGGCGTGGTGTTCTATGGGATAGAAGTTGCTACAAGCTACGACATTAACCTGTCGAAACTTATGCAGGCGACAAACGCCCGTGGAGCATTTGAAATTTCGCTTATCTACAAGCTGAAATTCGCAAAGAAGAACTTTATAACACTACCATGCGATAGATTTTGAATATGAAAGTCGTCAATATAGAAATATCGGTACTGAAAAGATTGGTGTATAGTCAGTTGTTGCTGACAGCATTGCTGCTAATCTTGTCGCCAGCTTTTTTGCAAGCGCAGAGCAGCGACAAAAAAGTTCCATCGAAGTCGAAACTTTTGAGCACAGCCAAGAATGCCTTGTACGACGGTGATGCATTTACAGCTACCGACAACTATCGCAAGTACGACGACAATTATCCGGGCAATGTCAAGGTGCAAAAAAAACTGGCGTATCTTTATTGGCAGGAAAAGAACTATCCAGAGGCACAGAAATATTTTAGCAAGACATTCAGAAACGACAGCAAGACAAACCTTATCGAGTTGTTCTATTCGGCTAAATGTCTTCACATAATGGGCAAGTACGAAGATGCAAAGAAGGAATACGAAAGGTTTGCATCGGTGGCGCGTTCCGACAAGAGTTTGCGCGAGTTTACAAAGCTGGCGAAGTCGCTTGCCGAGGACATGGACAGGATTTCTGTAGATAGCACCGACAGAAATATTCTTGTGCATCATCTCGACTCGTCGATAAACAGCAAGCATATAAATACAGCTCCTGTTCCATACGAGAACAATACCTTGATTTTCGGTTCGCTGCGCGAAAACGAAATCAACTACTACAATACTTATGGCGATACTTTGCCGACTCGCAAGTTTTACGTTGCACGTGAAGACGCGGAACTGGAGTGGTCGTTTGTTGGAGAGTTCGACACCATATTCAATAGCAGCGAATACGATGTAAGCAATGGCGCGTTTTCGGCCGACAGACGCAGGTTTTTCTTTACCAAATGTCAGAAAGACGACCATGGAAAGCGACTTTGTGAAATTTATATGTCGAAACTTGCTGATGGCGTATGGCAGACTCCCGAGCGACTTCCCGATGAGGTAAATGTCAGCGGAAGCACTTCGACAATGCCTACTGTGGGCGTGTCGCGCCAGAATACCGATGTGCTGTATTTCGTCTCCGACCGCGAAGGCGGACGCGGTGGCCTCGACCTGTGGTTCTCGTACTATACATCCAAGGACAAAGGTTGGAAGGAAGCCAAGAACTGCGGTAAGGTCGTAAATACTGCAGGTGACGAAATCACACCTTTCTACGATGCCATTACGCGAACACTTTATTATAGTTCCGATGGTATGCTTGGATATGGAGGTTTCGATGTTTACAAGACCGTCGGCGAGGGCAAGAGCTTCGAGGCTCCGCAGAATCTGAGCAGACCAATCAACTCAAACTACGACGACCTTTACTATACTATCGACGAGAGCCGCAGGAAAGGTTTTTTGTCGTCGAATCGCGACGGAGGTTATTCGTTGCGTAGCAAGAATTGCTGCGATGACATTTACGAGTTCATTTATCGCGACCATATTGTGGTGGCTGTCGATGGAAAGGTGATAGGTATAACCGATTCGGCATTCTTCCGTACGATAGAAAAGGAGTACGAACAGACACGAACCGTCGATTTCAAGGCTATTGAGAATTCGGGCAAGGCCGAGATTCTTCACGACTACCGTGTCGATTTGTACATGACTGGCAGCGATGGTAAAAATTACTTCTTAAAGACCACCACAACTGGCGACAGCTTGTATTTTTTCAATCTGGAGCGCGATGTCGACTACTATATAAGCGTGAAGGACTTCAATAATAGAGAAAAAATTTTGGCATTCACTACCAATGGTATAACCCATTCCGATACCTTGCATCTCGACCCGATAATTATCGGAGCATTGCCAACGCGTGCATTTGTAGTGGAGAATATTTACTACGACTTTGCAAAATACAATCTGCGTGATGAATCTAAGATTGTGATTGATACAACAATATACAAGATTCTCAATGAATATCCTAAGATAATAGTCGAAATAAGTTCACATACTGATAGCGTAGGCACCGACCAAAGCAACATGATTTTGTCGCAAAACAGGGCGCAGTCGGTAGTGAATTATCTGATTCAGAAGGGTATAAGTCCTGAGCGGCTCGTTGCAAAGGGCTATGGCGAAACAATGCCTATTGCACCTAACTCAAATCCCGACGGATCTGACAATCCCGAAGGTCGTCAGAAGAACCGCCGTACCGAATTCCGCATCATAGGCCACATCGACGACGATGCGGAAATATTGTACGAGTACGAGTAAATTAGTTAAGAGTTAAAAGTTATCAGTTAACAGTTGGTTAGGCTGAAACTCAAAAATGGGCGTGTCAAAGGAGGCTAAAAGGCTAACAGTCCTGCACTCTGACAGGCTAACAGGCTTGAAGGCAAACTGACTAACAGACAGACAAAGGAAAGGAGAATAAACAATAAAATCATCGAATAATCAACCTTTAGCTCGGCGTAAGCGAAATCCTCAACCTTTATCTCGGCGTAAGCCAACCTTTAGCTCAACGAAGTTAAACGGCTTTTGCCACTCAAACGCTATGCTTGGAATATCTGTCTCAATACTGCAAAACTGTTGACTAGCTGCGTACCTGACGGCACGCCTCATTCGGTCGGATTTTATCCTACCGAAGCATTGTCCCTAACGGGACAGGAGACAGATAATGCCACTCAAACGGCGAAGCCAAAGAAACGGGCTTTAGCCATTGAAACGGCTTTAGCCCCTGAAACGGCGTCAGCCATTGAAACTTATCGTAACAGGTCGAACCAGTCGGCATTAAACTCTGTATCGTCGGCAAATCCGCTCTTTTTCAGTTGCCTATAGGCCCATTCGTCGGCAAAGTTCCATTCGAGGAAGTCCTGGTTTTCGTATCGTTCCATGAAATCGCGGATTTTCATCTTGATAAGGATTTCGTATTTCTTTGATGTTATGAAATAGTCCTGCCTTGTGTCGAATTTCATAGCCTGCTGCTGTTGCTGGTCGATGAGGTCGAGTTCTGCTCTTGTCTTTGTGAGGTAAGGCAAAGCAGGGTCGGCTAGGTCTGCCATAAACGAATATTCGATGAAAGCGCTGTCGCTATGAGCAAAGTTGTACTGGGCAATTACTACGTTCCAGTTTACAAGAGCCGAAAGCGAAATCACAACAAAAAATGCGTAGCTGTTGACCTTGAACAGGTAGTACATGCTCTTGTGCTTTGCCACCTTTATCATTATCGAAATCAGACCGACCAATACAAGCACAAGGAAGAAAAATACAGTAATTCGTCCAAATGCCAGTCCGAAGTATTTTACATACCAGAAGTTCCTGATTCCTACCGATAAAGCCATGAAGCAGTTCTGTGCAAGCCAAACCATTGTCAGAATTTTTAGCAGCTTGTTTTTGCTGTAGAAGTTGAGGTTTTCTCGGAACAGCAGCAGGGCAATCATCTGCGAGATGAGTATTGCAAACGAAAGAATCCAAGTGCCTTCGTGAACAAACTCTTTCAGGAACGATCCGTCCCACGAGTAGAACCACACATAGCGTATGTCGCTTATGTTGAAGAACAAAAGCACTATGTTTAGCATTCCGAGCAGCATCACGCCGAAAAAGTTGCGGTTCTTGAGTATCTGCGAAAGTCCGCGCAGAAATCTTCTCTTGCGTTTGTGCACCAAGGTTTCGTCAAGACCCGATTCGTAGGTCATGAGTTTTTCGGTCTTCTTGCGGAATGCATAATTTGCAAATACAAGTCCGAGCAGGAAGAGCAAAATAAATTCGAAATTGAGTGACTGGATAATATCGCTAACCCAATCTCCAAATTTGGAGCTGCCGAGTGAATACAATATTATAAATGCCAAGGTGATTACAAATGCCAGCACCGTGAGCCAGAAAATCTTGCTTTTCTTCATCTTTGGTTCGCCGTCCTCGTGTTTCCTGTGCATCTGCGGAACGAACGAGAGCGCAGCATTGCGGAACGACTCGAAAGTGGCATACATGTAGCTGCGGTATTCCTTGAACACTATTATGCTGTTGCAGGTGAAAAACATAAGTATGTTGACGAAAATCGTCCAGCCCGAATGCGAGTACAGCACTGCAAGCGAGGTTGTCAGAAGCACAGCCAGAGCCGTGACCGTAAGTTTGTTGAACTTGAATGGCCTGTTGAGTATCAGCATTATTGGAATAGTTATCCATTCGAGAATTACAAGGTTGAGACCTATGCTTTTTTCGAAGAACAGCATTGTGAAAACAAGTGCCGTTGCTATTGATGCGAAGATGTATGCAAGTCTTTTCATGTCCTTTTAGTTTTTTTCTAAAACCATATAACAAACTTTGTGCCTTAATTATTGTGCTGGGCGAGGGATTTTTACAACTAGTATCAATAGCAACATTAGGTAAAAAGGCTTTGAGCCAATTAGCCCATAACGTAGAATCCGCTTTCCTTTTGTACAGACGCAAAATTTTGCGGCTCAACAACATTCTCAAACATAAACTTTTCTTATCTTTGCCCACACAAATTTTAATATATGCGAAAGATATATTGTATTGGCGAAACCGTTTACGACATAATTTTCCGTAACGGGAAAGCCGTGGAATCGTGTCCGGGAGGCACAGTCCTCAACACTTCGGTGTCGCTAGGGCGTATGGGCGAAAAGGTTTATGTCGTAGGCGACCAGGCCAACGATGCTATAGGTAACATTATCGCCGACTTCTTGTCGGACAACAATGTTTCAACCAAATATTTGACCTTGTACAACGATGCAAAGTCGCGTGTTGCTCTCGCTTTCCTGTACGATACGCGCGAACCGGCATATAGTTTCTACAAGATTCGTGTGAACGGCGAAATAAAGATAACCTTCCCCGAAGTGAAGCGTGACGACATTGTGCTTTTTGGTTCGTTCACCTCGATAAAGGCCGAAGTCCGCGACGACCTTATGGCTTGTCTGCGTCAGGCAAAGGAAGCTGGAGCAATTCTAATCTACGACCCGAATTTCCGTCCTTCGCACCTTAAAGACCGCGAACGCGCCTTGCCGCTAATCAAGGAAAACCTTGAAATCGCCGACATCACGAAAGGCTCCAACGAGGATTTCCAGCTTATCTTCGATTCA
>JAEEGL010595411.1_pt1 | contig 43904 bp, 45 predicted proteins | sample 9134231 | NCBI WGS metagenome assembly JAEEGL01 (sample SAMN16246548, study PRJNA631951) | gut metagenome | biome: gut microbiome; feature: rumen; material: fiber-attached | host: Bos | place: Iran: Karaj | collected 2018-10
GCAAAATGAATATTATTGATTTGGAAATAGACAATGAAACTCTAGACAATATTATTATTAATCTTTATAAAACAGCTTAATGAAACAATATATATCCTTCTTTAAACTAAAGTTTTCAGTAGGATTACAATATCGAGCAGCGGCTCTTGCCGGAATTGCTACCCAAGTATTCTTTGGCTTGGTTTACATCATGGTATACACAGCATTTTACAGAAGTGGTAAAACAAGTGTCGACATGACATATCAACAATTAGTGACTTATATGTGGCTAAACCAAGCGTTCTTTTCGCTTATTTGCGTATGGCATAAAGATCAAGAATTACTGAACATGATTAGAAAAGGGGACATAGCTTATGAACTATGTCGTCCTGAAAATACATATGTAATGTGGTTTATAAGAATCTTTGCTACAAAGATATCTTCTGTTTTATTAAGATGTATCCCATTAATTATTTTATCTTTATTACTTCCAAAACCATATAATTTATCTTTACCATATTCAGGATTCTCATTTATTATGTTCATAATAATTATGTTAATATCTTCTTTATTATTAACGGCAGTTATTACCTTAATGTATACCTTTATTTTCTATACAATAGATAGTAAAGGTATTATGGGTATGTATTGTGGAATAGCAGAACTTCTAGCAGGTCAAATAGTACCAATTCCATTCTTATCAAAATCTATTCGATTTGTTTTAGAACTTCTACCATTCGCTTATATAAGTGATTTTAGCTTTAGAGTTTACTCCGGCAACATACATGGTTTACTTATTTTTAAAGGATTAACAATTGAGATAATATGGTTAATTATTCTAGTTATTTTAGGTCAATTACTAACAAATAAAATCTTAAGAAAAGTAGTAGTACAAGGTGGCTAATGAAGTTATATCTTGATTATCTTAAATTACACTTTAAATCTATACTAGAATATAAATTATCTTTTCTTCTATCAATAATATCTCAAGTCTTTGTTTTCTTTGGTTATTACTTTGTAATCATTACTTTATTTAATCGTTTTACTGAAATGAAACAATTTACTTTATATGAAGTATTATTAACATTCAGTATTATTCATTTCGGTTTCTCTATGAATGAAACATTCGCTAGAGGAATAGATCAATTTGATAATTTAATTATCAATGGTGATTTTGATCGCGTTTTATTAAGACCATATGGTATTTTAATTCAAGTAATGGGTTATCAAATCGATTACACTAAATTATCAAGAATAGCTCACAGTATCATTATTATGATTATCTCTTTGATAAAATTACATATAGAATGGTCTCTATTAAAAGTAATAACTTTAATCCTAATGTTAATGAGTAGTATGGTTATATTCTTTGGAATATTCCTAATTGCTGCTTCATATTGTTTCCTTACTGTTCAAGGTCTAGAAGTAAGAAATGTCTTAACTGACGGCGGAAGATTCGCTGCTCAGTATCCAATCGGAATTTTTAATAAATACTTCGTAAAAATATTTACATATATAATTCCTTATGCCTTAGTAAATTATTATCCACTAATGTATTTAATTGGTAAAACTAATAATCATTATTATGCGTTCTTACCATTAATCGTTATTTTATATCTTATACCTTGTATTGTGATATTTAACCATGGTTCTAAAAAATATTTAAGTACAGGTTCATAAAAAAAGTGAAGAGTTTAACTCTTCATTTTTTTGTAGAACAATTTAATAAATATAATTAAATAAGCCATAGATAATGCATAACCAGCTAATACATCAGATGCATAATGTACACCAAGATATATACGACTTATTCCAATTAACAAGACTAATATCAATAAAGGAACAACCAATACTAATCTTTCAAATTTGCTTTTCTTCAAATGCCATATCAAATAGATAAATAAACCATAGAAAGCTAAACTTAACATTGAATGACCAGAAGGGAAGCTATAACCATTTTCAATTATTAAATTAATATCTAAAGGTCTATCCCTTAAGAAAACAAACTTCATTGTTTGATTTAATAAAAAACATAACAATAAATTTAATACTATATAAAATACCATTCTTTTCTTCTTACAAACTAACATTAATATTACTGATATCAATAATAAAAACCAAACACTACATAAGAAAGAAATAAAAATCATTAAATTAGTAAGAAAATCACCTTTAAATTGAATAATAAAATTATATATAGCAGTATCGAATCCTTTAACTTTATCTTTTAATAGTAATTCAACTACTAAAGCAAAAAGAATCAAACATATTGAGAATATTATTGGTTTCCAGTGCTTTCGAAAAAACTTAAGCAATTTCTTCATCCACCTCTCCAAAATATTCCTCTAAAATTCTTTTATATCTTTTTAATAACCATTCATTAGCGCCTTTTTTCTTCGCTAAATAATAACATTCTTTATATAACCAAGAATTCTCATCCTTAGTACCTTTAGAATATTTCCATAACTTGTCTCCAAGTTTTTGAAATAATTCATAATCAGATAATAGATTATGTAACTTATCAGCTACCATAATATTGATAACATTAATATCATTATTGTTTTTCATTCTGTTAACAAAATCTTTTTTTCTATCTAACCATTTAGATATTGATCTATCTTCAGATAAATCAGATACAATATCAGCTACTAGGGTACCAAATTGTTCTTCTATTTCTTCATAACCATATTCAGTATCATTAATAATATCATGAAGAATAGCAGCCACAATAACGTCTTCAGTAACTGTAATATTTCTAATCATCATACCTACAGTCATCGAATGAAAAGATTTATCTATATTTTCATTCTTTCTCTTTTGCCCCTTATTAGCTAAGACCATAAAATGAATTGCTTTTTCAATAGCACTATACATAATATCATCTCCTATTATCTACTTATATTTTACAATATATATGTCAATTTAACAAATAAAAAGACACATACGTGTCTTAATCACCTGGTTCAGTAACTTTTTCTAAGAAAACCTTATCTCTAAAAGTGCCTTTCTTTTTAGCTTTTTTAATTCTTTTTTCTTCTATTTCATCATAAGTCATTTCTTTATAATCAAGAATAGCTCTTATTACTTCTAGAATATCTACCATTCCTTCAATGTTTTCTGTTTCAAGATATTCATTTACTTCTTCCATTAATTTCTTATTTAATTCTTTAATATAATCCTTATCATCTAAAGTATGTGAAGTAGGTAAGCTACCTTCCTTTAAAATAATATCAGGTATTTTGTCTCTAACTAGTCTATTATAAGTCTTCATTTCTGTCCTTCTTTCTTTTTCGTCTTAAACCTTTATTACTTTTTATATGTGAACCAATTATTTCTGAAACATCAGTTATTGTTATAAATGCTGATTGATCTTCTTCCATAACGACTCTTTTTAATTCATTAATTTCAATTCTTGTAATAACACAGTATAGTACTGCTTTTTCACCGCTGATTAATCCAGTACCTTTAATCGCCGTAACAGTTCTACCAATTGCTTGATAAATATGTTGTGCCATCTTTTCACCATCATCAGTAATAATCATGGCTGCTTTAGCTTTTTCAAATCCTTCACTAATTTCATCTACTATTTTAGATGTAATAAAATAAGCGAGTAGGGAATATAAAGCTCTATCAATACCAAATATAAAACCAGCAACAGTAAATATTATCGCATTACAGAACAATACAAATTGACCTACAGATATATTAGTATTTTTACTAATAACAATTCCTAGTGATTCAGTTCCATCTAAACAACCACCAGCTCTTATTATTACACCAACACCTAAACCTAATAGTAAACTTCCATATATAGTAGCTAGTAAAATATTATCTGTTAATACATCAAACCTATGGAATACTTCTAATAGTAAGGAGAACACTATAATACTATAGAATGTTTTTAATAAAAACTTACCACCTAAGTTTTTATAACCAATATACATAAAAGGTAAATTAATTAAAGGTATTAAAATACTTAATCTCCATCCAGTTAAATTATTAATGATAATACTTATACCATTAACACCACCATCTAATATAGAATTAGGTACTAATACACATTCTAGTGCATAAGCAGCTGCTGCAGCACCAATTGTTATTAATATATAAATAATCAACTTATTATAAAAGGGAATTTTCTTTATATGTTCCATAAAATCCTCCTTAATCTATTTTTATTATAACATAAAAGAACTCTATTTAGAGTTCTTCTTATATTTATTTTGATTATTTAATTCTTGATAATACATAACGGTATTTTTATCATAATATCTTATTTGACCACTAGGTAACATAAGCATTCTTTCAACACCTAAATTATCTACAAATTCTACATTATGACTTACTACTAACATAGTTCCTTCATATTCTCTAAAAGTCTTAGCAATTATTTCTTGTGTTTGTGGATCTAAGTGGTTAGTAGGTTCATCTAAAATAAGTAGATTAGCTCCTGTTAAAGCTAACTTAGCTAAAGCGACACGACTTCGTTCACCGGGTGACAAAACACCAACTTTTTTAAAAGTATCATCACCACTAAATAAGAAATTACCTAAGAAACTTCTCATTTCGTTTTTACTTAAACCAAATTCTTCTATATTTTCTAGTATAGTTTTATCATTATTTAATAATTCATGTTCTTGAGCATAATAACCAATTTCACATTTTTGATTAATAGCTATTTCACCAGCTAATGGTTCTAAAATACCAACTATTAGTTTTAATAGGGTAGATTTACCAACACCATTTTCACCAACAATCAAAAACTTTTCACCACGACTTAAATCAAATGTTAAATTATCAAATAATATATGATCTTCTTTATACCCAAATTTTAAATTTTCACATTTAATTGGAACACTTCCACTAGGGTGGTTAATTTTCATTTTAAAACGTGCTACTTTATCTTTCTTTTCTAAGACAACTTTGTTTTCTTCTAATCTAGCTAATTTCTTTTGTCTATCTTTAGCAATTCTTGCTTTCTTTTCATTACCACCGATATATTTAGCAATTATTCTTTTTAACTTTTCCTCTTCAGCACTTTGTTTTTCTGCAATACGTTCTAAAGTCTTTTGTCTTTCATTTCTTATCTTCATATATTTTTCATAATTACCTGGAAATAACTCCATAGTATGTTTAGCTTTATCAACATATAAAGTTTGTGTTGTAACTTGATCTAAAAAATCTATATCGTGTGAAATAACTAAAACCATTCCATTATAACTTCTTAAATAATTAACTATATAGTCTTTAGTATCATTATCTAAGTGATTAGTAGGTTCATCTAATAATAAGATTTCTGGTTTTGAATATAAAAGTCTAGCAAAAGCTATTTTACTTTTTTGACCACCAGATAGGTTTACTAATTTCATATCCAATAGATCACTATCAATATTCATACCAGTTACTATTTTAAGTAGAATATTTTCAGCGTTATATACTTCAAAATATTCCAACTTTTCTTGTAACTTACCAATTCTTTTCATTAAGAATTTTATTTTCTTTTCATCAGTTTCTACAGCTGCTTCAGCATATGTATCTCCAAGTTCTTTCTCTAATTTTTTTATTGGTCTTCCTTCTAACAAATAATCAAATACTGTAATATCCATACTAGGTATTTCATCACTAATAACTTGTGGTAAAAAACCAATTCTAGTTCCTGGTTTAAAAACAATGCTTCCTTTATCAGGTTCTAGTTTACCAAGTATTAAATTAAAGAATGTACTTTTACCGGCACCATTCATTCCAATGATACCAACTTTTTCATTATCATTTATGTGCAAAGTGATATCATCAAATATTTCCTGGATACCAAAAGACATACTAAGATTCTTAATATTCATCGATATCACCTCGAGATAGATTATAGCATAAAAAAGATAAACTATAAAAATAGTTTATCTTTAAGAGATAGTACAAGAATATCCATCTTTTTCTGATGCATCTTTAACTTTTTTTAAAGTATTTGCATCTAATTCTTCAATATCATAAGCATCTTTGATTTCTTCAGTATAAGTAATGATATTAAATTCCATCATTAAATTTACTTTTCCATCAATTATTTTAGCATTACATTTTTTTAATTCATGATTATCATCCTGACAAAGTCTTTTTTCTAATTCTTCCAAAGTATAATCAAAATCTTCATCACTATCCATTTTAGTTACCATATTCATGGAAGCTTTTTTTATTTCGTAATTTTGATTATCTTGTTCTATTACAAAAATTATTGAATTATCATCATCTTTTTCTGTACAAGTTAATGTAACCAAACTTCCATCTGCTTTTTCTATTTTTTTATCACAAGCTCCAATAGATAAACAGAGTATAAGTAGTAACCCAATTAATAAACTTTTCTTTTTCACAAACACACCTCAATAGTTATTTGTTTCTTAATTTATAAGCTTCATATACATTGTTCATTAATTCATAAACAGTCATTGGTCCAACACCACCAGGTACTGGTGTAATATAAGCACATTTTTTACTTACATTAGGGAAATCTACATCTCCATATAGTTTTCCATCTATTCTACTAATACCAACATCGACGATAATAGCACCATCTTTCACCATATCTTCTTTTAAAAATCCTGCTTTACCTATAGCAACTACAACGATATCAGCATTTCTTGTATACATTTCAATATTATTTGTTTTAGAATGACATAAAGTAACAGTAGCATTTCTATTAGTAAATAGATTAGCTGTTGGTTTACCAACTAATAAACTTCTGCCAATAACAACAACATTCTTACCTTCAATTTCAATATTATATTCATCTAAAAGAGCAATAATACCTTTAGGTGTACAAGGTAGTAGGGCAGGTTCATTAGCTATTAAATGTCCAGCATTATAATAAGTTAAACCATCTACATCTTTTAAAGGATCAATAGAATTTCTAATTAAAGAAGAATCTAAATGATTAGGAAGTGGCATTTGTACAATAATACCATCTACCATTTCATCATTATTCTTTAACTTAATATAATTAATTACTTCTTCATTAGTTACATCTTCATTGAATTTTTTATGTTCAAAATTATAACCAATTTCAAAAGCTCTTTTACCTTTTTGATCTACATATATATTACTAGCTTCATCATTACCGACTTGTATAACAATTAAACCTAGTTTTCTATCAAGTTTACTTACTTTATCTTTTAATATAGGCAAATATTTTTTTCGATATTCTTTTCCACTTAATTCAATCATGTTCTTCACCACGCCCTAATTATAACATAAAAAAAAGGATTGAATTATTTATTCAATCCATTATTTGTAACTAATGCATCAAGTGTTCCAGCATCTACATAACCGATTATTGAATCAACAATCTTACCATTCTTGATTACTAATGTCATTGGCGTAGATCCGAAGTTTTGCATTACATCTTTTTGTGAATCTGAAGTCTTCAAGTTAAGCATTATTTCTTCAGCTTTTTCATCTAGTTTAACACCTCTAGAATAATCATATATCTTAGCGATGTCTAAGTAGTATGTAGTATACTTACCATACTTATCTTGAACTTCTTGTAATACAGGAACATATTGAACACAATAACCACAAGTTTCTCTACCAATATATAGTAGAATAGTTTTGTCTTTAGAAACCTTAGCAATATCACTTGCAGATATTTCGTTGAACTTGCTTACATCATAATCGTAAGTAATTGTTTCACCTTCATCTGCTGGTTCATTTGCTTCAGTTGGTTCTTTTGATGTATTTTTGTTTGAATTTCCACCAAAGATAGTTACGCATAAAGTTACTAAAGAAAGTATTGCAGTTACTACACATAGTACTAATACTGCACTAGATTTCTTTTCTATGTTCATGATTCTATCTTCCATAGTTAGTGGAACTTCTTCCTTAGGTTCTTTCACATTTTCTTCTACTTCGAATTCATCGTCTTCTAAATCAATGTCTTCGTCATCGAAGTCTTCATCGTAATCTTCTAAATCGATTACTTCTTCTTCAATTTCCTCAACCTTTTTCTCAGCTTTTTTTCTTGCCATTTTACTCATCCTCCCTTAACTTAATTTTACAATAATGTCCAAGTAGATACAAGAAAAAAAGGTTTTTTTCTTCAAAAAACCTTTATTTATTAATTATTTTTAATGCAATTAGCATTACTATTACAAAGAATACTGTTATAAAGAAAAAACTTGTAACAGTATCTCCAAACTGTTTAGCCATTAAATCGTATGTGTGTTCCTTAATAATTATACCCACATCAACAAAATCGCCCCATAGGTCTTTTACTTGTTCGACAAACTTTTCCCAAAATTTTTGCCACCAACTTTTTTCTAATGTATAAAGTATCATATTCATCTTCATCACAACCTATCATAATAATTATAATATAGACTTGCATTTTCTTCAATTAAATGTTATATTATACGTGCTTATGGCGGTGTTGGTGAAGTGGTTAACACACCAGATTGTGGCTCTGGCACGCGTGGGTTCGATTCCCACATACCGCCCCACTGAAAAAATAAGTTGCTTTATGCAACTTTTTTTATTTTCATTCGTTCATGAGCAAGCATCACATTATTAAATAACTGTTATGATATAATCTTGTTAGATAGTGAAGTGATCTAATATGAAGAAATGTCCTTTTTGTAATATAAATCATGATGAGTTTTTTAATAAAAAAATTGATGAAACAAAGTCTTTTATAGTGACACCAGGATTAGGTTCTTTGGTTAGAGGATATGTTTTAATTATTGCCAAAGATCACGTTCCTTGTATGACACAATTTAGTGAGAATATTTTAGATGAGTATAATGATGTAATAGAAAAATATCGTTTAAAATTTAAAAAAATATATGGTAAATATCCAATTGTATTTGAACATGGTACGCCTGAAACCAATTCTTTAGGCGCAAATAGTGTTGCTCATGCCCATACTCATATTTTTAATCATAATTATAATAATGAAAAAGAAATAATTGCTAATCTTAACATGAAAAAAATTGATGATATATATAGTATCAAAGATAAAAATTACATTTATTATAAAAATCCGGAAGGAATTAATTATATTACTTATGATTTTAAACCTATAAGCCAAATAATGCGTATTTATGTTGCAAAAGATTTAAATATAGAAGATAAATATAATTGGAGAGAATATCCTTTTTACGAAAACATTAAAAATACAATTAAAGATTTAGATAAATAGTGAAATAACCTGATGTTTTTTTAAATCTCTCAAAACTCTTTTCTTTGATGGAAAGGTGATAGATATTCAACAACTGATTTTTTTCTTTTATAAAAATAAAAGTTCTTCTTTTTAAAAGAAGAACTTTTTTTATTTGTTTTACATTGTATGTTTTTTAGGATGCGAATCTAACAAATTTATTTCTCCGTCTATTACTAAATGAAAATTTTCGCCTTCCATAAATGGATAACTAGTTATATTTAAAAATGGATATCTATCACACAATTCCATAATAGCATACATTAAACGCTCTGATTTGTTTAACTAATCATATCTTGTTTATCTCCAAATCGCTCAACACTATCTTTTAAACCCATATATCTATTAGTCTCACTATTGTAAAAACGATTATTATAATCTTCTTCCAGTTTTTTTCTTTCTTCCTCTGTATATTCGCTAAATAAACCTTTGTAATATTCAGATAAATTTTCGTGATAAGGATAATTAAAGAATTGCAATGTAGGAACGACTATATCTTTTATTCCTATTTTAAATAACAAGTCAAAGAATAAACTTAATGCTATTAATGTATCAGCAGATACATATTTATTCCTTAATTGTTTTCTAACTGGTTGTATATATTCTTTAACACTTTCGTCTTTAATATCAAAACCAATTTGCTGAACACCATACAAATAGCAAGTGTTTTTGCCATTTTCTCTTACAAGGCCAAAATGAATAGAAGGGAATCGATAATCTTTTGAATCAGCTAGACTATCTATATCTAACTCACCATTAGGCAAATTTTTTAACGGGGCAGTTCTTCGAATTTCGAAAACAATACTCTCATTAGTTTCAAACCAATCTTCATTGCCAAAAAATCGATAAGCTAATATATATTCGTTATCTTCGCTCAAATTAGCATATTCCAAATAATTTTGAAAAACATTATAGTTTTTAATAAAAGCTATCTGTCTTCTTAAAAATATTTCTACATTTTCAATATCTTCAATACCCATACGTAGCCATATACTACGAATAGTATTAGAAGGATATATTGTTCCTCTATGTTCATCTTTAGACACATTTATTAATTCATCTAGGTAAAAAAAGAATTTTTCCGAATCATGAACCGGAATAAAAATATCACCATCACCATTTTGATATTTATTAAGATTATTCCATAAAAAGGCCATTGATTTTAATCCTTTTTCATATCTTGGCTTTCTCATATTGCTTTTTGAATATTCATTATTTTTAACGTCTTTATACTCCTCATTTAAAGAATCAGCTAATTCTTCTAAAGTTTTCCTATCAAAGACAAATCTGATTTTTGGCATACCAGTTCTTACATCAAGGATATAAGGAATTGTTTCTGTTAATAATATGTCTTTTATTCTTTCCAAATAAATCACCTGCTAAATAAATATCATTTTCCTCTAATTTATTATCTCATTTTTTACAATATTGCACAAGAATCTAACACTTTTAAAAAACTAGTTATTTTTGCATAAATATTTGGAATATGGTAACATATGAACCATATAATTAAAGAGGAGGGATCCAAGATGGAAAAAACTGGAATATTTTTAACTGGTGGTGGCGGAATGGGATCATTCCAAGTAGGTTTTTTTAAAGCTTTAGAAGAAGCCAATATCCGCTATGACCTTGTATGTGGTAGTTCAGTAGGTGCTCTAGTAGGTGGAGCAGCTACTTACATGACAGCAGATGAAATGCGCGAAGCTTGGGGTGTTTTATCACTAGAAAATGTTCTGAAAATTGATAGTAGTAAGATAAAAGATCCAGCTGGTCTTAAAAGAGACTTAATGTTAATTAAAGAATGTTTCTTATCTTGTTGCCGTAGAGATCCACATCTAATGATCGATGTAAATGATATAAGAAAGTTGTTATATTCAGTTGTTGATGGGGAAGCAATTGCCTCTTCACCAATTGATTTTGGTATTGTAACAACTTTACTTCCAAGTATGAAAATGCAAAAAATATTTAAAGAAGATATGATTTGTAGCCCATTAGAATACATCTTAGCGAGTATTTATATGCCAATCTTCTCAAGACAACGTATAATTGATGGAAGACATTACTTAGATACATCAAGATATAGAAGATATCCATTAGAAATGTTAAAAGAAAAAGGATGTAATCGTATCTTTGTTGTAAATATAGAAGCAGAGAATATGAAAAAACTAGAAAACCCAATTCAAAAGTATTTCACTGATGGCGAAGATGTTACATTAATCAATTATGAAGATAAACCATCTATTTTGGATTTCTCGAGAGAAATGAGTGAAGTAAATTATCAAAAAGGATACGATACTACAATTCAAGTATTAAAAAAGAAATTTAAAAACTAGTCTTTTGACTAGTTTTTTTATGCATATTTTTTCTTTAATGCTTGTTCTCTTTCTACATGCTGTAATTCAATATCTTTAGGATTAAATCTATTAATATAATCAAACATTGCATTGGCATCATCGGTAATACTTTCACCTTTGACACCCATTTCTTCTGGTTGACAAATAACTATATCGTTTTCCTGTAAATCAATAGTAGATCTAATCATGTAATCATCGCAAGTTCTTCCGTAACCATTTGTCCAACTTGATGTAATATCTGGAGAAACCTCCATTAATTTAAATACCAATCTTCTTAAAAATGAAGGATGACAAAGAGGGAAGTATAGTTTTTGAATATTCGTTCTCTCGCTGTTGTTTTTTAAATTGAATTTAGCATAATGTATTTGATCATCACGATAAGTCATTGTAAATACATTTAAATCAACACTGAATCCCATGTTTTCTAGTATTTCAATAAGACATAAAGTAATGGCGCCTCTATTAAAGATTTCTGGAGCAGAAACATAACATAGGAAAGAAGCATTAAAATAAATGTCTATATGTTTTTTTTGAGGATTTTGTCTATTATACATGGATAGGGGATTGCCCTCAAGATAAGCTTTAACATCTGGGGCATATCCTACATAATCATTAAATTGTTTACCACGGACTCTACTCATTTTTATATATTTTTCTAAAGAATACTTAAGTCCAACTAATTTTTCAAAATTTTCATGATATCCAAATTTTATTAATTCTTTTGCTTCATCTAAAGAGTGAGTTCTTGTAAAATCATAAGAGCCATCATCACTAGCTAATCTACTACCTCTATAGCCTCTACTAACTGGTGCCTTTTCTATATAATCAAGGAATTCTGTAATGGAATCGAAGTCGTATTCCATAATGTTATAATCGTTTTTCTTATAATATTTATACATTATTTAGTCAACCTCAATCTTCTAACTCCATCATAGTATTTATTGCCACTACGAACTCCTTGCATGTTACCAATTATTGTATTTAAATCATCTTGACTTAAGTTTCTAACTACATTAGTTCTTAATATTTGTTCAACCGGGAACCCATTAACATCTTTTTTGTAAACTTTACCAATACCACGAGTAGAAACAATGTGATGAATCTTTGATTTATCAACAGCATCCCTGAAAGACCACATAAATTGTAATACTTCATCATTAGGGAATAAGTTTCTTTCAAGAGTTCTATCATAATCCATATATACGTTATCGAATCTGTCTAATGTTGCACCATCTAATGCATTTCTACCAACATATTGCATATCTGATCCCTTACCCCAAGTATTAGCTGCTGCAACAATTCTGAAATTTGGATGTCTATCAATTGTTTCATGTGGGAATGCCATATAGCCATTGGCTAGGGCAGAGTTAATAACAATTAAAGCCGTAGGGTCAGATGCATCAACTTCATCTAAGTTAAATAAACCACCATTTTTAAATGCTCTATAGAATTCTGTTTCTCTATAAGTACCACCTGCATCAATAAATCCTGTTAATTTAAATTCGTTAGATGCATTATTTGTATAGTACATATGAAGACCTAGGGCATCTGCTACTTGTTGAACAGTAACGTTTTTACCAGATCCGGCAGGTCCTATTAACAATACTGGCTCTTGCAATTGAACTTGTTCTAAGATTTCTTCAAACTTTTCATGATAGAAACCAGCTTTAGTTTTACCAAGTTCTGTATCTTTAAGTTTAATTATATGTATGATAGGAAGTTGAATCTTTTGCGTATATTCTTCCATTTTTTCTTCAAATCTTTCGCTTAATTGAGAATCAATTGCTTCTACTAATCTATGATTTTCAATTGATGCTTTAATAAGTTCTAATATTTGTCTTTGTGTTTCGTTATCTAACTCTTTTGTAACATAATCAATTAATCTTTTTTTAGGATCATCACTATTTAAATAATCAGTAACATTTGCTTCTATTTTTTCTCTAACTGCTTCATTAGTAACTTGTACTAACAATTTATTTAAACCTGTTATTAAAGAATCCGCATTCTCTCGTGTATTTCTAATTAATTGTTCATCGCCAACAGCTCTTTCAACGCCATCGAAATTATATATTTTTCCGTTTTTTATATAAGAATTCTCTGGTAATTCCATTGCCTCATGACAGAATCTTTTAATTATATCTTCACAGTTAGAAAATACTATTTCATTATTAGGGTTAGTATATCCATAATATAAATGTGTATATTGATTACTTGGTTCAGTTACACCACCAATAAGTTCACCATCAGTACCAATAACTGTACATAAATGACATCCTTCTAGTTTATTGAATAAACCAAGAGAGAAGTCTTTATATAAAGATGGTATCAAAGTATGATATCTGTCTTCGTCTCCTATTTCATATCCTAATCTTCTAATTGCTCTTGACAATTCTTCTTGGTTATAACCAGTTACATATACATTATAATCATCATCCTTATATGGATCTCTATCATTTGTGTATGAAGTTAAAACTGTTTTTGCAAATATTCTATTTCCATCCTGTATTATTTTTGTGTCAAAATCTTCGGATCTGTTTCTTTGTTCAAGTGCTTCCCGTATCATGTCCCTCGATAAATCGTGCCCCATGTACGCCACGAAATATTTGCCACTTCTTGTGCTGCTTGCCATAAAAACCATCTCCTCTAATTTATGTTATTAACATTGTGTTAATAACAACTATAATATAGCATTGAAATTATTGCCTGTCAATATGTTTTTAACAATTTGTTATTAAGACCCGTGTTTTTATTTTTTTCTCCTCCTTACACTTTCATTATAAGAGTAGTTTAGACGAATGATTCCAACTTCCTATCTACTATTGGTAGAACTTTTCAAGACATAAAAAAAGCTATTAAAAAATAGCAGAATTTTACAAATGCTTTAAAATATATATAATATTTACTCGAGTTGATGTTTATGGAAAATTTATATTTCGATAGTAAAAACGATTTAAATAATTATCTTAATGAACATACAGTAAGAAGATTAGGAGCTAATGTAGGTAAAGATGGTTATTGTTGTTTACTTGATAATGGTATGGTCGCCAAGTTTTTATATGATGAATTTTTACCTGCTTATGCTTTACAATTTAAAGACTTCAATTATCGATCTTTTGTCTTTGCTAAATCTGCTGCTTTTGTTGGTGAATATGTAAAAACAGTGTTCATGGATTTCGCTCCAGGTAAATCTCTTTATGAGGAAAGACCTCTTGATCAAAGATTAGATGTCTTAGGTGATAGTTTAGAAGTATTAACAGGAGATATTGTTGCAGTATCCGAAAGAGGTTTATTTGTTAAAGACTTCCATCCAGGTAACATCATCTATGATGGTTATCAATTTAGAATAATAGATACTTTTCCATACTTACTATTACCAAATGGTATCTTCACCAAAGAAAATTTCTTTGAAGTAATGAACAGGTTATATAACTGTCTATTAGAAGAAGTATTAAGAAATCAAAAAGTACGTGCAAGATTCTCATTTTGGGGTAATCTAAATTATTTAGAAAACCCAAAAGAATACTTACTAGCTATCAAATCTTTTATTGAAGAAATGACTAATCAAGAAGTAAATACTTTAAAAGAAGCACATCTTGCTTTAACAAAAAAATAAAATGAACTATTTAGTTCGTTTTTTTATGGGAAAAACACCATAAAAAAACATAGCAAAATTAGACAAAAACCCCTAAATATCCTATACTTATAGCATCAGAAGGGGTTTTGATTATGAAAAAGGGGTTAAAATATGTAGGTTTTATCCTTGCATTTATTTATATTTTTATAATGTTAATGATAATACCTTCATTAGAATTAGGAACAAATAGTAATACAGTTACAGTTACTGAATACAATAGTAACAATATAATTTCATATAATTATTCTGGACAAGCCACATTAGTAGCACATGTTAGTGCTATACCACAAGTAGCTGTTCCAGAACCAGTTGTTGTAAAACCAGCTGCTAAAGTAGTTACTCAACAACCAAAAGTTCAAGTGCAAAAAGCACCAGCTGTCCAAGCTCAAAAAGCACCAGCTGCACCTGCAACACCTGCACCAAACATTGAAGATCAATTTAATTTAGGAACAATTACAATTAGTAATTCAGATTTCTTCCGTAAATTTATTATGGATGATGGTTCATATTATTACTTAAATCATGACTTATACGGAACATATAACAATGTTGGAATGCCAATTGTAGATAGTAGAACAAACTTTAAAACTAAAAAAACTATTATATATGCACATAGTGCAAAAAATGGTCGTTCACCATTCAACTATTTACAAAACTATCATAATAATCCAGGATTCTTTAATGCCCATAGATATATAACAATTACATATGAAGGACATACATACAAATATGAAATCTTCTCAGTATATGTTTCATTAGCAGATGATGACTATTCAGAAGGATTAGAATACTTTAGAAATATTAATTATAGTACTGCTAATTGGGATCAAAAAATTAAATGGTATAAAAGTAATTCTGAATATGAAACAGGAGTTAATGTATCAGGGAGTGATAAAATATTAATCTTCCAAACATGTTCAATGGATAATAATTATTATGGTAAATACTACAGAGCTAATTTAGTAGTAATGGCAAAACTAATAGAAGGATAAAAAGAATTATAATATTCTTTTTTTTTGCACTAAAAAGTGTTAAGAATAACATATTTTACAAAAAAACTCACTTTCTTATGATATAATTTAAGAAGAATAGGAATGGTGTAAGATGGCTAATAAAATAGGAGTTAGTAAAGCTAACATTAATAGCATCATTAAAGAGTTAGAAACTGAAAAAGATAATCTTACTAGTTACGTATCAAAATTAGATACTGAATTATCCAACATTAATGATTCTTGGAAAGGTCTAGATGCAACCAAATATACAGTTAAAATGCGTCAAGATTATAAAGATTCTCTTGAATCATTTATTAAGAGTTTTCAAAGCTACATTGATTTTTTCTCTGGTGTTTATGAAGCATATAAAACATTAGATGATAAATTCGCTGCAGAAAAGATAGAGGTGTAATTATGGCAGAAAATACACAAAGTATGGATTTTAACAAAATAGCTGATTCATGTCGTGGTATATCAACATTATCTTCTTCATTTGAAAGCACTATTAATTCAGCTACTTCAGCTGTAGGAAAAATAACTGGTAATGCTTGGGAAGGTGAAGCAGCTAATAACTTCCAAAGTGAATTGAATGGTTTAGTAAGTAAACTTCCAACAGCAAACCAACAATTAGCGTATTCAGTATTATATTTAACAAGTGTATCAGATGGTTATGAAGCACTAGGTGATGCTACTGTTAACAAACTAATTAATTTAGTTGGTGGACAAGCTTATATTGATGGCCTAGATGTTAGTAGCATGGCTGATCCAGATTTATCAATCAAGAAAACAGAAAATCCAAAGAATGATGGAGATACACAAAAAACATATAATGATGGCACAAATACTAACAACAATAATAATAACAACAATAATAACAATAATGGAACTGATACAGGTTATAGCAATTATAATAGTGGCGGTTCTTATACTGGCGGTTCAGTAGAACCACCAATTACAATGTTCTCTACTATAAAAATTGATGTTCCATCAAGTGTTAAACAAGGCGGTTACACTGCTAGAGGTTATGATAAGTGGATTAACACTGATGAAGAAATGAAATGGCCAGTTGGTTCAACACAAGAAGCTATTTCTAAAATGTGGAAACAACAAGGATCTAAGTTTAAAAATAACATTGCAGTTGTTAAAGTAGGTGGCAAAGAACGTTATCTAATTCAACTTACTTCTAAATATGGGGCAGTTGGTGACTTAGTAGATATAACATTAGAAGATGGTAAGACAATCCCATGTATAATTGGTGAATCAAAAGGTAACCAAACTGGTTCTGAATGGGGTCAACCATTAGATGATGGTACAGTAAGCATTCTAGAATTCATGGTTCAAAGATCTAAATTCATAGAATCAGGAAATCCTACAACAGAAAAATGGGATTTAGAATGGGATAGTACTAAAAATGTTACGAGTGTTACAAATCTTGGCAACTTATTTGCAACCGTAAATGAAAGTGCATCAGCATAAGGAGGAATGGATATGGCAAATTATAATTTATTTAAAAATATAGATCCTGGCTCAATTACTGGAGCAACAGCATCCATTCGTCAAAAAATAACAACAAATCAATCAAAGCTATCATCATTTTCATCATCTTTATCAGATGGTATATGGAAAGCTCCTTCAAAAGCAACTCTACAAACAGCTTTCTCTAAAATAAATGATGAAGTATATAAAGACATAATTAGTAGTTTAGATACACTAGATACTGCAGCAGGCATTATATCAAGATACAATGATGCTAAAGCAGCAGCTGAAACATACCAAGGTTATATAAACAATGATGATAAAGAAAAACCATCACCAAATCTTGGTCAATGGAAAAGTGAACTATCTATTAAAGAGGGAATAATGGAAGAGTGTGAAAGACAAATAAACGCATTGAAATAGGTGATTTACATGGATTTTGAAGTAGATTTAGGTGCCTTAGAAGGAAAGTCGGCTGATCTTGAATCGTTAACAAGTAGTGTTAAAGATATTTGTAATGATTGTAACAATAGTTATCTAAGCAAACTATCATCATCAGAAATATCTTCAATCTGCGCTGCTTTAATGGAGAGGGTAGCTCGTTTAGAAAAAGGTTATAACAATTCTAATTCTTGGTTAAAAAGATACGTATCTGAGCTAAGTACTACAGAAAAAGACTTAGCAAATTATAAAGGTGCTAACGTTACAGTACCTGTAGCTTTTACAAGTAGTTTTACAGATTTATTTACTAAAATAACAGCTCCTTTATGGACGACTACTAAACAAAATGAAAGAAAGCAAAAACTTCTAGATTCCGCAGCTGCAGCAACAGATGCTGCCAAAAAGCAAGAAGAACCTGTTGCTGACGGATCAATAGCAGCTAAAAAGAAAGCCTTCATAGGTGATATAAACGATACAAGTAAATATTATAAAGATCCTCATTATCCTAATATGCAAAAGGATCTTAGATGTTTCAATAATAAAACGGGAGAAGAAATTACTGATAACCAGACTATCCATCTTAAAGTTGGTGAAACAATTGTTTTAACATGTGCTTTACCATACAATGCTGGTGTTCCTAAAAGAATTATTAGAACAACAGCAGCAGATGTATCAAGTCAAAGTGATAAATACAAAATTACTTCTTCAAAAAGTAATATATCTGGTGATCCAAACAACATTCAATATGTTAACTATCAATATAATCATTGGCCATCAGGTGTTGATTTGCATACAAATTATTATGAATGGATTATTCATGCAGATAAACCAGGAAAGAGACAAATTTCTCAAACTTGTGAATATGAATCTTCTGCAGGAACTCCAAAATCAATGATTGGTATTAATATTGTTATAGATTAAAAAGGAGGAAACACTATGGATTTAGAAGTTGATTTAAGTTCATTAACATCATCTCAATCAGAGTTTGAATCTATGAGCTCAACTATTAAAACAATAAATAGTGATGTAAGTGGTTCTTATATTAAGAGTTTATCAGGAACGGAGATATCTTCATTAGGAGATAGCTTAATAAGTCGTGTAGAACGTTTAGAAAAAGCTTACAATAATTGTAATAAGTGGTTTTCTGGATATACTTCAGAGCTAACTGCTTTAGAAAGTCAATTAAGCGGTTTCAGTGGACCAAACATGACTAAACCTGAAACATTCTCCAAAAATTTTAATGACTTTTTTACCAAAATTACAATTCCAATGATAACAACAGCTGCAAAGAAAGCCAGAGAAGAACAAAAAGCTCTATTAGCTTCCCATTTAAAAGCTTATACACATACTGATAAATTCGGTGTAACTGGCGATTTCTTAATGGTTAAAACAAAAATACCAGTAGAAGAATACGCAGCTATCATTTATAAAAATGGAATGTATCAAAATGCAGGCCTATTAGATGGTGATTGCATGATTTTATCACAATACTATGCATCAGACATGCTTCGTGGTAAAGTTACATCCAAAGGAGACATGCGTGGTAAAAGTGGTGCTCCAGCTGTTAAGATGAACGAAAGATGTACATCTCTAACAGAAGATAAAGTACTAGATTACATTTATCGTGAAGTTAATGAAGGTAACCCAGTAGTTTTACAAGTTACACAAAGAGAAACAAAATCTAAAGGATGGCGTCACTTAGTAACAGTAGTAGGTTACGATAAAAGTGTAAAGAGCGCCCAAGATCTAACACCAGACAAAATACTTGTACTAGACTGTGTTGACGGTAAAATACAAAAACTATCTGAAAGAAATAGAAAGTTATACAACCAAAATAAAACATATCTTGCTTACGGACCAACAGATGCCTTTAAAGCAACAATAAAATCATAATAAGTGACAACTAAATGTAAGTTTACTTGAAGTAAACAGCATTTAATAATATAATTTAAATAGGAGAGACTAGGAGGAAAGATTATGGAAAGAACATTAGGTGTAACACCAGAAGAATTAAAAGAAGTTGGAAATCAAATGAAGTCAGTTGCTGGCGATGTTCAATTGATTTTTAACCAAGTAAAAAGTATTGTAAATCAAGTTACTTCAACTGAATCTTGGAAAAGTGAAGCATCTGAAGCATTTGCAGAAAAATTTGATACTTTAAGAGTGGATATTGAAAATGATCTTGCAAGACTTGATGCAGTTGGACCAACATTAATGGGATCAGCTGATGATTATCAAGGTGCTGAAGCAGATAACGCTTCCCAAATCAACAATATAGAGAGAGTTTAATTAATAAGGAGGAATATAACATGGATGTTAAATATGGATCTTTAGAAGAAGCTGTTAGAGCTTTAGTTGCTAAAGCTGAAAGTTTAGATGACCCAATTGATAACTACACTAAAAATAGTGAAACTATAGGTGAAGAAGGCCGCGTATGGAATGGTACTGCTGCAGCAGAAGCTAGACCAGTTTTAGATAAATTAAGAACTGATATTGAAAGTTTACAAACTTTATGTAGAACATTTGCTGAATCAATCGGTATTTCATTAGAAAATTACGAAGCAGCTGATGCATCTGCAGTTGCAGGTATGTACAACAACGTTGGTGAATAATTAACAGACAAATAAAAAATCCAAGCAATTGGATTTTTTTTATTTACAATAAACTAGTAACGACTTTATGTATTATATCTACAACAAAAATACTCAGCACTACAAAGAATACGATTGTTAAAGATTTAGAACTTAATAAACCAACGAGTTTTTCAAACAACGGTTGTAATACATACAAGAATAAAACACCACCCAGACCAAATCTAATACTTGGACTTAATGCAATTCTTGCTTGGAAATTATATTTATAATTCGCATATGTTTGCCAAGGCCAACTACCACTTAACCATTCACATATATACGAGGTAATTAATTCAATAGCCGTAGCTATCAACATACAACCAAAAAATACTAAAGGAATTAACATTAACTTCATCTTTAAACTCTTACCTGGTAATATTCTTCCTATAGTAAAGATAAAAGCTAATGCTCCAAACCCATATACAGGGCAATAGGGACCGAATAACACACCTCTGTTAGTAAATCCCCATTTATACACAACCACCTCTAAAAAGACTTCATAAAGCCATCCAATAATGGCATATAGCATAAAATATAAATAATACTTTTTAATAGCTTCCATCATTAATATCACCACCTATAGTATATCATAATAACAATAAATTATGATATAATGAAAACCAGGTGGGGATTATGGATACAAAACGTAATAGAATAATACCAATAATAATGTTCTTAATTATTATCCTGTTAATAATCTTATTTGTTATCAAAAACACTAATAATGATGATGAAAATAAATATCTTAACAATGGTATCTATTTAAAAGAAACAGAAAAATACATAAATGATGAACTATATAGTACAACAACAACAGAAGTATTATTAGATGATGGTAACCTAACATATACAATTTCCATAGAATATGCTGATCCTACCCGTGATAGTATAGAATCTAAAGAAAACTATACATATGAAGAAAAAAATAATGTAATTAAAACTAATAAATATACATTCTATATTAAAGATAACAATCTTTGTATCAATGAAAAAGATTGTAAAGAATATCTAACTAAAAAACAAAAGACTACTTATAAAGAAAACGTCTACATTGATATAGATGAATATTTAATTCATATCAAAAATATTTCACCTACCAAAGAAAAACGAATCTATTACATAACAAATAAAATAACTAAAGAATCTAAATTAAATTATTTAATATATGATTATGATATAAAATTATATAAATTAAATGTTAATGAAATATCTCGTAAAAATCGTAAAATTTTAGAAGATAAATATAACATAACTAAATATCCAACATTAATAATTTTAGATGAAAATATTATCTATTATAATAATGAAACAGATATATATGAAATACCAAAAATATTAGAAGGTAATGGCTTTAAGAGTAGATAAAATCTACTCTTAATTTTTTATCTATGATAAAATATTTATAGGTGATATACATGTTTAATAATAGAGATATAATTATTACAAGCAACAACCAAAAAAAAGAATTATTAAAGTCTTTTAATAACTCTTTATTAAACATAAAAATCTATACTTTAAATGAATTTAATAAATTATATTACTATGATTATGATAAACAAACTATTCTTTATATAATGCATAAATATAATGTAATAGGTGAGATAGCTAAGATCTATTTAGATAATTTAACTTACCTAACTGATGAAACATATCTAAGTACCAAATTACAATTCTTACAAGAATTAAAAACTGATTTATTAGCTAATAAATTATTAAAAGTTAATAAACTATTTAAAGCTTCTTTAAATAACAAGAATATCTTAATTTATAATACAGGTTTAACTAAAGAAATAGAACTTCTAATTAAAGAATTAGAAGTATCTTCACATGTTGAAATAATAAATAATGAAGAATTAAAATATTCTAATCATCAAGTATTTGAATTTAATGATATTGAAGATGAGGTAGAATATGTTGCTAATTCAATTTGTACTTTAATAAAAAAAGGTATCGATATAAAAAATATCTATCTAACTAATTTAAATGATGATTACTATAAACTTATAAGAAGAATTTTTCCAATGTTTAATATACCATTTACTTTAAATGATAATAGTAATATTTATGGAACATATCTATCTAATAAATTCTTAGAATTATATAATTCTGATATTAATAAAACTATGGAAGAATTAAAGAGTTATGTTGATTCTGATAACACAGAAGATATCTATAATCAAATCTTAGATATCGTAAATGATTATGCCTTCATAGATGATTATAATGATGTCTTAGAATTAATTAAAACAGATTTAAAAAATACTAAATTAAAAACAAAAGATATTATTAATTCTATTCATGAATCAAGTATTAATGATTCATATAAAGAAGATGACTATGTATATTTATTATCATTTAATCAAGGTACAATACCACATATTCATAAAGATGAATCTTACTTAAATGATGGGGAGAAAGCTGAATTACATATTTCTTTAACTGTTGATAAAAACAAGAAAGAAAGAGAAGATACAATTATTAAATTATCTAATATTAAAAATTTAATAATTACCTATAAAAAACAAGCTAATGGTGATAAATATAATATTTCAAATATTAGTGAAGAATTACATTATGAAATAATAACAAACAACACAAAAGATTATACGTATTCTAATCTCTTTAATAAAATAGAATTAACCAGTTTAAAAGATGAATATAATAAATATGGTACAGTAAGTGATTCCCTATATACACTAAATTCTACTTATAAAGACTTACCATATAAAACATATAATCATGATTTTAAAGGCATTAATAAAGATGATTTAAAATCATTCTTAAATAATAAATTAACTTTATCTTATACTAAAATAGATAATTATTTTAAATGTCCTTTTTCCTATTATATAAACTATATTTTAAATCTAAATATCTATGAAGATACCTTCAGTCAAAAGATAGGTACTTTATTTCATGCTGTCTTAGAAAAATTCTTAAACTATGCAGGTACTTATGATGAATTATGGCAAGAATCTATTGATTCTATGGAAACTACTTTTGATAGCAAAGAACAATTCTTCTTAGAAAAACTACATGATGAACTAGCTTTTGTTATTGAATGTTTAAAAGAACAAGAAAATTATACTGATCTTCATAATGAATTACATGAAGAAAAAGTATATACCAGTATCTCTGGTGATATGAAAATAACTTTCTCTGGTATTGTTGATAAGATCAAATACAAAGAAGAAGATAATAGAACTATTATAGCAATTATTGATTATAAAACAGGAACACCTAACTTAGATTTATCAACAATTAGTTATGGTATTGGCATGCAACTACCTGTCTATCTATACCTAGCTAAGAATAGTGATAAATTAAAAAATATAGAAGTTGCAGGTTTCTATTTACAACATATTCTAAATAATGAAATAGCTGTTCAAAATGGTGAGAACTATGAAGACTTAAAAAAGAAAGAATTATTATTACAAGGTTATTCCAATGATAATATATCTATTCTTTCTACATTTGATAAAACATACGAAAATAGTTTGATGATTAAAAGCATGAAACTTAAAAAAGATGGTGATTTCTATGCTTATGCAAAAACACTATCTAGTGAGAATATGGATACCTTAGGTAAAATAGCAGAAAACAAAATAAAAGAAGCAGTGGAATTAATTACGAATGCTCGTTTTGCCATAGCTCCTAAAAAAATAGGGGATATTAATTATGGTTGTAGATATTGTAGCTATCGTGATATTTGTTATCACTCACCAGACGATATCGTGGAATTAGAACCAGTAAGTAAAGAAGATTTGTTCGGAGGTGATCTATAATGGCTTGGACAAAAGAACAAGAAAGTGCAATTAACACTAAAGGTAATAACATTATAGTATCAGCTGGAGCTGGTTCAGGTAAAACAGCCGTTCTAACAGCTCGTACTTTACGTATCTTAAAAGAAGGAACTCATGTTAATGAATTGCTAATTCTAACATTTACAAATGCAGCAGCAGCAGAAATGAAAGAACGTATTAGGTCTTCTATTGCTAAAGATGAATCATTAAAAGAAGAACTAGATTTAGTAGATCAATCTTATATCACAACATTCGATTCATTCGCTTTATCTATTGTTAAAAAATATCATTATTTATTAAATATTTCTAATAATATATCTATCTCAGAAAAATCTATTATTGATATGAAACAAGAAGAATTATTAGAAGAAGTATTTAATGAATTCTATGAAAATAGAACAGAAGAATTTAGTAGATTAATAAAAGATTTCTGTGTCAAAGATGATTTGTTATTAAAGACATCTATTCTTCGTATAGCTTCTAAAATAGATGCTAAACCAGATCGTGAAGAATACATAGATAACTATTTAACAAACTTTACTAACGAAGAATATTTAAAAACTATTTATGAAGAATACTTAAGTATTGTTAATAACTTAAAAGAAAAATATAATTTATCATATGAAGATTTTCTTTCTAGTTTAAGTGAATCTAATCAAGATAAAATTAATAATTATGAATGTAATTTATCCAACGCTAAAGACATCGATGAAATGTTAAATTCTCTAGCTAAATTAGAACGCTTCCCATCATTAAAACTAGATGAAGAAGCATCTATTCAAAGAGAAAACTATAAAGCAAGTATCGAAGAATTAAAGAGTATACTTAAATATGGTAACGAAAAAGAAATCTTAGAAGGACTAAATATTTCTACTATATATAGTAAAGCTATCATCAATATAATAAAGAATTATTTAAATAAATTACATGAATATAAAGCTAATAATGAAATATATGACTTCCAAGATATCGCGTTACTATCTATTAAAATATTAAAAGAAAACTCTTCAGTAAGAGAAGAACTAAAGAATACTTTTAAAGAAATAATGGTCGATGAATATCAAGATACTAATGATATTCAAGAAACCTTTATTTCCATGATAGAAGATAATAATGTATACATGGTTGGTGATATTAAACAATCTATCTATCGCTTCCGTAATGCTAATCCTTATATCTTTAAAAATAAATATGATTTATATAAAGAGCATAATGGTGGCATTAAAATAGATTTATTAAAAAACTTCCGTTCACGTAGTGAAGTATTAGATGGTATTAATGATATCTTTAATCTTGTTATGGATAATACAATTGGTGGAGCAGAATATACTGAATCTCATCAAATGGTTTTTGGTAATGATACTTATAATACTTTAGGTCATACTAACCAAGATAATAAAATGGAAATCCTAGAATATCCATATGATAAAGAAACACCATATACAAAAGAAGAAATTGAAATCTTTGCTATTGCCAGAGATATTCAAAATAAAATAAAAAATAAATATCAAATCTTTGATAAAGATAATAAAGAACTAAAAGATATTTCTTATAGTGACTTTGTCATTTTAATGGATCGTAGTGGTGAATTCGATTTATATAAAAAAGTATTTGAATACTTAGGTATTCCTTTAACATTATATAAAGAAGAAACATTTAATGCTTCAGACGACATCTATATCATTAAAAATATTATCGATATAATAGTTAATATTAAAGAAGATCTTTATGATACTAAATTTAAATATGATTTTATTAGTATTGCTAGAAGTTATTTATATAATTATGACGATGATAAAATATTCAAATATTTCTTAAATGATAATTTTAAAGAATCAAGTATTTATACTGACTTCAAAGAAATATCTTCATCATTGACACATTCAAGTATTTCTAATATCTTAGAACAAATAATTAATAAAACTAATATGTACGAAAAGATGATTACTGTAGGTAATATCGATTCAGCCCTTATTAGAATCAACAAATTATTTGATATAGCTAATAACTTAAGTGCTTTAGGTTATAACATTTATACCTTTAGAGAATACTTAAATGATCTTATCGATAATGAATATGATATGAAGTATTCTGTCGAAGGAACTAATAGTAACTCAGTTAAACTAATGACTATTCATAAATCAAAAGGACTAGAATATCATATCTGTTACTATCCTGGATTATTTAAAGGATTCAATATAACAGATTTAAATGATCGTCATTTATATGACAATCGTTATGGTATTGTAACACCATATTTTAAAGAAGGTTTACATGATACAATTACTAAATACTTAGTAAAATATCATTACTTAGAAGAAGAAGTAGGTGAACGTATCAGATTATTCTATGTAGCTTTAACAAGAGCTAAAGAAAAGATGATACTTTTAACACCTTCTTTAGAACCTACTTCTAACAACTTAGAACCAAATGGTACAATTGATGAAGTAGTAAGAAGAAACTATCGATCTTTCTCTAATATCTTAGAATCAATTAAATCATACATATCTAGTTACTATAAAGAAATAGATATCAATGAATTAAAAATAACTACAGATTATCAATTTACTAAAACTAAATTAAAAGAAATAACTAACAATACAGAACCTATTAAAGTAGAAGAGATATCTATCCCAGAAAGTCCAGAATTAGAAAGCAAACACTTCTCTAAAACGACACATACTTTAATAGATAAAAATACCTTTGATAACATGCAACTAGGTTTAAAAGTTCATGAAATATTTGAACTATTAGATTTTAAAAATCCAGATTATTCACTTATAGATGATGAATTTATTAAAGAAAAAGTGAAAAAATTCTTATCATCAGATCTTATGAAAAATCTATCAGATGCTAAGATATATAAAGAACATGAATTCATTTATGAACTAGATAATACTGAATATCATGGTATAATAGATTTGATGATGGAATACGATAATCACATCGATATCATCGATTATAAATTAAATAATATAAAAGATGAAAACTATTTAAATCAATTAAATGGTTATAAAGAATATATAAAATCTATCTCTAATAAAGATATAAACATTTATTTATATTCTATAATTGGTGAAAAAATAGAGAAACTATAAAGGAGGGTTTATTATGGTATCAAAAGAATTCAGACAACAACAAAATGATATATCTTTAATAATTGATTCATTAATAACAATGATTAATAATAGAGATACTTTAATTGAAAATACTGAATATTATTACCATAATAATGCCCGTAACGAATTCTTATTTTCTATTTATCTTTTAAAACTAATTGTTAATAGTAATGAATATCTAACTGATAAATATAATGAATATATAGATCAAATCAAAAATAAAATAAATAAAAATACTAATATAAAAGAAATATCTATTAAACGTGTTAGTAATATTAAAATATTTAATGTTGTGGATTTATTAATCTATGTAAGAGAAAAAATTATCAGTAATGGCTATTTAATTAAAGACAATAAAATTTACATTGGTAAAGAATATATAGATGCCATATGGCTATCTCAAGTACTATCACTTATCTTTGATAGTAAGAAGGGTGAAAACTCCAAAAAAAATATAACTATATGTTATACAATTCCTAATAAAGATATCAAAAGAATTGAAGAAGAAAAAGACTTAGATAAGTTACTATCTCAGTTTACTTATTATTATATAAAAGTTAAATATTCTGATAAAACTAAACCAATCAAAGAAAATAACATTCTCATTATTAAGAATGCTGCAATTAACTATCTAAAACATTTAAAACAATACAAACATGGTTTAGAAACAGAAGAATCTTATTTAATCTTCTATAATTTATTAAAAAATGAATGTCATAAACAAGGTTTTGTTCTTGAAGAAGAAACCTATTCTTTAAACGAGTTAGATGAAAAATATCTAAGTAAAGTCAAAGAATATATAACACCTAACTTTTATTCATTTCAATTAAGTAAACAAGTTCACAGTATTGAAAATAGAGTATGGCAACTTTCTAATGATTTAACTATGTTAGAACATATGAATAATGCTTTCGATTCTACAATGAACTTTATTAATCTATTACATAGTAAAACTAAAGGAGCTACCTATAGTAAATTAAAATGGACTTACAACTTAAGAGATATTCAAATATTATTAGTTATAATAATTCAAAAATTTGCTAATACATATCTTTTAAATCCTGAAAAAATAGATTATAGCTTACTTGATCTAAATGGTATCAAGCCAGAATATATGAATAGTATAGGGGATACTGAAGAACAAGATATAAAGAATAATATTAAAGGATTAGAAGTAGAATTAATGTCTTGTAAAGCTACTTTAGAAAAATATAAAGAAGAGAAAAAACTTCTTAATCTAGAAGAACTAGGTCAAGATAGATACTTAAAAGAACTAGAGAGAATAGTGGGTAACATCAATAGAACTAGTATTGAAATAGCAACTATTAATTCTACTATTGCAGGTATCAATAGAGAATATGAAGAAACTAAAAAGAAACAAGCTTCTAAATATAATAATGTAGATTTATTTAATTATAATAATTCTATTATTCAACATATTTGTAATTCTATTACATCATGTAGTTTCTATTTAAAAACAAATAACAATAATGATTTATTAGATAATATAATTATCTTTGAAGATTATGGTAGAGCAGATAATGCTTTCTACTTGGAAATAAGTTTTAGAAGTTTATTAAAATTAAGCAATCCAAAGAAAATAACAGGTATCGAAGAATGTACTGACTTACCTAAGCTAGCAGGTGAATAAGATGAAAAAAATATTACCAATAATAAACGCTTTATCAGGAGTAGCATTATTCTTAATACTATTATTTACTAAAACATCTAATAATTTCGTTTATATTATTATCATGTCTTTATTTGTTGGTTGGGCAATACCTTTTCTATCTTTAGTTATAAGTGGTATTACTATTGCCATAAATAAACATCATAAATTAACTTTAGTATTTGATGTTTTATCTATCTGCTTAACAGCATTTCTTCTATCATTAATCTTTAAAATATATGATAAACATTTCTTAATCTTAGTAATAGAATATTTTTATATAATTGTTCTTAATATAATAAACATTACTTATTATATTATCTATATTAAAAAACATCCTGATCTAGAACTAAGAAAGATTAAAGAAGAAAAGAAAAAGAATAACGGAGCTATTGTATAAAAAAATGACACTTTCAAGTGTCATTTTTATTTCCAATAACATATCATATCTCTTGTTAAGAATAGGGCATCTTCTACTGAAGACTTAGTACTTAAACCATCTAAGCCATATTTAGATTCTCTAAATGGTCCATCATATTTAGCAATATCAATTTCAACTATTTCATAAACGTATTTATTTATAGAAGTATTAACACTTACTTTAAGACCATTAGTTAAATTCATCATACTTTCTGCTTCTGTATTATCACAATTTAAACAAAAATTTTGATAAGCTTCACCGCTATCAAAAGAATATAATATTTCTTTTTTATATGTATTAAAGTTATTATTTGAAAAAACAAAATTATATCTAGTTACTTCAGTACCTATAATATTACCGCTACCATCACTTAATGGTTTAGTACCACTACAAGTTAAGTCTTGTACTAAAGATTTATTATCTTTATTAGTAATATTACTTGGACCAATAACATCATCATTTTTAAGCTCATTTATTACAGCAATAGCTATAAAAATAAGAATAAAAGATAATAGAACTATGATTCCAATTACCAACCCATCTTTCTTTTTCATAAGTATCACCTTAACAACAATATTATATAAAAAAAATAATTATATATCAAACCATAATTATAAAATATGATATAATCATTGTAGGTGATTAACATGAAGAACGATATTAAAAGATTACCATATCAAGAAAATAATAAAATCCCAAAAAAGAATCTTTTTATTATAATTTTTTCTGTGTGTTTATCCTTAGTAATAATACTTAGTTTAGCTTTCTATTTTTTAATATATAAAAGTGATGCAAATCTCTTAAAAAGATATTTGCTAGGTGAGGGCTATAACTGTAATAACATTACATGTAATAAAAAAGAAAAAGGTTATACATATTCATTTAATTACAAAAAGAATACTTTAACAGCAAGTAATAAAAATTATACGATTGAAATATCTAATAATCACCCTTATCTAGAAGTAAGAGATATTAATCTAGTATGTGAATATGAAAAAGATGACTATAATGGTAATGATAAAATAGATGATTCCTTCAGTTATAGCAATGAATGTAAAACATACATCGAAGAAGTAAATAATATAATATCTTATCGAAATAGAGTAATAGAAAACTACAAATAAAAATATCTACATAAGTAGATATTTTTTTTAACTACAAGCAGCAACATTAAACGACTTACGATTTTCCTCGGCTATGTTATTTACATAGCAAGCTCCACCAGTAGGTATACTTTCATTACAAGAACCACCTGAATGATAAACTATTCTTGAATCCCTTTTACATCTATTTAATGTACAACCTGTAATTGCTACATTTTGCCATGCACTCCAGTTTCCCCATTCTTCACATCCACATTCATCAATATCTCTATTGTATGTTTCGCATCCGCAACAAGATTCACTCTGACATGTTGAATTTACAGTTTCATAACCTACGCAGCAATATCCACCATAACCATCTCCGTCAAAACATTCACTTGGACAGTTATCACCACAGAAAGACCAACTATAACCTTCAAGGCTACAAGTTCTACGATTAAATGGCATTCCAAAAGTTCTCGTAGTAGTTCCGCAACAAGATCTAGTACAATATGCCGCTTCTTCACAGCCGGCTGCTGCACACCTTTCACCTGTTATACAATAAGCTCTACGATATTGTGTTGTAGCAGTAACCTCTACGGCACAATAACTTGAATTTCCTGCCTGATCAGAAGCAACGAACATTTTTGTTTCTTTTATACCAGTTTGTGCGCCAGCACAACTAAATACTCCACTATGAGTATCACTACAACCAACTATTAATGATATACCATTAGTTGAACATTGATTAGAAATATTTGAAATAACACAAGTAGGAGGAGTGTTATCAAATTTACCAACGCCAGATACATAGTATTGTTGAGGTAAGTGATTACCAGCGTAATCTGTTATTTCCGAAGCATCTATCCATACATAATAATTACCTGTTACTTCGAATGCAGTAGCAGCACTATGTTGGGCTTCTCTAGCTCCTGCAGTTGCATTAATAGCTAAATTAGTCCACTCACTAGGTGGAGCAGAACTGCTATTAGATAAACCAACTTTATAATTTGATTTACTATTTAAACCACTTAAAGAATCACTAATTGTAACTCTTACCACTTTGTTCTGTGTATAAGTATTTGCATTATTAACATTTATAGATATAGTAGGAGGAGTTTTATCTATTTTTAGATTTCTAGTTCCATTACCTGTCTTACCAGCTAGTGATTTAGTAAAGCAATAATAATCTATACCAGAAGTAGTAGTTTCTGTTGCTACTTCTGGTAGTTGCACCTCAGTTTGAGTTTGATATTTAGCAAAACCACTATAAGTAGGTGAGTTATTTAAACTAAAACCAATATTTACACCGCTGATACTTGCTTCAGGTGTATTTTGAGCACCAGGTGTTACATTACTTATATACCATCCATGTAATCCTTCGGTACCATGAAATAGTATTTCACAACCAGGTTCTTCAGAATCTACATTATTTACTTCAAATTCTAATTTATACGTGTTTGATCTATTACCAGCATTATCTTCAGTCCAAACAAAATATTTACCAACATCTAGATTTAAAGATATACCATTATAAGAAGCAGGAGTAGGATTAGTAACATCAAAAGTATCAGGATTAGTTGAAATATAAATATATTTTGGTCCGCTACCTTTGCCATCATCTAGTTTTACATTTAATGGTTGAGTATCAGTTAACCAATCATTATTGTTTGTTATAGCTACAGTAGCTTCTTCTTTATCAAATCTTATTGTATATTCACGACTCTTAGTACCTTCTCCAGGTATATCATAAGTAATAACTATTTTAGTATTAAGTAATAACTCTGCTTTTATATAATAAACATTATAGTATAGTTTAGAATCTTCTTCACTAATGTACGCTGTCTCTGAATATTTAGTTAAAGAAGATTTATCTTTAGTAACAGTATTACCTTCAAAATCATAAGAAATACTTGTAGCTTTATTGTCATAAGTATCACTATTTACAATAATAACAATATCTTCATTGGACCATTTAGCAATTGAACCAGTACCTGTTAAGTTATCTCCACTAGCAGAGATTATTTTTATATTAATATTATTATCAATTAAAGACTGAGTAGCTAACTTACAATCATATGAACTTCTATTAAAACGTGGTTGAATAACACCATCCTTAAAAGATATCTCAACTACGTTACATATCAAGTTATTTCCATCGACTGGATTCTTTATTACAGATAGTCCATCAGGACCAACTTCATCAGCTGATAAGTAACCTTCAACAACTAATGTATTAACGGAAATATTCATTCTACTTGTTATATTATTTTCTTTTGCCCATTTTTCTGCAGCTGTTTCTATTTGTGCTATTTTAGCATCAAGTGTTTTCTTTTTAGATGATTCATTTATTCCACGATAAGTGGCAATTGCTACAACAGAAAGAACAGCTATAAGGGCTATAACTGCTAACAATTCTACTAATGTGAATCCTTTTTTATTCTTCATAGAATCACCTTACTATAAGAATTATACCATAATAATTACTAATGTACATCATGATTAGATACCAATAATATGGACAAAAAGCAAAAAATATGGTATAATTAAATTACGTAAGAGGGAGTAGTTCCATCGATAGATGAAATAACTCAACAACCGGATTATCTCCTGGGTTATTGATAAAGAACAAGACTTTTATAGTATTATAAAAGTCTTTTTTATATCCAAAAAAGACCAAAGGAGGTGATGGTATGAAATATGTTTTAGACAAAAAGAAAGTAGCAGCTCTTGTCATAGCAGGTACTCTTACAACAATGATGTTAACTGGATGTAGTAAGAATGAACAAGATATACATACTAGTCCAAAAGAAAGCCCAAGAATGGAACAAATTCAAGAAACTGAAAAAATGCCTAGCAAAACTTTTCAACCAGGAGAGCACGTTTATTTCAAAAGATATTATTCTTCAGAAAATCATTATGCTGAAAAAGTTAAGGGTGGCCAAGTTTCTGTTCCAGAAGGATATGAAATTCTTGATATTGAGAATTTCACTGAAAAATATGGTTATGGTTCTCAAACAGGTGGTTTCGATATATGGTTTATCAATACTGCAACAGTAGAAGTTGAACCATGTTACAACGAAATATATAATTCTTATGACTATAGTGAACCAGGAAAAGTTATAGTTCCATCAGTTGAAGAAGAATCACCAACTTTAAAACTAACTCCATAAAAAAGTAAATCAATTGATTTACTTTTTTTATCTTTTATAAATAAATTTTTCTGTACCATAGTAACTTAACTTCGTAATTATATCTGCTAATTCTTCAATAGATTTATCAAAATCATTTTGAATCCAATAATTTATAATACCTAAAGTACCATTAAAGATAAATGCAGTTGCAAATTCTTCTGTTTCTACAGATATATCTGGTAGATCATGTTCCCATTTATCTTTACATCTAATATAAGCATCATTTAATACTTCATTTAAGAAATAAATATTATTCTTTGTACTAAATAATACTTTAATTAAATTCTTGTTTTCTAAACATATCTTAAGAAGGGCTAGTACATAATCGTATAAAGTATTATTTTCATAATTATAATTCTCATAAGAACTTTTAAACTCGCTTACAAAGTCTTCTTCCATCTTATCAAGTAGATCAAATATATCTAAATAATATCTATAAAATGTAGCGCGATTAATATCAGCTATTTCACATATCTCACTTACAGTAACTTTTGTAATATCTTTACCTTCTAATAGTAAATCTATTAACGTATCTTTAATCATTTTTTTCGTATATTTTGTTCTTCTATCCATAAAAACCTCCAGTTTTTAAACAAATAACAATTGATTTGTTTAAAAAGTATCAATCACTCATTTAATTGATGATTGAATGAAAGATTAAATAAATTATATAATACACTTGTAATATATTCAACAAGTGTTTAAAAAAAGGAGCGATATATATGAGAAGAAAATTTAAAAGTAATAAGATAAATATTTATGAAAATTCAGTATATGAATACATCAAAGAAATGAATAAAGATAATGGTGATTGCACTGCAATCAATTATTTTAAACATAAAATATCTTATAAATCATTCTTTAAGAAAATAGATGAATGTGCTAATGCTTTTAAAAGCACTGGTATTAGAGAAGGGGATGTAGTAGCTATTTGTATGGCTAACACTCCAGAAGCAGTAATTGCTTTCTATGCTTTAAATAAGATATGAGCTATTGCTAACATGATTCATCCATTATCAGCTGAAGCTGAAATAAAAGAATCTTTAAATAGTACTCATAGTGTTATGTTAATAGCTATTAACATTATCTACGATAAAATAAAAGATATCGTTGATGAATCTCCAGTATTTAAAACAGTTATTGTTTCACCAAGTGATTCAATGCCTAAATTATTACAAGTGTTATACAATCTTAAAGTCGATAAGATTAAATATACTAAAGATGAATCAATTGTAAGATGGAGAGACTTCGTTGGTACTGCTCGTCATTATAATGCTCGAACTGTTCGTCGTACTAAAGATGATGTGGCAGCTATCTTACATAGTGGTGGTACTACAGGAACACCTAAGAATATCGAATTAACTAATGGTAATATGAATGCCTTAGGTGAACAAGCGCATATTGTTTTACCTGAAATGCATGTTAATGATAACTTCTTAGCTATCATGCCATTGTTCCATTGCTTTGGTTTAGTAGTATCAGTTCACTGTCCACTTTCCAGTGGAGCAACAATTACTTTAGTACCTAAATTTGATGCTAAACGTTTTGATAAATTAATAACTGATTATAAACCAACAATAATAGCTGGTGTTCCAACGTTATTTGAAGCCTTAATAACTAACAAACATATGGAACATGCTGATCTATCAGGTTTAAAAATAGTTTTATCTGGTGGCGATACTTTACCAGCATCAAAAAATAAAATAGTTAATGAATTTTTAAAAAATCATGGTAGTAAAGCCAAGATTATTCAAGGTTATGGTATGACTGAAACTTGTGGACCAGTATCATTTGGTTCTGACCTAGGAAGCATTGGTATTGCTTTCCCAGGTAATACAATAAAAATAGTTAATCCATATACAAAAGAAGAAGTAGAAACAAATGAAATAGGTGAGATAGTAATAACTGGTCCAACAGTTATGAAAGATTATCTAAATAATGAAGAAGAAACTAACAATACTATTAAAGTAGATGCAGAAGGTAATCGTTGGGTTCATACAGGAGATTTAGGTCGTATAGATAAGAATGGTGTTCTATACTTCGAACAACGCTTAAAAAGGATGTTAATAGTGTCAGGATACAATGTATATCCATCACATATTGAAGAAGTATTAATGCGTCATCCATATATTGAATCATGTGGGGTAGTAGGTATACCTCATCCATATAAGGTTCAAGTACCAAAAGCTTTCTTAGTATTAAAATCAAATATTAAATTAACTAATAAAGTAAAAAAAGAAATTCAAGAATATTGTGAAAAGAATTTAGCACACTATATGATTCCAAAAGAATTCGTATATCGTGAGTCATTACCTAAAACAATGGTAGGTAAAGTAAACTATCGTGAATTAGAAAAAGAAAGTGTCTAAACACTTTCTTTTAATCTATGATATAATCTAAATGTTGTAAAACGAGGTGATATTATGAAAGAAGAATTAGAAAAACTTACTATGGGTTTTATAAAAGATCATAATTTTGAATTAGTAGATATTACAGAAGATAAAGTTATCTTAAAAGCTCCATTAGAAGAAAAAGCTATGAATCCTTATGATATGGCTCATGGTGGTTTAATCTTTGGTCTAGGAGATACAGTAATGGGTATTCATTGTCGTACAACAAATAGAAATGCTGTTACTTTAAATGCTACTATTAATTATTTAAAACCTGGTAAAGGCCCTTATATAACTGCTGAAAGTGAAATGGTAAAACAAGGTAATAAAGTATGTTTTTTAAGAGCTTATATCTATAATAGTGATCACGAATTAATATCAACAATGGAAGGAACATATTATTTTATAAATTAGAAGAGAAATCTTCTTTTTTTTGTGTTATAATAAAAATAGTATGATAGGAGGTGTAATTATGTATACTGAAGAACTAAAAGCAATAGAAGCATTACTTAACTATTGTTTACTTCGTAATGGTTTAAAAGAAATCGTTGAAGAAGAATTCGTAACTCCTAGTGATTTTACTAGAGCTAAAATGAATATCTTTAATCTTATCTCTATACATATGATTACCTCTGCTGATAAATTACCTAATATTGATTATGATAAATTCTTAAAAGATGGTCGTTGTGATTTATATAGTAAATCCATTAAATCAGTTTACTATGAATTAAATAAAATACTATCTAGTAGAGAAATAGTAGAAGAAATAATCAAAGCTTTAAAACACAATGATTTTAGCTTTGATAGTCAAAGTAATATTATTATTAAAACACATAGTATTGCTGCTACTATTACTAAAGAATGGTTATGTCGTCTAGGAGAGTTATGTCGTCAAACTAACTTCCGTCGTATCTACTTATATAATAAGAATTATGAAAACGATATAACAGATGAAAAATCATTATTAAATTATCTATATCATACTAAAACATATCATATCTCTTTATCATCAGATAGTGGTGTTAATTTAAGAGGTATATATAATAATGCTGGCTATTTAACAAGATCTCTATTAACTTCTAAAAAGAAAGTAAAAATAGAAGATTTTCGTGAAGCATTTACTTCCTCAGTTGGTAGTGGTATTAGTTCAAGCGTAGAAAAATATACTATACCAAGTTATACATATATCTTAAAAAAAGCTAATAAAGCTGGCGATGCTTTCTATACTAAACCATTAAGTTTACAACAAGAATACATAAGTAAATGGTTACTAGAAATGGAAGTAAGTAATAACAAAGCAATTGAAGAATTACGTAAATTAGTATTATATACAAAACCAACTTCTTCATACCGTGAAGTATCTGAAAAAGTAGATATGTCTAATGCTATTTTAGGTTTATTTAATACATTTATTCATTTATTAAAAGATTCAGAAATAGATTTATTTGATATATCTATCTCTAAAATAAAACTAAAGAAATTTATTAATGATAAAACATTAGATTACTATGAAGAATTAAGAGCTATTATTAAAGAAATAAATTCTTTAGAAGATGAAGATGATAAAGACGATAGTATTACTAATTCAATTAGTCAAAGACTTCAAAGAATTAATGCTGAAGCAGCTGCTGAAGGATCAATTGATGAAGAATTATCTATCTTAACTCAAGAATTTGAATTATTTAAGAGTAGACAAAAGAATAAAGATGAATTAGGTAATAGAAGAAATACTATTCAAAATATAATTCATTATAATCATGAACATTCTCTAGAAGAAATAGCATTTGATAATGAAAGAATAATCAGTTTAATCATAAATGCTATATCTAATGGACGTGTTTATTTCGATGATAATCGTCGTGATCGAATAGTTATTGAATCTTTTGATAAAAAACTAGGTTTAGTAACATTCAAAGCTGATATTAAACTATCTGATTTTTTAACCTTAGTTGAAGATATTAATTATTCTCTAGCTAATCAAGAAGAAGAATTTAGTTTAGCAGCATAGGAGGGTTTTTATGGCATTTGTTCTATCTAAAAAAGATTTACTTAGTAATGAAGAAGTAAATAAAGTTGATGTATATTTTAATTTAGATGAAATCAATACAGGTGAACCAAAAATAACTGATATTGATAAAAAAATAGCAGAGATAAAAAAGTTAAAAAATATCGATTATGAAATTAAAAGTAATCTTTTAAGTGAATATAGCTTATATCAAAAAGCTAAAAGTGTAAAAGAACAAAAACAAATTGAAAAAAGAATAAATGAAATAATAAAAAAGAATGGACTATAATCCATTCTTTTTTTAATTATAACCAAGTAATTTACATTTATAATCATGTAAGAATTCATTAATTACATTAAGATCATAAATACCTTCTACAAAACAAAATCTAATTATTAAATCATAAGTATTGTTTTTAGGAAGGGAATAAGAAGCACTTTCTAGTAGTTCTTCTATTTCTTCTTCATCAAGTTCTAATGCTATACCTAAAAGAATTACTGTTTCTTTACTAGGATGATACTCACTATCACTTCTTATCTTTGAAAATAATCTTCTGTCAATATGTACTTTATTATAAACATCACTATCTTTTAATTCTCTTTTATCTATATGTTTAAATAATAGCTTTTGAAATTTATTTTCATCTTTATTGTCATTAATATATGTTGAAAGAGAAGTATCTTCATCTAAAGATTCCATTCCTTCTAACATAGCACTACTCATACAACAAGATTTATCTACACTAAATCTTGTTTTTTGAAAACTGACAAAACCATATTTCTCTAAATTATTATTAATATATAATTCTAGTTTTTCTTTCATATTAAATGTCCCCTTTCAAGCGACCAAATCTCTTCACTAATATAATATCATGTTATCAAGAAAGAAGGAAAAAGAAATGAAAAAGAAAGAATTAGATGTAGTTTTCTTACTAGATCGTAGTGGATCTATGGGTGGTATGGAAACAGATACTATTGGAGGTTATAATTCATATTTAAATAACCAAAGAAAGAACAAGTTTAATACTTATATTACAACTATCTTATTTGATGATAAATATGAAGTACTACATGATAGATGTAGTATAAAAGATGTTAAAGACATCACTGAAAAAGAATATTATGTAAGAGGATGTACTGCATTAATGGATGCTATCGGTAAAACAATTAAAAATATTGAGCATCAAACAGATAATAAAGTATTATTCGTTATTACAACAGATGGGTTAGAAAACGCCTCAAGGGAATACAATAAGAATAGTATCAAAAGACTAATTAAAAAACATCCAGACTGGGAATTCATCTACTTAGGGGCAGATATTGATTCATATGGTGAAGCAGCAAGTATTGGTATCTCTAGAAAGAATACATATGATTATACTAAAAGTAAAGAAGGAACTAGAGCTTTATTTAAATCTATATCTAAAGCAGTAGATTGTATGTATGAATGTGGCGAACTAGATGAATCTTGGAAAGATGAATTAAAAAAGAACCATTCCTAATAGTGGTTCTTTTTTTAAAAAAAATATCTATTATTTTAATTTGCTAAAAATATCTCCTAATTTATCATGTATTACTAAATCAGCCATTTTATCATAAGAAGTAATATCTCTATTAATAATTACTAAATACTTACCTCTAAAATAAGTGATATAACTAGCAGCAGGGTATACTACTAAAGAAGTACCACCTATAATTAATAAATCACATTCTGAAATAGCTTTTATTGTCTCTCTAACTACTTGTTCATTTAAAGGTTCTTCATACAAAACTACATCGGGTTTTATGATACCTCCACAATCGCATTTAGGAATTCCTTTACTTTTAAATACATACTCAGCACTATATTCTTTACCACAATCCATACAATAATTACGATAAGTAGTACCATGTAGTAATAAGACATTTTTACTACCCGCTTTTTCATGTAAGCCATCAATGTTTTGCGTAACAATAGCTTTTAACTTTCCTTGGTCTTCTAACTTTTTTAAATATTTATGAGTTACATTAGGTTCTATATCTAAACAATTTAATTTATCTTTATAAAATTTATAAAATTCCTCTGTATGTTCATCAAAGAAAGTTCTACTAAGCATTACTTCAGGTGGATAATCATATTTCTCGTTATATAAACCATCAACACTTCGAAAGTCTTTAACACCAGATTCAGTGCTAACACCGGCTCCACCAAAGAAGACGATGTTTTCACATTCATCAATCATTTTTTGCAGTTTTTCATAGTTTTCCATAGTAAACACACCTCAATTATATTATAATGGAATTATAGAAAAGAGGTAAATAAAAATGAAAAAAGTATTAAATGTCTTCTTAGGATTAATAGCATTTGGTGCAATACTTGTAGCAGGAATACTAATTGGTGGACGTAATGTCTTATCTGGAAATAATATGACTAAACTTCTAAATGTCTTCGTTGATGAACAAGGAGAAGAGTCCATAACAGATTCATTGTTTTCTGACTTAGATGTTAAAGATTTCCGTGATTATGTAGATGACAAAAAATTAGAAAATGCCATTGGTGATTATATTAGTAATTATTTTAAAGTAGAAATCGGAGTTAAAGATGAAATGGATTCATCTAAACTTGCTAACGTCTTAAAAGATGCGGCTAAAAAATATAACAAAGATCATGAAGAAAATGTTAGTACAAAAGATATCGATAAAGCCTTAAAAACATTAGATAAAGAGGTTGTTAAAGAGAGTAAACTTGATAATGATGTAAAAAAAGTATTTAAAGTTGTTTTCTCTAACTCAACATTATTTATCGTTATTGCCGTAGCAGCATTATTCTTATTCTTCATTTACTTAGTAAGCAAATCATTAAAGACATTATTCTTCCACATTGGTTTAACAACATTAATAAGTGGCTTAATTATCAAATTTGGTACTTCAACTATTCTAAACTATGCTATAAATGATTCATCATTTACTGGTTCAGAAGATGCTATGAAAACAATATTTAATGCTGTAGGAACAATTGGTGTTATAGCTATTGTTATTGGTATTGCCTGCTTTGTCTTATCAGTTGTATTTGGTAAGAAGGAAAAAACTAAACCAGAGCCAACATATGAAGAAGAACCAAGAGAAGTTCCAGCTGAAGAATATGTTACTAAAGATTTAGTACCTGATGCTGAAACAATTGAACAAACAGAAAATTCAGACGATGAATAACATAAAAAAAGATAGCATTACTTGCTATCTTTTTTATTGTTCCATTTCCATTCAGATACTTCTGGCATATCATAACCATATTCGTGAATGAATTGTTTATGTTCAACTATTTTTTCTTGCATTAACTTAGTTAAGTAAACACCTTTGCTACCTAAGTTAGGTAATAATCTACAAGCTTCAATTACTAAATGATATCTATCGATTTCATTTTGAACTCTCATATCAAATGGAGTAGTAATAGAACCTTCTTCAACATATCCTTTAACAACTAAATTTCTATTATATCTATCATATAATAATTCATGTATTAATGATGGATATCCATGGAAGTTGAATAGGATAGGTTTTTTCTTAGTAAATAATGCATCATACTCTTCATCGCTTAATCCGTGAGGATGTTTTTTATTTGATTGTAATTTGAATAAATCAACTACATTTATAAATCTTACTTTTACTTTAGGTAAATATTCATTAATAATACTTGTTGCAGCTAATGCTTCTAGAGTAGGAGTTTCACCACTACAAGCAATTACGATATCTGGTTCTTGTTCTTGATCATTACTTGCAAAATCCCAAATACCTAAACCTTGAGTACAATGCTTAACTGCTTGATCCATTGTTAACCATTGAGGTCTTGGATGCTTAGAAGCAACTATTGCATTAATATAATCTTTAGTTCTTAAGCAGTGATCTAAACAAGATAATAAGCAGTTAGTATCAGGAGGAAGATACATACGAACAACATCTGCTTTCTTAGAAGCTAAGTGATCTAAGAAACCTGGATCTTGATGTGTATATCCATTGTGGTCTTGTTGCCATACTGTACTAGTTAAAATGTAGTTAAGTGAACCAATTTCTTCTCTCCAAGGTAATTGATTACAAATCTTTAACCATTTAGCATGTTGACTAGTCATTGAATCTATAACTCTTACGAATGCTTCATAACTAGCAAAGAATCCGTGTCTACCAGTTAATAGATAACCTTCTAACCAACCTTCACACATGTTCTCTGATAACATACCATCCATAACACGACCATTGTGTGCTAAGAATTCATCATTATCTTTTAATGAACCCATCCATGCACGTCTTTCATTTTCAAATACATGGCCTAATCTATTAGACATAGTTTCATCTGGTCCAAAAATTCTAAAGTTTCTATTCTTATCATTTAATTTATATATATCTCTAACATAATTACCAATTTCAATCATATCTTGAGCTTCAATACAACCTGGTTCTTCAATTTCTAATCCATATTTTCTAAAATCAGGAAGTACTAAATCTTTTAATAATCTACCACCATTAGCAACAGGATTAGCACCCATTCTTCTATCTCCCTTAGGAGCCAATTCTTGAAGTTCAGGAAGTAATTTACCTTCACCATCAAATAACTCTTCAGGATGATAACTTCTTAACCAGTTTTCTAATACATCTAAATGATCATCACCAGACATATCTACTGGTACTTGGTGAGCTCTAAATGTTCCTTCAATTTCTTTGCCAGAAACAATCTTAGGACCTGTCCAACCTTTAGGTGTTCTTAAGATTACCATTGGCCAAATTGGTCTTTCATACTTATCATTAGTACGAGCTTCGTTTTGAATTCTCTTAATTTTTTCAATACATTCATCCAAAGCTTTACTCATTTGTTTATGCATATCCATATGCTCAGAACCTTCAACGATTATTGGATCCCATCCACAACCTTTGAAGAAACTGATTAATTCTTCTTCACTAATTCTTGAGAAAACTGTTGGATTACTAATCTTATATCCATTTAAGTGTAGTATTGGTAATACAGCACCATCATTAACTGGATTTAAGAATTTATTTGATTGCCATGAAGTAGCTAAACTAGCAGTTTCAGCTTCACCATCACCAACTACAACTGCAGCAATCAAATTAGGGTTATCTAATACAGCACCAAATCCATGTGCTAAACTGTAACCCAATTCACCACCTTCATTAATAGATCCAGGTGTTTCTGGAGCTACGTGTGAAGATATTCCTCCAGGGAATGAGAATTGTTTAAATAGTTTTTGTAATCCTATCTCATCTTGTGATACAGAAGGGTAGTACTCTGAATAAGTTCCTTCTAGATATACATGACTGACAATAGCATTACCACCATGACCTGGACCTGAAATATAAATCATATTTAAGTCATATTTATTTATAATTCTATTTAAGTGAGTATAAATAAATGTTTGACCAGGAACAGTTCCCCAGTGACCAACTATCTTTTTCTTAACATCTTCTCTTTTTAAGCCTCTCTTTAATAGAGGGTTATCTAACAAATATAATTGAGCAGCTGATAAATA
>JAEEGL015478440.1_pt1 | contig 43901 bp, 30 predicted proteins | sample 9134231 | NCBI WGS metagenome assembly JAEEGL01 (sample SAMN16246548, study PRJNA631951) | gut metagenome | biome: gut microbiome; feature: rumen; material: fiber-attached | host: Bos | place: Iran: Karaj | collected 2018-10
AGGTCGTCCATGTTGTTGTCCAAAGCATATTGGATTAAATATTTCAGCATCTCCTCGGCAAGGTCCATGTTGTCGTTGATGTCGTAGCAGGCCATCTCGGGCTCGATCATCCAAAACTCGGCCAAGTGGCGTGTGGTGTTGGAGTTTTCGGCACGGAAGGTGGGGCCGAAGGTATAAATCTTACCTAGGGCTGTGGCCGCCAATTCGCCTTCGAGCTGACCCGAAACGGTGAGGTTGGTCGATTTGCCGAAGAAGTCCTGCTTGTAGTCGATGTTGCCTTGCTCGTCGCGAGGTGGATTGTTCAAATCCAAAGTGGTCACTTGGAACATCTCACCAGCGCCTTCGGCATCGGAGGCAGTGATGAGTGGCGTGTGAATGTTATAGAAGCCTCGCTCGGTGAAGAACTTGTGGATGGCGAACACCATAGCATGGCGCAGACGCATGACGGCACCGAAGGTGTTGGTGCGGAAACGCAGGTGGGCGATGTCGCGCAGGAACTCCAAGGAGTGCTTCTTAGGTTGCAACGGATATTCGTCGGGGTTGGCGGGACCGAACAGCCCAATCTCCTTCACGGAAAGCTCCACAGCCTGACCGCTGCCCATGGAGGCGACCAAGACGCCTTTTGCCCAAAGGGAGGCACCGGCATGCATCAAGGCCAGATTCTCTTCCGGAATGATATTCAGGTCAATGACCAATTGCAGGTTGTTGATGGTTGAGCCGTCGTTGAGGGCGATGAACGCCACGTTCTTGCTGCCGCGCTTGTTGCGCACCCAGCCCATTACGGTAATTTCTTCTTCCGAAGCCTGCATCTGCAAGGCTTGCTTGATTTCTACTCTTTTCACAGTATTAAGGTTTAAACAAAATGCAAAGTTACGAAAAAAACGCAAAGTCGGACAAAATGTTGTACTTTTGCAACGATGAAATCACCGATTATCATAGCAGGGCCTTGTAGCGTGGAAAGTGAGGAGCAAATCCTTGCCATAGCGCGTGCTTTGGCTCAAATCCCTGACGTGAAAATGCTTCGCGGCGGTATTTGGAAGCCTCGTACCCGTCCTGATGCTTTCGAGGGCAGGGGAGTGGAGGGCTTAACATGGCTCCGCGAGGCGAAACAAGAGACAGGCTTGCCCATCGCAACGGAAGTGGCCACACCTGAACATGTGGAATGGGCCTTGAAGTACGGTGTCGATGCCTTGTGGATAGGCGCCCGCACAGTGGTCAACCCGTTCTCAGTGCAACAGCTCGCCGATACTTTGAAAGGTGTTGATGTGCTTGTGTTGGTAAAAAATCCGGTCTCTCCCGACTTGAACCTTTGGATTGGTGCCTTTGAGCGGCTTAAAAAAGCAGGTTTAACCCAACTGGCCGCCATCCATCGTGGTTTTTCCTATTATAAAGAAACTCCTTACCGCAACTTCCCGATGTGGGAAATCCCCATTGAATTAAAACGTATCCTTGACGTGCCAGTGATCACCGACATCAGCCATATCTGCGGATGCCGGGAACTGCTTCAAGATACTGCCCAGAAGTCGCTGGATATGGCGTTTGACGGACTGATGGTTGAATGTCATCATAAGCCAGAAGAAGCGCTTACTGATGCCAATCAGCAGATTACGCCATTGGCATTGGCCTCGTTGCTCAAGTCGCTCTCCCCTCGCTCCAAACATGCCGCTAACAACGATCAAGTGCTTGCAGCCCTCCGAAGTGAGATTGATGATATTGACGCGGAGTTGCTGCAATTGCTTGCACGCCGGATGAATGTATCAAGCCAGATTGGAGAATACAAAAAGCAGAAAGGCATAACTGTGGTCCAGATGGAACGCTGGAAAAAAATACTTGCCGATCATCTCGAAACAGGGAAGGAACTGGGCTTGTCAAAAGAAATGATAGAAAAAGTTTTCGAAGCCATCCACCAAGCCTCCATCCAACGCCAAACTTCTAACTTCTAACTTCTAACTTCTGTCTTCTGTCTTCTGTCTTCTCAATTAAAAATGTGTACCTCATACCCATTAAAGCTGGTGTGGTATTGAATCAATGGGTAAACGCCGTCTCCCTCGAAGAGGTCACCATTAATAATATTGTATTTGATCTCGTTGCAGTTATCAACCACGAAAGGGAAATCAACCACCAAACGAGTGAGATTTCCATTGGCATCATGGCAGTTGGGATTGTTCGGGGGAAGCCTGTCGTAGGCCCTGAATTCGTCTTCCGAAAGCCGATACACGATGATGCCCCGGCTGGTACTCATCGGGTCGGAGGTTAGATAGGTAAACCCACTGACCACTCGGAGGTCGTAATAGTCTATCTTGTTGAGATTGATTGTGATGTCAATGATAGCATTCGGATAATAGGGGTTTTCATGAGGATCCCTGCAGCCTGATGGCAAGATGGCTAATAAGAGAAAAATGAATGTAATGATTGTCCTTTTCATACTGCAAAGATAGGTTTTTTAATTATTCTTTCATTATCTTGTCTGAAAATACATTACCGTCCTCAAGCGTGATATGCATCGTATAAGTGCCTGATATGAGGTTCGCCATATTGATACAGTTCAGGTTTGTATGTGTGGCCTGCACTATGCGTCCTTGCAGGTCATATATTTCGATTTTGGAAGGTTTCACATCAGGGGAGTATTGTAGATGCAATTGATCTTTGGTGGGATTTGGGTAGCAAAGGTAGGGGCGCAAGAGGCATTCTGTTGTGGGAATCGCCAATGAACCGTCGGTGAAGATCTTGAGGAGGAAAGTCGCTGGGTCTTGTTGTCCTGAATGGTAACAATAACCTGTTACAAGGCAACCTTTGTCGGGAGTGGTAATGATGGCGTTTGGCCAATACACTTTCATGTTGAGTTGGGGATAATAATTGTTCCAATACCGTTGCCAGATGATGTTGCCGTTGTAGTCCATCTTGGTCACTGCAAAGCAATTGATCCAGTCAACTCCCGTACCGTGTGGCTGTCCCACCATGTGGCAGGAGTAAAACGTCTGGTCGTCGATGACGCTGGTGCCTTTGCCGTATGGGAATGCTTTGATGCTGTCGTTGCCCTGTCCCATTTCTCCTTCTCCAAGAGTCCAATAATTCGTGACGTTATTTTCTGTATTGAGTGACATCCAAGTTATCACCTCATCTTGGGTAATGTTGTATTGAGCGTCTTGACGTATCATACCTCCGTTGCTACCTAAAACAACAATGCCGTTTGGGAATGAAAGGCTTTGACTAAAATACCCAAAAGAAAAGAGAATGCTTTGATAGTATGGCTCATAGTCTTGAAAAGTTTGAGGGATGACCATCCGATTTATTGTGTCCAAATTCCTATTCAATCTTGTAAGATAGGGAATTACTTGTGTTGAATCTCTGAGATGTATAATTTGTCCATAATCGCCACTGCCGTCTTGGTACTCGAATAACTCTCCATGATCAAGCCACATTGGCGGACTAAAAAAAGGATATTCGCGAATTGCCAGCAGTTCGGCTTCGGCTGACAGGCGGAAATACAGCAGATGGATGTCGGAAGGAGCCGTGTTACCATTTGGTAAGAGCTCGACAGGTGAGGTGACGCATAAGATGTCACCTTGACTATCCATCATGGTTCCAATTCCGTTGAAATATTTGTGAAATTTTTCAGGTAAGTCAACTTCTCGCTGCCAAAGCAGGTTGAGGTCATGGTCAAACTTGGCTAATAGGGGCTTGTCGTAGTGCTCGTTGTTGTTGTGTGTCTTGCCCAATGCAAAGAAGCAATTAGAGTCGTTGGGAGCCTCAAATAGTCTTTCAACCATTGTAAAATGGTTTTTGTCGCCCAAGGCTAATTCGCCAAGAACCTCACCTTCGTGTGAAATCTTATAGATAATTGGCATGAAGGCAATGCTGTCTTCTTCGTAAAAGAGCATAGATTTATACTCGCATACCGAAACGAAATAGCATTCGTCCGCCCCATCATTTGTGGTGACCGCCAAGCTGTAATTGTAGGGTTGCTGTGAAGGTAGTGTGTGGATGATGGGGTAAGGGTATGGCTTCTCAAACAGAAAATCGGGCTGTTGGGCGTTGGTCTTAATCAAAGTCAATAACGCGAGGGCCAAATACAAGATGATGAGGCGGGATGCTTTCATGATGGGTTATGCTTATATTTATAAAATGGGATCGCTACCTGTGCAATTTAGTATTCCATGTATAGCTCTTACACGCCATTCGAAGCAATCAAAAACATCATCGTATGTGATAGTGAAATTAATTAAATGATGATTGCTACTTGGGGCTGGGCTAAATCCTCCATATACCCAATAATCAAGAATATTATAATAATAGTATACTAATTCTTCGTGGAGTAAACATGAAACGTAAGTGCAGGTGTAAAATACTTTGTATTTATCGGCGGTAGAATCATAAGTGTTATGACCATATACATCAGAATATTTTATATCGGTAAAATAAATCCTTCCCCCATTAATACAACTGTATTGGAAAAAAGGATGTTGATTGAGCCAATTTTCCACTATTTCTGGTGCGCCCCGATATTCTGCGGGACCATTGCACATTCCACCATGGTTATATGGACGCCAGTCGTTGGTGTCATTTATATTATAATCATGCGGTGTTACAAAATCTCTCGTAATTACAACGATTTCCGCATCCTTTTCATCGTTATCTTTTGTTTCTGATTCTTTGAATTCACAGGAGATGGCATGAATTCTTTTGTCAGATAAATCCAAATTCTTATAGGCTTCAATAACCATTTCGACAGCTTTGGAATATGTAGTGGCCAATTGTGATAGCTCCACTTGGCCATTGGAAAGTGTAAGTTTGGCGTGAAGGGTGTCGTATTGAACCGTGTTGGTTCCAAAGGAGGCGTCGCCGAAGTCGAAATTGAGTAAGTTTTCTAAATCATGTTGTGCTTGCTCAAGGCTGATAGTTTCGCCGCTTTTTTCAGCAGAAAGCATCTTTTTTTTGAGCGAAATCAGATAATCGTCCATGTTGTTAGCTGTGATCTGCTCAATTAGGTTTGAAGTGTTGTTTGTAACTTGTTTGTTTGTTTCTTTTTTGCATGACACGATTGCGAAAGTGGCAATTACGGCTATAGTAGCAGCCGCAAGTGTGATTTGTTTTCTTTTCATGGTGTTTGTGTTAAGGTTGTTTGTATAAATGGGTTTTGTTAATTGCGTTCAAAAAAGCCTTCAGCGTATCCGTTGGCATTGTTGAGTACTATAGTAAAGGTACCATTATGGGTGGGGGAGAACGGGATAATCACTGTTTGTTGTGTTGATGTGTCAACTACATTACTGTAAATGATATTGTTGAAATCATTGTAAATGTTGATGCTTACGTAGCCAAGGTTTTGATGGAAATATATATAGATGGCATTGTCGCTTATTCCTGCTTCAATTGAGTTTTGGTTGGGAATAAAATCAAATGTGCCAGTTAATTCTATTTCTTCATACCCATAAGGGAGAGAATGCCTATTGTGTAATACATGAATTTGGCTGGGATTAGAGGCTGGCGTTTGCCATGTACAAAAAACGAATGTACAGCAAATAACGACGAGAATTAGGGACTTTTTCATTGTTAAATTAATTGATTGTTAATTTGTCAATAGCTAATGCATTGCAAAAATAGTTTGACGATAGCAGTATCCGAACTCCTATCCGAACTTTTTTAGAAAAATCGTTTTGTAATTATTTAAAAAACAAAAAAATAATAAAATCTTAGTCCGAACTTTTTCCAGAAAAATCCGAACTCTTTTCGATTTTTTTTCGTGTCTTAGTGCGTAGTTTATCCACTACGCTTTGGCTGATGCCGAGCAAGTCAGCCTCATCTTGTCTTGATACTCTGAAATAGGAGAGGATGAAATCTTTTATTTCATTTTCTTCCAAATTGGGATATTTCTTTTGAAGTGTATCCTGTAAGTTTGGATAAATTTGATTAATCACTTCCATCATAGCTGACCAATGCTCTTTTTGGCCAAAAACAGTTTTTTCCAGAGCTTTGCAAAGTGCCGAACTACCTTTGTTTTTCAGAAAGATATCTAAACGCACCATTGTTTGCTGTTCTTTGTGGAGTGAATCTGAAAGGCGTTGCAGAGTTTCTTTTAGTATTTTGCTGTTTTCTTCGTTTTGAAGGATTAGTTCATGATAAGACTTTTCCCATTCTTCATTTTTTTGAGTTAAATCCCAACAATCTTTCTCATGTTCCGTATTCATTTGTAAAAGTTGTTTGTTCTGCTGCATGAAATGGAACAGATTAGCCTTGATTTCAGCTTCTTTTTTGCTTTTTTTTACAGAGCGGAATAGAAATAGAATGATGGCGCAAAACAACACTATGACACATATCCCCATGATACGTTGGAAATGAATATGTTGTCGGTTCATGGTGTTTTGCAATGCTTCATAATCGTATTGTTTCTGAATGCGATAGATGTTTTTTTGTTCACGTTGCGCTTGAACTTCATAGGCCGCCATATCATAATCCTTGCGATACTTCAAAGCTTGAGGATAGTTGCCTGTACTTTCCGCAAAACGAGATAAAGCTCCGTATGCGGCAACGAGAGTTTCCGCTCTTAGTTTGGCATCAGGAAGAAGAGTCTCTAACTGGTGGTAATAAAAGGAAGCGGAATCAACTTGTTTGTTTGCAATATAAACATTTCCCAAATTTAGGTAGAGCAGGGGTAAGCGGTTGTCGTCGGATTCTTTCTCTAATCGCTTGAGATAATTAATAGCTTTGGCATAATCACCTTCCTGTTGATACAGTACGGCGTAATTATTCATTACTTTTTGCCATGTTACTGAAGATTGAGCTTTCAAAGCATAGTCAAGGCTTCGGTCTAAGCAATACACGGCGTTCTCATAATCTTTTAAAATCGAGTAAGCAACAGCCATCATGTTCAGTGTTAAGGCTTTATTGTCATAATGGTCGCCAAAACCTTCATTAGCAGCTGTTAACATTTTCAAGGCATCTTCTTTCATCCCATCAAGAAGCAACAAACGCCCCATCTTAAACTGCGCTCGTGCCATTGTTAGGCTGTCGTTCACCATGCTACCGTAATGTTCGGCATCTTTGAAGGATTGCATCGCGGCAGCTTTGTTGTCGTAATATTGTTGCACATAGCCATTATATAGTGCGGCATGGGCGGCTTTGGCATAAGCCTTTTTTTCAGTGTAATAGACTACAGCGCGCTCCAAATCGGGGCTTGTGATGTGCGATATGGCATCAATGAGTTCGTCATCAAGAGATGCTTTGCCAAACAATGCCTCGGCTTGTAGCAAAGCCATGTCCATGCGCTGTTGTTCATTGAATTGCACAGGCATGTGTAACACGCTGTCAATCAAGTGAGCCGTACTGTCGGGAAATGTGACGAGAAGCTGTTCGGCACACGATAACATGTGTTGCGCCTTGCGCCTCGGACTGTTGCACGAAGCAAAAAGCATTACGAAGAATAAGAAGAATAATAAAATAAAGCCTCTCCTTTTCATACTGCAAAGATAGTTTTTTTATTATTTTTGTAAACTTTAAAAAAAGAATGATGAAAAAACGCTCTTATATATTAATTATAGGTGTAATTTGTTTTCTGTTGACCTCCTGTGCCGCAAATCGCTCAAGCAGAGCGATCAGAAAAGCTGAGCGGATGATGAGGAAACAGGCCGCTCAGGCACAAAAAGAATATGAAGCCGCCAAAACAGCGCATTTTAAACACCAAGCCCCAAAAACAAAAAAGATGATTAAAGAGGATCGAAAGCGGGCAAGACAATTGAACCGTCATTTTCGACGTTGGTAGTGTTTTTTCTAAGTTACTAATTTTCATTACTTTCAAGAAATGTTAAAAAATTTATAAATAAAAAATAGTACTTAAAATTGATTTTTCTTGTGTGTTTTCCCAAAAGTTTATAATTTTGATGGCTTTTTAGTGCAATTAAATAGGAAGTATAACATAAAATCACAAGGTATGTTTAGAAATTTACTAATGACCCTTGCAATTGTGTTGGCAACAAGTGTGTTGGCCTTCGCTCAGCAAGGACGACTCAAAGGAAAGGTTACCGATGAAACGGGTCAGCCCGTGTCATTTGCAAACATTGTCCTTGAAAAAGGTGGTACAATGATTGGCGGTGCGACTTCGGATTTTGATGGTAACTACGACATCAACCCGATCCCTCCGGGAACGTATGATTTGAAAGCGAGCTTCGTTGGTTACAACAACTATGTCTTGAACGGCATTGTTATCCCGGCCAACAAGATCACTGATTGGAACATTAAGATGCAAAGTGGCGCCATCAGCTTGACGGAGGTCACGGTCATCGATTACGAAGTGCCTCTGATTTCTAAGGATAACACCACTTCAGGTGCGTCCATTACCGCAGAGGAAATCGCGAAATTGCCGAACCGTTCCGCAACAGGTGTCGCCTCTACTGTGGGCGGCGTCTTCTCAGCTGACGGTGAGGTCGGTAGCATCCGTGGTTCCCGTGAAGGTGCCGTGACTTACATCGACGGTGTGAAGGTTATCGGTAGCTCCAGCGTGCCACAAAGCGCTATCGACCAAGTGGACGTCATCCTCGGTGGTACCCCCGCCATGTACGGTGACGCTATGGGCGGTATCATCAACGTGACTACCAAAGGACCAAGCCGTACCTTCGGTGGTGGTCTCGAAATTGAAACCTCAGTGGAAGGCTATGGCCGCAACCGCTTGGGCTTCAGCGTCCAAGGACCGCTCATCAAAGGCAAAAACGCTGAATCATCTCTGCTCGGTTTCTTCCTCGCCGGCGACCTCTCATACAATAAAGTGGGTTCCCTCTCGGCTACAGGCTTCTACACAGCAACTGATACTTGGCAGAAAGAAATCGAACAGACTCCTCTCGTCCTTTCAGGTGTCGGCGCCGGTACCTACCAAAAAGCTTCTTTCACCAAGAAAGACGATCTGGTCTATTCAAAAATTTCAACCAACACGAGCAACTACTCCATCAACCTCTCCGGCAACATTAACGTCCGTACCACCGAGACCATCAACCTTACCATCGGTGGATCGTTCGTGCGTTCCAAAGGTCACGACTTCGCCCGTAGCTTCTCGTACTTCAATACGGCAAAAAACAGCATTTATAAGCAAGGAACAACTCGTGGTTACGTCCGCTTCACACAACGCTTCCCCACGGCTCCTGAAAGCACTTCGCTGATTCGTAACTTCTACTATAGCATCCAGGCGGACTATACCAGATTCACCAGCGAGGACGGCGACCCCGATTTGTGGAACAACCTCTTCGCATACGGTAACCTCGGCCGCTTCACCACTTATAAGACCCCGACCTATCAGCTTGGCGATGTCGATTCAGTCCTTGTGGATGGCAATACCTATAAGAATTTTACTAATGTCATGGTGCTGAACTCCTGGGACTATGATACTTTGGTGAAATTCGAGCGCTCGGAATTCAACCCGCTGCTGGCCAATTATACGGATTATTACATGGATCTTTATCGTGACTATGGCGCATTGGGCTATTACGACAACTTTACCAACTTGCAGCTCGGCGGCGCCTTGCTGAACGGTAGAAGCGTTCCTTACATCTATGGATTGTTTGCCGCACCTGGCGCCTTGATGTCTGGCTACGGCATGTCTGTAAGCGACCAGATTGCATTGAATGTCAACGCATCCATGACCATCGGTAACGGCGAAAGCTCACACGAAGTAAAACTTGGTTTCCAATATGAGCAACGTAATTCCAGCGGTATGAACTACAGCACCGATTACTGGACGCTCATGCGTGGTCTGGTCAACACTCACATCGCTGAGTTGGATATGGCTCACCCGTATGCTACAAGCTACGATGGCTTTGTGGATACGGTCAAATTCCATAGATTCTATGACGGCGAAGCTCAGTATGTGTTCGACAAGAATTTGCGTACCGCTATGGGTCTTCCCGTGAATGGTACCGACTATATCCTCATCGACTCGTACAACTTTAACGATAATTCCATCATGTATTATGATGAAGATGGTAACATGCACAAAGGTTATGTCAAAGGTGGCCTCGATGTCAGCATGTTCTCTCCTGATGAGCTGACCCGCGATGGCAACTTGTATGTGTCATACTACGGCTATACTTACGACGGTAAAAAACTTAAATGGAATGAACGTCCTACCCTTGAGGATTTCTTCACCCAGACAACCAAAGATGCCAACGGCAACGAATTCCTTGCCCGTCCCGTCGCTTCGAGCCAGCCAATCTACACCGCTGGTTACATCCAGGATAAGTTCGCCTTCAAAGACCTTATCTTCCAAATCGGTGTCCGTGCCGACCGCTTCGATGCCAACCAGTTTGTGCTGAAAGACCCATTCATCCTCTATGATTATAAAAAAGTCGGTGATTTGATTCAGGATGGAAAGATTGAGATTAAAAACGCTGGCACATGGGTGGATGTCCCGGATAACATCGGTGATGACTATGCCGTCTATGTGAACAAAGTCAGTGATATTCAGGAAATCGTTGGTTATCGTTATGGTACCACTTGGTATAACGCCGAAGGTGCTGAAATTGCCTCCCCAACTGCTTTGGATAAAGGCTCAGGTATCTCCCCGTGGGTTAACGATCCCGACCAGAAGAGAGTTAACAAGGACTCCTTTGAGGATTACAAACCTACTTGGAACTTCATGCCTCGTATCTCCTTCTCATTCCCGATTTCTGATGAGGCTCTGTTCTTCGCCCACTATGATGTGCTGACCCAGCGCCCCTCCAGCGCTTACTTTGTCACCCCGCTTGACTATTATTATTTCAATGAGAACTCAAGCTCTATCGCTAATCCTAACTTGAAGCCGATGCAGACCGTTGACTACGAACTCGGTTTCACCCAGAAGATTAACAACACTTCTTCATTCACCATCACAGCTTACTACCGTGAAATCCGTAACATGATCCAAATGTACCGTCTCACCGGTGCCTATCCTAAGGATTACACATCCTATAGCAACCTCGACTTCGGTACCACTAAGGGTCTCACTGCTGAATACGACCTCCGTAGAACGAAGAACGTCCGTGTCCGTGCCAACTACACCTTGCAGTATGCTAACATGACCGGTGCTTCCACTTCAACGGCTTCCGCTCTGATCAGTGCTGGTGTGCCTAACTTGAGATCAACCTTCCCGACTGGTTTCGACCGCCGTCACGCTATCAGCCTTACCGTTGACTATCGTTTCGGACGTGGCAAGAAATACGATGGTCCCGTTATTAACCGCGAGAAGTCTGGCAAAACCCCGATCCAGCTGTTTGCTGACGCTGGTGTCGCCATGACAGTCACTGGCGGTTCAGGTGCTCCTTACACTGCATCCCGTACCGTTTCCTCACCACTTTCTGGTAGCGTTAACCTGCTCGAAGGTACTTACTTCGGCTCCAGAATGCCTGCATCCTTCAAGATTGACCTTCGTGCCGATAAGGATTTCGCAATTACATTGGGTGGCAATAAGGAAGGAAGACAAGGCCGTGAGGTTTATTTCAACGTGTATGTCAATATCACCAACCTCTTGAACGCCAAGAATATCTTAGGTGTTTACAATGCAACAGGTGACGCTGACGACGATGGTTACCTCACCTCTACGAAGTACCGTCAGGAAATCCTCAACCAGTTGGATCCTGAAGCCTTCATCGATATGTATCGTATCTACGTGAATAATGGTGGCCACTATTCGACTCCTCGTCAGATCAAAGTCGGTGCCAGCTTTAACTTCTAATGTATGATGGTTGAATTTAAACGAAAAATCACAGATAATATGAAGAATATAGTACGTTTTTTGTTTGTCGCACTCCTCATTGTGGGTGCTGCAATTCCCGGAAAAGCTCACGTCTATGTCGGTGATGGAGACCAGTCAAAAGGTAACCGTGACCTGAAACAGACGACAGCCGGTTGTTCACCATCTTCCGCTTTTGAATGGTTGGACATTAACAACGTCAGAACTCGTATGAATGCAGGTGGTGATATGTGGTGGGACCTCCCAGGTGGTTTTGGTGCCCAGTATTTTATCCCTGCTAACGGTTCTGCAACTTCCTTGTTTGCTGGTGCACTTTGGATCGCTGGTGTTGACATCAACAACCAGTTGAAATGTGCCGCAGTTCGATTCCGTCAAGGTCCTGATGTGACCAGCGGTGGTAACGACTTCTGGACTGGCCCTTTGACCCTTGACGGTGCCTCCATCGATGAAGTCACCTGCGCCCAATGGGACCGTGTCTGGAAAATCACCCGTGCTCAAGTGGATGAATTCCTTGACCAGTTCGATGAAAACGGTGCTTACACACCCTCTGAGGATTATACCTTGCCTAAGATTATTCAAGAGTGGCCAGCTCACCCTGAGACCGTCGGAGGTAACGTCCAAGGTTGCAGCCATTATATGGCCCCGTTCTATGATGCTGACGGCGATGGTGAATATAATCCTATGGTCGGTGACTATCCTTATTATGATATCACTAATGAGCTCTGCCATACCAAGACCCCAACTATGGATGAAGAATATGAGTCTGACAAGATTCATGGCTCCATCAAAGCTGACCAGGTCCTGAAAGGCGACCAAACACTGTGGTGGGTGTTCAATGATAAAGGTAACACTCACACTGAATCAATGGGCGCCGCTATCGGCCTCGAAATCCGCGCTCAGGCTTTCGGCTTTGCTACCAACGATGAAATCAATAACATGTCGTTCTGCAGCTATGAGATCATCAACCGCTCCACATACGAACTTAAAGGCACGTACTTCTGCCCTTGGACTGATGTGGACCTCGGCTTCGCAAAGGATGACTATGTTGGTTGCGACGTGCAGCGTGGTCTCGGTTATGGCTACAACGGTACTGCTATCGATGGTAGCGGTCAGCCAGAAGCCTACGGCGACCAGCCCCCGGCGGTCGGTATCGACTTCTTCCAAGGCCCTTATATGGATGCCGATGGACTCGATAACCCTAAATACACTTTCTCAATCAACAACGTGTTTAACGGTATTGACCCCATTTCTGGCGACTCCATTTTCATTCATGATACCATTGGTCAGGAACAAATCTGCGACGTTTCTATCAATGGCGTGAACTTCGGTAACGGCATCGTCGATGACGAACGTTTCGGTATGCGCCGCTTCCTCTATCACAATAACGACAACTCCACCACTGGTGACCCGAAATACGCCCCTGACTATTACCTGATGCTTCAGGGTATTTGGAAAGACGGTAATAAGATGATGTATGGCGGTAATGCTTATCCTGGCGTAACTGGTACAGTGGGTCCTGCTTGCGACTTCATGTTCCCTGGCGACACTGACCCGTGCAACTGGGGTACTGGCGGTAACCCACCTGCGGCTGGTTACAATACTAATGGTAAGTATTGGACTGACTCCGAAGCTGGTAATGAACCCGCCGACCGTCGTTTCATGCAGTCCGCTGGTCCTTTCACACTGAAACCGGGTGCTGTCAACTACATCACCTTTGGTGTGCCGTGGGCACGCGCCACTTCCGGTGGTCCTTTGGCTTCTGTCGAACTTCTCCGCGTCACTGACGATAAATGTCAGGCTTTGTTCGACAACTGCTTCAAAGTCATTGATGGTCCAAGCGCTCCAGACCTCACCATCCGTGAGCTTGACCAAAAGCTGATCATCTATCTCTCCAATGCAGCTATCTCCAATAACTACAAGGAAGGCTATCTCGAACCTGATCCTGAGATTCCTGAAGTCCGTCCTGATGACTCTACTCTGAAATGCGACCGTAACTATCGTTTCGAAGGTTATAAGGTTTATCAGCTCGTTGACGACCAAGTTGGCGCTGACGAACTTAGTAACAACGCCAAAGCTCGTCTGGTTTTCCAGTGCGATATCAAGAATGGTGTCACCAACCTTGTTAATTATGAATGGGATGACCATATCGGTGCCATTGTTCCTTCTCTTAAAGTGGAAGGCGGTGATGCTGGTATCACCCATAGCTTTGTCTTGACTGAAGATAAGTTTGCTACCGGTGATAGTCCTGCTTTGGTCAACCATAAGACGTATTACTTCATGGCTGTCGCATACGCATATAACAACTATATGACCTATTCACAGGAACCAAGTGATGCCTATGGCCTCTATGGTCAACAGAAACCTTACCTCGAAGGCCGTAAGAATATCCAATGCTACTCTGCTGTTCCTCACAAGATCGTCAATGGTACTGTGATGCAGTGTGAGTATGGTCAGAAACCTTCTATCACCCGTATCGTCGGTCAGGGTAATGGCGGTAATGAGCTTGAGCTTAGCGAGGAATCCGTCAATGAGCTCTTCACTAAGAAAGTCGCCAATACTCTTGATGAAAATGGTGAAAAGATCGTCTTTGGTCATCCTGATTACCCGGTCATTTATCATCCCACCTATAAAGTAGGTTTTGGCCCGCTGAACGTAAAGATTATTGACCCGTTGAATGTGAAATCAACCAGCTACGAACTTTGGTTTGATACATTGTTTGAAGTTAAAACAGCTAATGTCACCTCTAACAATCAGGTTCATGTCGTTAATGAAAACGGAGCCCATATCATTGGTAGTGAGGCATCACGTTTTGTGTCACACTGGTATCTGAAAGATCTTAATTCGGACGATGAGCCAGTTAGAAGCGATACGTCAACGGCTTATACCGATGAAAAGATGTTTATTGAGAATGGTATTTCTATCTCAATCACTCAGCCCTATTCAATTGGTCCTGTCGCGGTGGGCGAAATCTTTGACAATGACCAAAGCAACCCACACTGGTACACTGCTATGGAAGTCATCGCCAACAATAGCGGTGTGATCACATCCTCATTGTCCTTCCAAGACAGTACAAGAAAATGGTTGGATGGTATTCGTGACAAGGATATCCCTGGCTCTTACTTGAACTGGATACGTTCTGGCTCTTATTACGACTACGAAAACACGGAGAATAATGACTATAACATGAACGACCACATGGTCGCATACGACCCCGCCGAGGCTTTCGAAAAGATCGCTAACAGAACGTGGGCTCCGTTGACCCTCTGCGCTTGTGTGCCTGGCTCAGTGTATCCTGTTCCTGTAGCCGCAGCTCGTTCTAATGAATACTTTGCAAGAACCAGTAGCGTTGATATCGTCTTCACAGCGGACAAGTCGAAGTGGACCCGTTGCCCTGTGGTTGAAATGTGCTCCGATCCTAAACTTTCTCAAAACGGTGCCCAGCAGTATGGACTGAGAAGGGCAGCCTCTGTGGATAAGGACGGCAATCCTTACATGGTGAATGGCGCTCTCTTCTCCGACTTTTCCAATGACACAGCCGCAATGTATGTCAGCAACAATCCGGATGATCCTAACTATATCTCACCTCAGGGTATGAGCTGGTTCCCAGGTTATGTTATTGATGTCGAATCTGGCGCTCGTCTGAATGTTATCTTCGGTGAGGACTCGTATCTCGAAGATTTGAACGGTAGTGATATGAGATTCAATCCTCCGGCGTTGTTGAAAGCGACCGTTGACGAAAACTATGGTGACAATTCACAGTATCTTGACCCGGCCGTTTTCCGTCAGATTGACTCAGACCCTGTATTTGGAGGTAAACACTATGTGTATATCTTAGGTATGGATAAGCCGGTGATTCCTTCTTCATCACCGATGCCGTCAGAAAGCTTCTATTGCCCCGCATACGATGCTGGTCAATATGCTTTCGGCCTCTTGAACATCTTCCAGAATAACAGCGCATGGGATAAGGTTTTGAAACGTTTCTTGTGGCGTCAAGCTATGTATGTCGGTATGCCGATGGCCGTCGAAGGAATGACTTGGCTTGAGGAAGGCAATGACGCGAGAATTCGTATCCGCGTGGCCAGACCATACGACAAGGGATATGCAAGTGTTGTTCTTGACTCCTTGTATGAGAACCTCAACATCAACAACTTGTATCCTAAGTATCAATTCACTATTGACGGCTTGGATCCCGTGTTGAATGATCCTGAGAAGACCGAGAGCGACCTCGACTTGATCACCATCGTTCCTAACCCATATTACGCTTTCTCTGAGTACGAAAGCAATGCTCTTAACAACCGGGTGAAGATTACCAACCTGCCTAACAATTGTACGGTGACAATCTATAACCTGAGCGGTACCAAGATCCGCCAGTTCAAGAAGGATAATGAGCTTCCTTCCATTGACTGGGATCTCACAAACTTCGCCAACACTCCTGTCGCTTCAGGCTTCTACCTGATTCATGTGAAAGACAATACCAGCGGCGGCGAACGCACAATCAAGTTCTTCGGTGCAATGCGTCTAATTGACTTGAATACGTTCTAATTTATCGGATAAATGCTAAACTTTAAAAATATCAGAATCATGAAAAAATCATTTGGATATATAGTATTGAGCCTCGTTCTCCTCATTGGAGTCAGCGCTCCAAAAGCATTTGCAGGTAATGAGGACCGTTCAGGTCAGGCCGGTGCTCCTGAATTGTTGATCAACCCATACGCTGCTTCCGCAGGCTGGGGTAACGCGGGTATGTCTTTCGTGAAAGGCGTCGAATCCATGTTCGGCAATGTCGCGGGTCTTTCGGCCATTAAGTCAATCGACATTAATTTTTCCCATACCGACTGGCTGAAAGGCTCCGATGTGAGAATCTCCTCCTTCGGCCTCGCCGCCCGTGTGGGTGAGTCAAGTGTCCTTGGCTTGTCGTTCTTCACACTTAACCCTGGTACCATTATGGAAACCACTACCACCAGCCCTGACGGTGGTATCGGTACTTTCAAACCCAGCTTGATGAATATTAACATCGGTTTTGCAAAGGCTTTCTCCAATAGTATCAGTGGTGGTTTCAACCTGAAGATCATCAGCGAGTCAATCGCTAATATGGGTGCCGTTGGCGTCGCCCTTGATGCTGGTATCCAGTATGTGACTGGCCCGTTCGACAACATTCACTTCGGTATTACCCTGAAGAACATAGGACCTACCATGACTTTCTCAGGTGACGGTCTGTCCTTCAAGTCGTATTTCTACCCGAACAGCTCACTCCAGTGGACCGTTATCCAACGTGCTGACCAGTTTGAGCTTCCCACTCAGTTGAGTATCGCTGCCGCATACGACCTGCTCTTTGCAGAGATGCATCGTGTGACTTTCGCCGGTAACTTCATCTCCAACTCCTTCACTCGTGACCAATATGTACTTGGTATCGAATACAGCTGGAGAGAATGGTTCCTGCTTCGCACTGGTTATGTCTTCGAGAGCGGTTTGTTTAAGGGCATCCTCGATAATGAGTGCATGAACCTCAACAAAGGCCTCCACGCTGGCTGCTCTGTCCAAGTGCCGATCTCCAAGGGAGAAAACGCTCCTGTTATAGCTATTGACTATGCTTTCCGCCAAACCTATAGCTACAAAGGAACGCATAGTGTGGGCGCAAGACTAATTTTCTAAAAATGTCTTGCAACATTTGAAAGAATTTTAGTATCTTTGCACATCAAAAAAGAAGACCCTTATTCCGGTAAGGGTCTCTTTTTTCACGTTATTAAAAAAACATTATCATGTCTGAAATTAAATATTTTACAGCTGAAGGATTGCAAAAACTGAAGGACGAACTTGATGATCTTATCTTACGTGAACGTCCTCGTATCATTCAAGCCATTGCGGAGGCACGCGATAAAGGCGATTTATCGGAAAACGCGGAATACGACGCCGCCAAGGAAGCCCAAGGACTGCTTGAAGCCAAGATAGCCGATCTTCAAGATTTGATTTTTAACGCCCGTATTCTCGATGAGTCAAAAATAGATACCTCCAAGGTGCTTTTGTATTCCACAGTGAAAATCAAAAACACCAAAACAAAAGCTACAATGACTTATTCCATCGTGCCGGAAAAAGAAGCTGACTTCAAGTCGGGCAAACTCTCCATCAATTCACCTATCGGCCAAGGATTGCTTGGCAAGAAGGTCGGTGAAGTCGCTGAAATAGTCGTCCCCGCAGGGAAAATGTTTTTCGAAGTCCTTGAAATCTCAAGATAATATTCACTATGGCTACTATTTTTTCAAGAATCATCAACGGCGAAATCCCGTGTTATAAAATTGCTGAGAACGACAGATTCTTCGCTTTCCTCGATATTAATCCGCTCTCAAAAGGCCACACTCTCGTCGTGCCTAAACATGAAACGGATTATATCTTCAATCTTGATGATGAGGAATTGGGCCAAATGATGGTCTTTGCAAAGCAGGTTGCTAAATCAATAGAAAAAGCCATCCCTTGCAAACGTATTGCCGTCGCAGTCATTGGACTGGAAGTGCCTCATGCCCATATTCATCTTGTGCCCATTACCACTGAGGGCGACTTGGATTTCAAGAAAGAACATCTTAAATTGTCACCAGAGGAGTTCCTCGATGTCCAAAAGAGAATCACCCAAGCTTAGTTGAGCCAGCCGTAACTGGGATTGGTGAATAGTGGGAAAGCCAATCCTATGGTGGCTTCCCATCCCCGCATTCTTCTCTCAAAGTCAAAATCTGGGCTCTTGGGTGTCAAATTCAGTAAGCCAAAATTATAGCAGACCTCGATTCGCGCTTGAATTTCATACATCATTAGGGGTATTTTCACATCGGTTCCTATACCAGCTATTAGGTTGATATTGAGCCGTTTTGTGTTGTCTTTCCCCCATTTTGTCTCCGTGCCGTTCCATTCCGAGTAACTGTTGACAGGAATACCTGCAATGGTATCATTGAGGTATGTGCTGATGCCCGGAGAAAAGATGATATAGGGAGTGAATAGATTTTCTTCCAACAATTTCATTCGCAATGGAATGCGAACACTTGTGATGAAAGCTGAATCTTTGGCATAAGGGCTTTGATCTTTGGGATTCGTCTTCGCGTTAATGTGACTTAATGATAACTCTATACCGTATGAAAAATAGGGAATGGTGCGTTCTATAAAGACACTACCCATAATGCAACTTGGGATGTTTCCTATACCTTGGTACAATGCTGAATGATTCAGGTATGTGTCTTTGTCTTTCTTGTATTGCATGTCCAAAGCCGCAACACCTCCCTTTACACCTATAAAGATGTTTTTCTCCAAAATTATATTTTCAGTTCTGACGCGCCGCTGTGCTTTTGCGTACATTAGCGAAAACGATAAAACCAATAAAAGAAGAATTCGGAATGTGTGTCTCATGATTGTTCTTTTTTGTTGCTTGCTTAAGCAAAGATAAGGACTTTTTCTTAAAAAAATACATTATTTTTGCAGAAAACATCATGCTGCCATGAAAATAATATTTTTTTCCCTTTTTGCCTTGGCCATAACAACATCTGTTTTTGGCCAGAGTTTTGACCTTCCTTGCGACAACTTCGATTACAAAAAATCTGTTGCCACTGTGCAACTTTTTGCTGATGGCAACCAGAATAAAGAGCCGTTGATTCCATTGGATAACCCTTTGTACCGTCTAACCTTGTCGTTCGATCTCTTGGGCACTGAAGGCGCGGTGTTGAACTATACGTTTATCCATTGTTCCAACGATTGGCTCCCGACGGACATCCAGCGGACCAGTTATGCTTCGGGTTTCGATTATGGGCGTATCGATGATTTCGATTTTTCCCGAAACACACTGGTGGATTATGTCCACTATCAGATCAATTTTCCCGATGAGGATATGTTTCCTCTGATTTCAGGCAACTATCTTCTTGTCGTTTATGACGATGACCTCCGCGAGGAAAACATCTATTTTACGCGACGTTTCATGGTTTATGACGAAAAAGCGGGCATCAACGCCTCTGTGCCTCGCTATTGTGATGACTTGGCATTAAGTGATACCCATCAACAAATTAATATCAAGGTTACTATGCCGAGTATTATGACGGGTAATGTGCAGCAATATGCTAATATGACTATTCGCCAAAATGGCCGATGGGACAATGCCGCAATAGGGGTAAAGCCTTCTTTCGTCTATCCTGATTATATCTCATACGAACATAATGAGTTGACTGTTTTTGAAGCCGCCAACCAATACCGCCGCCTCAATTTCAGTAACTTTTACTTTCAGTCAGAAAATATCGCGAGGATTTTTCAAACTGATGATTATTATGTGATTGATTATGCCACTTGTGAGTCAAGGGCGAAAAAACCATATATCACATACGAGGATATTCATGGCGAGAAATATATTTATATCGCTAATGAGGGCTATGAGACGGCAACCGAAGCCGATTATGCTTGGGTGAATTTGTTTCTCAAATGGCCGGTGCCGTTGTCAGACGCGGATTTGTATGTGATGGGGGCCGTCAACGACTGGAGATTTGACGAACGCAACCTCATGCGATATGACTATAATCTTCACGGCTATCTCTGCCAGATGTTGCTTAAACAGGGTTATTACAACTTCATGTTCGTCACCGCTGACCGTGACACGGGCTGGGTTTCCACTGAACTGACAGCAGGCAATCATTGGGAAACCGACAATATTTATAGGATTTATCTCTATTATTACAATGCCAACAAGGGCTATGACGAATTGATCGGCTATACCACCGTATTCTCCCATTAAAACTTTTCACTTACATCGGATCCACGTCAATTTGGACGATGACGGATTTGTAATCGGGATCCAACTGGAATAGCTTGATTTGTTTCATAATGATATCCTTGACTTGCTGGGCGTTATGCTCGCGGTTGAATTTGATCAACATCTGCTTGATATAGAGGTTTTTCACCCTCGAGACTATGGGGTATTCCGGGCCTAACAAATCTTGCTTGAAAATGGGTCGCAACATGCTTGAAAGCGCTGTCGCGGCGGGATTGAGTTTTTTGAAATCTTTGTGCTTGAGTTTGATCATCACCAGCCTGTAAAAAGGTGGATAGCCAAATTGTCTTCGGTTGAGCATTTGTTTCTCATAGAGTCCTCGGAAGTCGTTTCTAAGCACATCTTGAAGCACGGGATGGGATGGCTCGTAAGTCTGGATGATGACTTTGCCTTGTTTGCCTTTTCGTCCGGCTCGGCCTGCCACTTGGGCCATCAGTTGGAAACTGCGTTCGTGGGCGCGGAAGTCAGGGAAGGAGAGCAGATTGTCAGCGTTGAGAATGCCTACTACCTTCACCGAGTCAAAGTCCAGTCCCTTGGTGACCATCTGTGTTCCAACCAATATATCGGTTTCTTTGTCTTGAAACGCTTCCAAAATGCTTTGATAGTCGTTTTTCGACCTTGTAGTGTCAAGGTCAAGGCGGGCGATTTTGGCTTCTGGAAGAATCAGTTTTAGGTCTTCTTCTACTTTTTCGGTGCCGAAGCCATGCATCTTGATGTTGGTGCTGTGACAGCTGGGACATTCTGTGGGGACGCTGGCGGTGTAACCGCAATAGTGGCAACGCAACACGTTTTGTTGCTTGTGATAGATTAGGCTCACGTCACAGTTGATGCATTGGGGGACATAGTGACAATCATCGCACTCAACACGCAGGGAGAAGCCTCTTCGGTTTTGGAAGAGAATGGCTTGGTTGTGTTCCTCCAAAGTGTCTTTCACGGCATCTAAAAGCACACTGCCAAAGTCGGCTTGTGCGGTCTTACGCCGTCGCTCCACACGCATGTCGCTGAGGATGATTTCGGGCATCTGAACGCCACCGTAACGCTCGGTGATCTCCACGAGCTTGTAACGCCCGTTGAGCGCATTGTAGTAGCTCTCGTAGGAGGGCGTGGCTGAGCCGAGAAGCACTTTCGCCTGGTGGATGGCTCCCAGTACCACTGCGGCGTCACGCGCGTTGTAGCGCGGCGCGGGATCCACTTGTTTGAAACTGCTGTCGTGTTCCTCATCAACGATGATCAGGCCAATGTCGGAATAGGGGAGAAAAATAGCCGATCGTGACCCGATGATGATTTGCCGCTGCATGCTTTTGCCTTTGACGAAGTCTCGCACTTGCTGCCATACCTCCACCCGCTCGTTGGTGCCGTAACGTGAATGATACACGCCTAACCGGTCGCCAAAATATTGTTTCAACCTATTGATGATTTGTGCCGTAAGCGCGATTTCTGGCAGGAGATACAGCACTTGCTTTCCTTCGTCAATGGCCTCCTGAATGAGCTTGATGTAGATCTCGGTCTTGCCGCTTGAAGTGACACCGTGCAGCAACACGGGCTTGTGTTCCTCAAATCCTTCCTTGATTTTCGTATAAGCTTTTTGTTGCGCTTCGGTGAGCTGGATGGATGACACGGGTACTTGCGCCTTGAACTTTTTCAGTCGGCTGACCTGTCGCTCATAGACTTCAAAAATGCCTTTTTCGGCCATGGTTTTGAGCACAGCGCTGTTGGCGTTGGCTTTTTTCAACAAATCACTGGCCTTGATGTCATTGTCGCAATCACCACCTAAAGTGAGATAAGCTAAAAGCACCTCCAACTGTTTGTAAGCCCGTTTGGTCAAGGCATCCATTGTTTCTTGCAGCTTCGTCTCGTTGCGATAAAGGCTGGTGAGGCGCGCGAAACGCTCGTATTTTGCCTTGTATTTCTCGTTGAGTTCTTCTTCCATCACGATGATGCCTTTCTCCATCATGGTGTGGATCAGTGGCATCACTTTCTTGAAACCGATGATTTTACTCACTTCGCTGATGGCGATCTTAGGCTGGATTTGCAACGCTTCCACAATCAAATATTCATAATCGTTGAGCGGCACACTGTCGAGGATATAATCGGGCGAAAGAGCCACTTTCGATTCGCTGCTTAGTTTCAAGGCGGAAGGCAATGCTGACTGCATCACCTCGCCTAAATGACAGAGATAGTATGACTTGATCCAGCCCCAAAATCTCAGTTGTGTGCTGTTCACTAAAGGCTCGTCATCAAGGATGTCCATCAGGAATTTCACTTCAACCTGTGGCACTTGCTCAGTGATGGAAACCACCAAGCCCGACATGATTTTGGTCTTGCCGAACTGTACCACCACCCGTTGCCCAACTCGTATGGCATCGTTCAAAGCGTATGGCACTCGGTAGGTGAACGTCCCCGGCACGGGTATGGGCAAGAGCACTTCGGCGAACAAAGTGATGCGAGTGTTTTCAGGCATGGTGGATTTTTTTGCAAATATATAAAAAAACGTCTGACAAATGCCAGACGTTTTTTTCAAATTTGATAAAACAATTATTATTTCACGACGACCTTAACAGTCTTGTCGAAGCCATTGGCGCTGATGGTGCAGAAGTAAACACCGCTCTTGAGGTCGATGTTGATGGGGTTCTCACCGAGGCCAAGGTGCTTGTTGAACTGCTTCACGGTCTGGCCAACGAGGTTGACGATGGTGATGGTGGCATCGGTTTCCATAGCTGAACTCACAACCATGTAGTCGGTTGCCGGGTTAGGATAGATGCTGTAAACCACATCCTTGGCTTCGTTGTTTTCAGGAACACTCACGTGTGCGGGATCGGCAATGACCTTGCAGACATGGATGGTGTTGTCAGTGGTTACACCTTGTGTGGGCTCAGATCCCCAAGCGAAACCAATTTCATCATCACTCTGGAAGCCAAACCAGAATTCACCAGTGCTGATAGTATTGGGAACGGAGATGGTGAAGAGGTTCTCACTCATCATATACATGAAGTTGACTTCATCGTCGGTGAGGTCGTCTGCAATCTGATCCCAATAACCCTTGTCAACATTACGGTAGCTTACATAGATGCTTCTGTAGTAGTAAGGTGTTGCACCTTCATAAACACGTCTGGTGCAAGGTGATGTGAATGCGCATGCGAGGTTGCCGCTAGGATCGCATGACAGTGCCGGGTGACCTGAGGCACCGTACAATTTGCTGTGATAATTATCTGTGTACAAATAATCATTTTCCCATGAGATCAAGCTTCCGTTTTCGTCTTCATACATCGGAATGTAACCAATCCATCTTGTGGAGTCAGGTTGAATTGTCACATAACCTGGATTTTCCGGATCTGGCCACCAGAGACGGGCAGCGTGGAACGGGTTGCCGTCAGGGGATTGGATAGGAGCTTCTTGAGTGGAGTTCCAGTAGAGGATGCCGTCAACGCTGCGGCCTGAAAAATAGGTGTAGTAACCGGGCTGATTATCGGACGTGTGTGTAAACTCAAAGGTGTTCATGGCGATATGGGTGACACCATCGTTGTCAATGACGACGGCACTGTTCATGGGCATGAACAAAGTGTCAACATAATCCAAACCTTCTTCGTCAAGTTCGTGTCCTTCGAAGGGGTGTTCAAAAACTTTGGTGGGAGTCCATGACGCACCGTCATCGGTTGAATTGAACAGCCATACGCTGTTGGTCAAGCAGCCAGAATAGATAAGGGCGACATTGTGGCCGTTGGCTGCCAAAGCGTAGTCGTCAGCTGAGAAGGTGCCAACTTCATAACCGAGGCCGAGGTCAGCGAGAGGACCATAGCTGACTTCCCAGTTGGTAGCGTCTTCTGAACGGAAGAAACAAGTGCGAACATCAGTCTCATCTGAGCTGATACTGTGCTGGAGGGCTGCAACGGCAATGATGACGTTGTGGTTGTCACCGCAAGTGACCACTCTTGGCCATGTTGCGTATTCGCTGTAGGGATATCCTTCTGGAGCATCCGGAAGAGCGCCCATGTCAACCCATTCGCCTTCGCCGGCCACTTCTCTGGTGAAGCATTGCAGGTGGCCATTTCCATGAGCGAGGAGGATTTCTCCGTTCTCACCCCATTGTGCGATTGAAGGCCAACCGGTCTTGAAAGGCTCAATGCGGGTGTCTGGCATATCCTGCCATTCGCCATTGTAGAAATTGTAACCAGTACCACGGTCCGAAGCAACCAGATTGTTTTCATGTGACATGGTGGCTACGACCGCCACATTACCATTGGGCCACTGAACCATACGGTTGGCAACAAATTGGTTCGACTGAAGGTCGTAGGTGGTGTACATGGTCTCGGTGTCTTCCATGTCTTCCCATCTGTTGACAACGACGGCTTTTGCCTCTTGAGGCACATAATTCGAAGTCTCTGCTGTCATTTCTTTGCCAACAGCGGCGACTTTAGCTTTGGCGACGCCTTGCTTAATGTCATTCTTGGCGACGCGCTGCTGAGCAAATGCGCTGAAACCCAGCACAAGGCTCAATGAAAGTAAAAATACCTTTTTCATTTTGTTTTGTTTTAATTAGTTAATACAATTAGTCCTTGCTTTTTAGGTTGCAAATATAATCATTTTGGTGAAAATAGTATATAAAATGACTTTTTTTTTTTGGCCTAATGGCTTTTTGCAAAATTTATGCCAAGAAAAATCTTTTTCTGCTATGAAAACAAAAGGGTATTATTCTTAATTTTACAGCGTCAAAAGGATAAAGTGATTAAATAAAAATAAAAAAAATATGAAAAAACTGCTTTTACCATTACTGCTACTTTGCCTTGCGGCATGTAACACCGAACCTAAAGCCGACTATGTGGCTGACCCAGCCTCGTATGTTGACCCGTTTATCGGCACAGGTGGCCATGGCCACACCTTCCCGGGTGCCACCGTTCCTTTCGGCATGATGCAGTTTAGCCCCGACACTCGTATGAACGACTGGGACGGCTGCTCTGGCTATCACACTTCTGACGATACCATCCTTGGCTTCAGCACTACCCACCTTAGTGGTACCGGCTGTTCCGACTACGGTGACTTCCGCTTTACACCTGCCGTGGGCGATACGCCTTGCGCTGCTTTTAGCCATGAGAACGAATACGCCAAAGCGGGCTATTATGGAGTGACCTTCAACAATGTTCCTGTTAAGGTGGAGTTGACCACCGGCGACCGTGTGGGCATGATGCGGTGTGCCTTCCCAAAAAGCAATGACGCGCGTCTGCTGTTGAACATGGAACAAGGTGTCAATGACGAATATGTTTATGAGTCCTACGTCAAGCATGAAAGCGACCGTGCCATTTGCGGATTCCGCCGGACCCGTGACTGGGCAAATGACCAGTACCTCTATTTTTACGCGGAGTTTTCCAAGCCGTTCAAGTCGTGTTCTGTCGATGGCAATGCCGTTTTCAATTTTGAAACAGAGGAAAATGAACCCATCGTAATGCGTATCGCCATCTCCGCCGTCGATGTGGACGGCGCGAAGAACAACTTGAAAGCCGAACTCGCCGATGGAGACTTCGATTTTGATGCTTTGGCGCAGAGGGCTTACGAGAAATGGAATGCCGAACTCAAGCATGTCGCAGTGCAAGGTAAGGACGAATCCGATTTGAGGGCTTTTTACACTTGCCTCTATCATGCCATGATCGCCCCGAACCTCTTCTCGGATGCCGACGGCCGTTACCGTGCCCATGACTTGCAGATCCATCATTCTGACTGTCCAATCTATACGGTGTTCTCGCTTTGGGATACCTTTCGTAGCTTGCATCCTTTGTTCAGCATCATCCAGCGTGAACGCACCGTTGATTTCATCAATACCTTTATTAATAATTACGAAACTGATGAAGAACACATGTTGCCCATCTGGGAGCTGGCCGCCAATGAGACACATTGCATGATCGGTAACCACGCCATCCCTGTCATCGCCGACGCTTATTTCAGTGGCATCCGCAATTTCGATACAGAGAAGGCTCTGGAAGCAATGGTGAATTCTTCTCGTCAGGATCGCCGTGGCATGGGCGCCTACATGAAATATGGTTTCATCCCCGTGGATATGGAAGGTGAGGCCACTTCCAAGACACTTGAATATGCCTATGACGACTGGTGTGTCGCCCGTTTGGCCGAGGCGATGGGCAAGGCTGACATTGCCGACGAGTTCTATAAGAGAGCTCAAGCCTATAAAAACCTTTATAATCCTAAGAATCAGTTTTTCCAAGGCCGTCGCAATGGTGGTTTTATGCAACCTTTCGATCCCACTCAAGTCAATTTCACTTTGACCGAAGCCAACACATGGCAGTACAACTTCTTTGTGCCTCAGGATATCAACACCCATATCGACATGATGGGTGGACGTGAGCAATACGCAAAGAAACTTGACGGCTTGTTTACCGCCTCAAGCCAGTTGACAGGCCGTGAACAGGTTGACATCACTGGCCTTATCGGACAGTACGCGCATGGTAACGAGCCGAGCCATAACACGGTGTATATGTACAACTATGTCGGTCAGCCTACTAAGACCCAAAAGTATGTGAAACAGGTGATGGATGAGTTCTACACCGATGAACGCGATGGCTTGAGTGGCAACGAAGACTGTGGCCAGATGTCAGCATGGGGTGCGTTCTCTGCCATGGGATTCTATCCTGCCACACCGGCTTCGGGATATTATGTGTTAGGCCTCCCGCGTTTCGATCAGGTGTCGCTTAATTTGGATAATGGCAAGCATTTTGTGGTGAAAGCCAAGAATTTGTCCCCGCAGAATTGTTACGTGAAGTCAGTGACGCTCAATGGTAAACCATTGGAACGCAGCTATATTACCTTCGATGAGATCTATAATGGTGGTGAACTTGTGTTTACCATGATTCCTACCCCGGACTCACCGTGGGCTACACAGCCTGAAAATTGTCCAGTACAGCGTATTCCTGGCGAGAGCATTTTGGTGGTGCCTGCCATCAATGCGGAGTCAAGCACTTTCTTTGACAGTATTGCGGTCACCATGAGTCATCCTTTGGAGGGTACAGCAATATATTATACACTTGATGGCACTGAACCTAATGAGAATAGCCCGGTTTATACCAAGCCCGTGGTATTGAGGCAGAGCACTGCCATTCGTGCCGCCGCCTTGCAAGAAGGGCATTGGAGCCGTGTCATTGACGCTGATTTTCATTACATTGACGCTCGGCGTGCGGTTTCTGTGAAATATCCTTTTTCTGACCAGTATGAGGCTGGTGGCCTGAAAGCCTTGATTGACCATCAGCGGGGAGGTGATAACTTCCGCACGGGAGTGTGGCAAGGCTATCATGGTGTGGATCTGGTGGCCACGGTCGATTTGGGTGCCAAGCAGCGCATCAACCGTTTGGCGGGTAGCTTCCTGCAAGAACAAGGCTCATGGATTTTCATGCCGAAAGAAGTGGAGTTTTTTGTCTCTGACGACGGCAAGAAATTTAAAAGCGTCGGCAAGGTGGCTAACCAAATCCCAGCTAATGAGGAAGATGCTGTCATTCAAGAACTTGGGGTGCGCCCGCATTGCGATGCCCGTTTTGTGAAGATGGCAGCCAAGAGCATTGGGACATGCCCCGGCTGGCATGTCGGCAACGGACAGCCCGCCTGGATCTTCTGTGACGAATTCATCATCGAATAATGTTTTTAAATCCTTAAATCTTTGAATCTTTAAATCTTTGAATCTTTGAATCTTTAAATCCTTAAATCAATCCATAATGAAAGAATCTATCGTAATTCTCGCCGGCGGTGGTCCGGCACCTGGCATCAACACGGTCATCAGTACAGTAGCCAAGACTTTTCTGAAAGCCGGCTATCGTGTACTTGGTCTGAACGATGGTTACAAAAATCTCTTTAAAGAGAATCCCGAAGTGGATGAAATTGACTTCATCTGGGCTGATGAGATCCAAAAGCAAGGCGGATCGGCATTGCGCATGAGCCGTTATAAACCGAAAAACGAGGAATTCAACACAAATTTCTTTGTGAAGAACAACGTGAAGCTGTTGGTCACCATCGGCGGCGATGACACGGCCTCTACCGCCAACCGCATCTCCAAATATCTGATGGAGAACAACGTGAAAATTCAAAACATCCATGTGCCAAAGACCATTGACAACGATTTGCCGTTGCCTGACGGTCAGCCGACCTTCGGTTATTACTCGGCTAAAGACGCCGCGGTGCATTTGGTGCAGACTGTTTATGAAGACGCCCGTACCAGCGGCAACTGGTTTGTGCTTTCCGCTATGGGTCGTGAGGCTGGTCACTTGGCCTTTGGCATGACCTCTGCCTGTCATTGTCCTATGGTTGTCATCCCTGAGATGTTCAACAAAACGGAAGTCACTTTCGACGCTATCATTAATTTGATGGTCAGTTCCATCGTCAAACGTAAACTGTTAGGCGTGGGTTATGGTGTCGTTATCATCAGCGAGGGTGTCTTCCATTTCATGACTGACGCAGAGATTGAAAAGTCGGGTGTGGCATTTACCTATGATGAGCATGGCCATCCTGAACTTGGTAATGTGAGTAAGGCTCATATTTTCAATTTGTTGTTGCAACAACGTCTCAAATTGCTGGGCATCAGCGTGAAGAGCCGCCCCGTCGAGATCGGCTACGGCATCCGCTGCGTACAACCCAATGGTTATGACTTGACCTACTGTTCGCTTTTGGGCTATGGTGTGAAGAAATTGTTTGACAAGGGTGTTACTGGCGCAATGGTTACCACGAACCCCAAAGGTGAGATTATCCCGCTGTATCTGAAGGATGTTGAAGACGAAAACGGCAAGATTAAGCCGCGTTTGGTGAACCTCAATGGCCCGAAAGCGGAGTTGATTTTCAACGATGGTCTGCAATACATTACCCCGGAGGATTACGAGGCGGCCAAACAATACCTGCCCAATCCAGAGGAATACGATTTCAGGAAAATCCTGAAATGGTAAAAAAGTGGGTGACTAAGAAGCTGTTTTGATTTTTTGCTTAATTTTTTTTTCTTTTTCGGCTTCTTTGAGGGTCTCTGTTTTCGGAGGTCGCTCAAGCGCCGCCCCGAAGGGGCAGCAAGCTAATAGTCCAGGGCAACGCCCTGGGTATCAAATGGTATATGGAGAAAACGCCCTGAAAGGGCAAAAGCCGTCAAATCCATGAATTATTATTTTTTGTCAAAAAAAGTGCCTCAAACACCCGCCCTCTTGGAAAAGAATAATAATTCCTTTAACTTTGCTGCCATGAAACACAAAATCTAAAAAATATTTGTCATGAGGAAAGCATTCCACACGCTAATCTGCCTGCTGGCCATGATGTCGGCGGGCGCGGGCCTGAGGGCCCAGGAGGTCACCATTGTCATTGAGCCAGGCTGGAACTGGATCAGCTACCCCAACGCCGAGTTGATGCCCTTTGCGGAGGCCCTTTCGGGCTTCGTCCCCTCGCAGGGCGACCAGGTCAAGTCGAAATACACCACGTCCACATACACGGGCGGACGCTGGAGGGGCGGTGTCTCGTATTTTGAGCCCGGCAAGGGCTACCACTACTACTCGACGCGCACTGAGGACGTGGAGCTCGTCTTCGCCCATGCCTCGTCCAACGCCGTGGCTACGGCCACGCCTACCGACATCACCGCCACAAGCGCGATGGCTGGCGGCATGGTGATGCTGCCCGAGGGCACCCAAGTGTTCCTGCGCGGTGTGTGCTGGGGTACGGAGCCAAGACCCGACATCGACGGCGACCACACCAGCGAGGAGACGGGCATAGGCATCTTCAGTAGCACGTTGGAAGGGCTGACCCCGAACACCACCTATTACCTGCGTTCCTATGTGGTTTATGACCATGGTCTCGCTTACGGCAACGAGTTGAGCTTCACCACCGAGGTAGGCGGCGGCAGCGGAGGCGACGCTCCCACAGGTGCCATCGACGGCAAGTTCACCATAAACAGCGATGGCGACCAAGTCTATTTCTCGCAAGGCAACCTGCAATACATTGGCAGCGCCGCCACGCCTTATTGGAAGTTTGCCGACAACCAATGGGATGTTCTCGGCACCACCACGGGGCAGAACAGCAGCGACCAGAACGTTGACCGCGACCTCTTCGGCTGGGGCACGAGCGGCTGGAACAATGGGAACACTTATTATCGTCCTTGGGATACCAACAATTCAAGTGCAAGTTCCTATGGTCCTATCGGACAATACGATTTGACAGGTTCGTATGCCAATGCTGACTGGGGCGTTTACAACCCGATAAGCAACGGCGGCAACCAAGCCAACCAGTGGAGAACGTTGACCCAACCCGAATGGGCTTATGTTTTCAATACCCGCATAACAAGTTCTGGCATTCGCTATGCCAAGGCCAATGTGAATGATGTGAATGGTGTAATCCTGCTGCCCGACGACTGGAGCAGCGACACCTACAGCTTGAACAACACCAACAGCAGTGACGCCAGCTACAGCAGTAATACTATCTCGGCGACACAATGGAGTACTTTGGAGCAAGCCGGTGCGGTCTTCCTGCCGGCTGCGGGCGGCCGCGGCGGGACTTCGGTCATCGATGTGGGCAGCGGCGGCGGCTACTGGTCGGCCTCGTACGGCAATAGCGACTACGCGCGCTACGTGTTCTTCTACGATTCGTACCTCCTCACGGACAACTTCAGCAGCCGCGTCTACGGGTTCTCAGTGCGTCTGGCGCGTGTTGCCGAGAATTAGTTTCTGGTGCCCCACCCACCGCCGTGGGCTTGCTGTCGGCGGCGGGTGGGGTGCCCCCCAGGGCACCTGGCCACCCGCTGCTGACAGCTTTGTGTTAGCCTCGTGCCGAAGGCACGGTATCCTATTAACCCCATACAGCTCCTGCTGTGTGGGGCTTGTCGGACTGTAGGCTCGGGAGGGCGTGCCGGAGGCACGCTACATCTCTATGTGAGGTGTCGTGCCTCCGGCACGCGTGCCGCTGAGGCTGCCCTCGTACTACGATAGCCTCTACGCGTACTACGTGTCCTTCTACGATTCATACCTCAAGTTCAGGCGGATTGCAAATCCGCCCGAACTAAGGGGGATCCCGCGTTTTTTTATTGAATCTTTTTATAAATCAACTCTATCAGCTGTCGTTCCGCATCTTCTAACAGACTTTCATCCGTGGGGAAGGGCATAGGCTGTTGTTTCATCCGTTCCATGGTCTGTTGCGAGCAAGCCTCTTTCGAACCTTCCACAGTGGAATAGTTGTGTTCGAATTTGGAGGTTATGTCGAAAGGATACTTAAACAAGATGCGTTTTCTCTTTTGTGAGTCAAAGAAAAGCACATTTCCTTTAATGGTGGCGCTTTTGCTGAGTTTATGGTCGGTGACAGTGGCTGTGAGGTTGTCTTTGGTTTCTTTGAAGGTCACGGTTTCATCGCGGTTGGGACTGACTTGGATATCGCTGTAGTTGATTTTCATCAGATTTGTGATGTCGCCGTATCGTTTGGCTAATGATTTCAGTTTGAGGTCATTGATATATGCGTTGTTGCGGTTGACACGCTCTAAATCACGGATGAGACGGTCGGCTTGGTCAAGGTCGGCTTCGTCGTTAAGAGACTGCTCGATTTTAGCCGTTAGGTAGGCTTCGGCTTTGTTTCGCGCGCCTTGTATTTCATCGTCGAGGTCAAGTCTTGTGTAGTTGATGTCTCTCTTGATTTTTTGAGGGAAGCGGGAGAGGGCGTCGTTACGGCCTTTCATGCTGCAATAGCGTTCAAACACCTCGGGCCAGATGTCGGGAACCCCGGAGGCTTTCAAGGCTTGGATGCGCTCGTGGTCGGCTTGGTTGGCCTCGTGATAGGATGCTGCTGTCAGGGCAACTTGCTTTGCGTTGATGTGTCCGGCACATATTTTTGGCGCGTTGCGCATGATAACTTGGTCATATTCTTTGGCTTCGTATAATTTTTTTGCTGTATTACAAGAGGTGGCAAGAACGAAGACGGTTAGAATTAAAGGGAAGAGTGTTTTTTTCATGGCTTCTTTATTGATACAAAAATACCATTCAATACAAATATCGCACCAAAAATCATTATTTTTGCAATATGGAAAAGATAAAACAACTACAAAGTGAATTTGCCGATTTTATCGGAAAGGCGGAGTTTGTAAAAGACCCCGTGGAACTATACGAGCCGGTTGCATATACTGTGATGCAGCATGGCAAGCGTCTCCGTCCCATGCTCTGCCTTTTGGCTTGTGACATGTTCGGAGGGAACTGCGATAATGCCAAATATCCTGCTTTGGCATTGGAGACCGCCCATAACTTCACGTTGATTCATGATGACATCATGGACCAAGCGCCTTTGCGTCGTGGCAAGGAGACTGTTTACAAAAAATGGAATACCAACCAGGCGATTCTTTCTGGTGACGCCGCGGTGTTCATGGCTTTTGATTTCGCTACGCATACAACCAAACCTGTGGAATGCTTGACGCTTTTGACAAAGGTGATGCGTGAATTGTGTGACGGACAGCAGTACGGCATGAACTTCGAAACTCAGCAGTCGGTGACTGTTCCCGAGTATTTGGAGATGATTCGCTTGAAGACGGCGGTGCTATTGGCAACGAGCCTTCAAATGGGAGCTGTGGTCGCGAACGCTGATAAAGAAGACCAAAAGAATCTGTATGACTTTGGCATCGGTATTGGGTTGGCTTTTCAGTTACAGGATGACATCCTTGACTGTTACAGCGATGTCTCGGTTTTTGGCAAGGTGACTGGCGGCGACATTGTGGAGAACAAGAAGACTATGATGTACCTGAAGGCGTTGGAAATGGGTTCGCCTGCCCAAAGAGATCGTTTGACAGAATTGTTCTCCGGCGAAATTTCGGTCAACCCACAAAGAAAAATTGACGAGGTGATTGCTATTTATGATGACTTGCTTGTGAAAGAGGAAGTAGAACGTTTGATGGCGGATTTTTATCGTCAGGCGTATGCTTTTTTAGATGCCGTGAAACTGCCGGAGGAGCGAAAGATACATCTGAAACGATATGCGGAACAGCTTTTGGGAAGGGATAAATAAAAAAAGCAGACTCACCGAGCCTGCTTTTTTTGTCGTTATTAAACCAGCTTATTGGTCATTGTTGTTTTTTGGGTTTGTTTGACCTTCCTTGATGTTGTTGCTCTTTTCAGCGTTTGGTCTTGGAGGAATGCTGTTCAAGTTTGTTTTTCCGTTGTTGATTTTCGTAGCCTCATCTTTCTTTTCGGTAGTGGCTGTTCTTTCTGCAGCTTTCTTTTCAGTCTTTGCATCGCCGGATTTTACAATTTTCCCAGTAGTGTTTTTCTTTTCTGATTTGATGGTGCTGGGCTTTGTTTTTTTCTCGGTAGCGATTTTTCCTTCAGTTTTCATGGTGCTGGGTTTGACGTTTTTCTCAGTGTCTTTTCCCTCGGCTTTCATGGTGCTGGGCTTTGCTTTTTTCTCAGTGGCGATTTTTCCCTCGGTTTTCATGGTGCTGGGTTTGACGTTTTTCTCAGTGTCTTTTCCCTCAGCTTTCATGGTGCTGGGCTTTGCTGTTTGTTCGATGACAGCTTTCTTTTCAGTCTTCACTGTGCTGGGTTTTTCTTTCTGGACTGAAACACTTGGATTGTTAGAATTCGTGTTTGTTCTGTTGTCCTGAGCGTTTGCGTTTTGGACAGTGGCGATGTTGATGGCGAAGAAAGCCAAAACACCAAGTACTAATGCTTTTTTCATGTTGTTGAGTTTTTAATGATTAATAATGTGTATTTGAATGTTCTGTTATGCAAAAATACAATTTCCGTTCCAAAAATACAAATTTTAAAAAAAAAATAAAAAAATCATAAAAAAAGACAACTGTCACCGTAACTGAGGAATCGGAATCCGTTGTCAAGGGCAAAATGATAAACATTTTTCCATCGTTCGCCAATGAGCGCGGAGACTAATAATAATAAGGTGCTTTTAGGTTGGTGGAAGTTAGTGATTAAGCCGGAGATGACCTTCATTTTGTAGCTCGGGGCAATCATCAGAGAGGTGCTGGCTTCGAGACGTGTGAGTTGATGCAAATCAAGATAATCAATTATTTTTTGGAGGGCGTCTTTTGTCGAGAGCGAGGGATGTGCTTCGTAGGGATACCATTGGTTGACGTGAAGGTCCCGAAGTGATAGGCCTTGTTCGGCGAGCATCATGCCGATCCAATAGAGGCTTTCGAGGGTGCGGGTGCTGGTAGTGCCAACAGGTATGATGTTTCCGTCAAGATGATTTATTAGGTTTTGGATTAGTGACTTGCGGACGATGATGGTCTCGGAGTGCATGGCATGTTCGCCGATGGTTGCGGTGGCCACGGGGCGGAATGTCCCTGCGCCGACATGTAATGTCACCTCATCAAGGTCGAAGCCATTGGACTTCAGCTGCTCAAGAAGAGGTTTGGTGAAGTGTAGGCCAGCGGTGGGAGCGGCCACTGAGCCGTCATAACGCGCAAATACGGTTTGGTAGCGGTCGCGGTCCTCCGGCTCCGCATCCCTGTGCAGATAGGGTGGAAGAGGGATCTCACCGGCAGCCTCCAAAACTGTCGCGAAAGGAAGCTCAGAGGGCTTCCACGAGAATTCGATTTCTGAGTATTGGTCGTTTTTCTCTATGCGCTCTGCTGTCAGAACGATTTCTCTTCCTTCGGCATGAAGTGTCATTTGTAGAGTGCCTTCGCGCCATCGTTTGGAGTTGCCTACCAAACACTTCCAGCGGACAGGCGAGGCACTGCTGAAGGCGATTTGGTAGTCATCGTCGGGTTCAAGGCAGAAGATCTCAATATGTGAACCGGTCTCTTTCTGGAACTGAAGCCTGGCACGGATGACTTTGGTCTCGTTGAAGACTAACAGCGCTTTGGGCGGAAGATAATCGCCGATATGCTTGAATTGAGAGGCTTGTATCTTGTCGTCTTTCAAAACCAGCAATTTAGATGCGTCGCGTTCCGCCAAAGGATATTTTGCGATGCGTTCTTCGGGGAGCGGGTAGTCGTATTCGTCAATGCTTATGTTCTTAATGTCGGTCATCATTTTTTTTGCAAAAATAACATTTAGTTTTTCTATATTTGCAAAACAATAGATAAAAAAGAAATACCATGAAAAATGCTTCTTTATTTTTATTAATGATGTTGTTCAGCTCGTTTGCCGCAGCGCAGACTATTCATGTGGGTGGCGTCCAATCAGGCGTGTGGGATGCGGATACGGTCCTTGTTATTGATGATGTCAAAGTGAAAGACTCTTTGATGATACTTCCCGGGACGGTGGTGCTGTTTGATGGTTTTTACAGTATTACGGTTAAGGATGGCGCCGTTTTCAAAGCTCAGGGCAAGGAAGCCGACAGCGTTTTTTTCACGGTGAGTGACACGACGGGCTTTCATCTCTATGATTCAGGCCGAGGAGGTTGGAATGGTTTCCAATTGCGGAAAGCAGGAAAAGTCTTGCTTGATTATTGCGTTTTGGAATATGGCAAGGCCGCTGACGAGAAAGATCAGCATGGTGGTGCATTGGAGATCATCGGATGCGATGATGTGGAGGTCAGCAACAGCACGTTTCATTGCAACACTGCCCGTGAGCATGGCGGCGCGCTCAATGCGGAGGATTCACACGTGGTTTTGACGGATTGCCGTGTCGTTGACAATAGGCTATATACTGAAGATACTTTATATTATATGTATGGCGGCGCCTTCCGCTTTTTGAAATGTGATGTGGTGATGCGAGGGATGGAATTTCGTCGCAATGAGGGTGAGATCTGCATAGGTGGTGCGCTTAGCCTCGACAGTTGCTCGGTAGTGCTTGACAGGGCGGTCTTTGCGGAAAACATCGGGCTTAATGGCGCGGGTTTGTATCTCATGCGAAGCAACCATTTGGAATGTCGTTTTTCCAATTTGCTTTTTGATGGCAACCTTGCCCATCATTTCGCAGGAGGACTGGCGTTTTCTAACTCATCGCCGGATGTGTATAATATGTTGGTGACCAACAACGATTCGGAAGGAGTGACTTGTAGCGGGGTGTTCTTTTACCAATACAGTTCTCCCAGACTGACAAATTGCATCATCTACGGAAACTATCCAGGGGAAACGGCGGGGAATCCTGATACGGCTCAGATGTGGGTGTGGACCTTTGAGGACTATGCGCCTGAGTTCCGTAACTGTGTCATTGAAGGAGACACCAATTACTTTATTGGTTATGGATACGTCAAGGTGTATGAGGACATTCTTGATGTGGATCCGCTTTTCGTTGATGCTGAGCATCATGACTTCCATTTACAGGAAGAGAGTCCCTGCCGTGATGCTGGTAATAGGTTTGTTCCTTTGGAATTGTTGAATGGTACGGATTTGGATGGGAACTCAAGAGTGAAAAACAATCGTATTGATATTGGACCATACGAATCATCACCTGCGTCAGTGCCTAAATACCCGCAGCAGGACTTCGTCAAATTGATGGGCAACCCACTCGGGTTGGGGAGCCGTCTTGTGATGGAATTAGATCAAAAGGAAGAGGTCGTGATTAAGGTGTATTCATCGGTTGGACGAGAGAGTGTCGTTAAGACTTTTGATGGAGAGGCGGGAGCTAACACAATTGAAATTGGCGATTTGGTCGGTGAAATTGTGCCGGGTATATATCTGATTGAGATTATCACGAACGATAAAGTTTGTACTTTAAAAGCTGTAAAATAGCATGTCCTTAAAACAACATATTCCGAATACGATCACTTGTTGCAACCTGATTTCAGGCTGTTTCTCTATTCTGTTCTCTTTTTCAGGGATGCCGGTGGCGGCGTCAATCATGATTTTTGCCGCTGGATTATTCGACTTCTTTGATGGCTTCAGCGCCCGCTTGCTTGACGCCCATTCTCCCATCGGCGGTGATTTGGATTCGCTTTCTGATGTGGTCTCTTTCGGCGTGGCCCCGGGATTCATCATGTATCGTTTGATGAGCGAAGGGATGACGGAACCCATCTGGCCTGTGGGTAATGTCTCATTGTTTGCTTGTCTGGCTTTTCTGTTGCCAGTGTTTTCGGCGGTGCGACTGGCAAAGTTCAACGTGGATACACGTCAGACGACCTCTTTCATTGGCTTACCGACACCCCCGATGGCTATCTTTATGGCTTCTTTGCCTCTGGCTTTTTGGCAGTTGGGTATTTTAGGACAACCAGTGCTAAATCCTTATTTTAGTCTTGGCATAGTACTGCTGTTTTCCATTATGATGGTCTGTAACCGTCCGTTTTTCTCTTTCAAGATGAAAACGGTGGCGTGGAAAGGCAATGAGGTTCGTTGGATTTTCCTGATTGTAGCGGTGATTGGTTTTGTTGTGTTCAGGTTTGTGGCGTTGCCTTTTATCCTGTTGCTTTATATTTTGATGTCGGTGTTGTTTTACCGTTAATCGTTGAAAACCTTTCTTTTGAATTCAAAATTGTGTCCGAGATAGACATCTCGCACGTGGGGGTTGTCGGCTAATTCCTCTGGGATGCCTGACATGAGCACTTTGCCTTCGAAGAGCAGGTAGTCGAAATCGGTGATGGAGAGGGTCTCATGGACGTTGTGGTCGGTGATGAGCACGCCGATGTTTTTCTGTTTCAGTCTGGCGATGATGCGTTGGATGTCCTCCACGGCGATGGGATCGACACCGGCGAATGGCTCATCGAGCAAGATGAAGTTGGGGTTGACGGCCAAAGCGCGTGCGATCTCAGTCCTTCTGCGTTCACCTCCCGACAGCTGGATGCCTTTGTTTTTGCGGACATGCTGCAGACCGAACTCGTCTAAAAGTGATTCCAGTTTCTCATGCCGTTCGTCTTTGGTCATGTCTTTTTTAAACTGCATGACCGAGAAGATGTTGTCTTCCACGCTCATCTGGCGGAACACCGAAGCCTCCTGAGCCAGGTAACCGATGCCCATCTGTGCCCTTTTGTACATGGGCTCGCCGGTGATTTCTCGGTCATCGAGGAACACTTTGCCCGAGAAGGGTTTGATGAGTCCTACAATCATATAAAAGGTGGTGGTTTTGCCGGCTCCGTTAGGGCCTAAGAGTCCGACAATCTCACCTTGTTTCAGCTCAACGCTGACATCGTTGACGACGGTGCGTTGCTTGTATTTCTTGATCAGGTTTTGGGTCCATAGTTTCATAGTACGCCTTCTTTTAAGATGTCGTGAAGATGGATGACGCCCACATAGTTGCCGTCTTTCAGCACCGGGAGTTGGGTGATGCTGTTATGCCGCATTTTGTGCAGGGCGTCGGCCACAAGGTCATTTTCGTCAATTGTTTTCGGGTTGGGTGTCATTATTTCTTTGGCTTTGACATGTTCTATGTCGGGGTGTTTCAGGAGCATTCGGCGCAGGTCGCCGTCGGTGATGATGCCGATTAATTTGCTGTTGTCGGTGACGACGGCTGCGCCGAGGCGTTTTTTGGTCATCTCGATGATGACTTGAGCCAGGCTGTCATCGGGGGCAACTTCGGGTTTCTCATTATTAATATAGAGGTCTTTGACGCGCAGGTAGAGCTGTTTGCCAAGCGCTCCGCCGGGGTGGAATTTGGCAAAGTCGTCGGTGGAGAAGCCACGGCATTTCATCAGGCAGATGGCCAGTGCGTCGCCCATGACAAGTTGAGCCGTGGTGCTGGAAGTGGGTGCGAGATTGTCGGGCAAACCTTCGTTGCTGACGGTGACATCTAAGATATGGTCGGCTTGTTGTGCCAGATAGCTGTTGCGGTTGCCCACAATGGCGATGATTTTGTTGCCTCGCAGCTTGATTAATGGTACCAGTACTTTGATTTCAGGGGTCTCGCCGCTTTTGGAGAGAATCACCACTAAATCGTTCTCCCGGATGATGCCCAAATCGCCGTGGATGGCGTCGGCGGCATGCATGAAAACGGATGAAGTGCCAGTGGAATTCATGGTCGCAACGATTTTTTGGGCGATGATGGCACTCTTCCCGATGCCTGAAAAGACGATATTGCCTTTGTTTTCAAGCATCAAGCCTACCGTTTTGTTAAAATTGTCATCCAGTAACGGTGCGATGTTTTTTATCGCATTAGATTCATTTTCAATTACTTGAATGGCAATATTATGTATTTCTTCAAAAGAAAGCATTTTTTTTCTTTGTTTTTCTTGACTTAAACGAACAAATAATTATAACTTTGTAAGGATAACGTAAGAATGTTTTTGAGATTGCAAATATACTTGAAAAGTTTGGATAAACCAAAATGAGAATCTATGGCTAAAAAAGAAGAGACATCGATCCACAAATTGTTGAAGGATGTTTTCGGGTTCGACCAGTTCAAAGGGAATCAGGAAGAGATCATCAAGAGTGTGCTTGCGGGTAACAACACTTTCGTGCTGATGCCTACAGGCGGAGGAAAGTCGCTTTGTTATCAGTTGCCTGCTTTGATGAAGCCAGGTACAGCCATTGTAGTCTCGCCCCTTATCGCCTTGATGAAGAATCAGGTGGATATGATCCGAAATTTCGGTACCGAGCTTGGTATCGCCCATGTGATGAACTCATCCTTGTCGAAGGCCGAGCTGTTAGAGGTGAAGGAGGATCTTAAAAGCGGCAAGACCAAGATGCTGTATGTGGCTCCCGAATCGTTGACCAAAGATGAGACGGTGGAGTTTTTAAGGACTTTGAAAATCTCGTTTGTCGCGATAGACGAGGCACATTGTATTTCGGAATGGGGACATGATTTCCGCCCGGAATACCGCCGTCTGCGTCCTATTATTAATGCCATCTCGCCGAAACTGCCGGTGATTGCTCTTACCGCTACGGCCACTTTAAAGGTGCAGCAGGATATTATGAAGAACTTGGAAATCATGGATGCCAAGGTCTTCAAGTCTTCGTTTGACCGACCGAATTTGTATTATGAAGTTCGTCCCAAGACCAAAGATGTCATTAAGGATATCATCAAATATATCAAACAGAATTCTGGCAAGTCGGGTATTGTGTATTGCCTGAGTCGCAAAAAAGTGGAGGAGCTGGCTGAAACCCTTGTGGTGAATGGCATCAAGGCGCTTCCGTATCATGCGGGACTGGATAGCCAGACCCGGAAGGAAAATCAAGACAAATTCTTGATGGAGGAGGTGGATGTGATTGTGGCTACCATTGCTTTCGGCATGGGCATTGACAAGCCGGATGTGCGTTTTGTAATCCATCACGATATTCCCAAGAGCCTTGAAGGTTATTATCAAGAGACTGGCCGCGCCGGTCGTGACGGCGGCGAGGGTAACTGCATCGCATTTTACGATTACGAAGATATTCATAAGCTTGAGAAATTCAATAAGGGCAAGAATGTCGCCGAGCAAGAGATTGCGCGTGAGTTGTTGAATGAGACGGTAACATACGCAGAGTCAGCAGTTTGCCGTCATAGGCTCTTGCTCCATTATTTCGGTGAGGAATATGAGAAGGATAATTGCGGATCTTGTGATAATTGCCGTTATCCTAAAGAGAAATTCGATGGCAAGGAAGACATGGCAATGATCTTGGAGGCTGTGGTGGATACCAAACAGCTCTTCAAGACCAAGCATATCGCAGAATTGCTTGTGGGTAAACTCACGGGCGACATCAAAGCGGCCAAGCAGGAAAACAACGAGTTCTTCGGTGCGGGCGGTGACCATGATGAGAAATATTGGACAGCTATTATCCGCCAGGCTTTGGTGCATAAACTTTTAAGCAAGGATATTGAGAATTATGGTGTGCTGAAGATCACCAAGGAGGGTAAGGACTTTATCAAGAAGCCTTATTCCATCATGTTGGTGAAGGATCATGACTATGACGCTACTGATGACGAAGAAGCCGAAGCTATGGCTATGGGCATGAGCAAAGATGGCGGCACCGACCGTACTTTGTTTACCATGCTGAAAGACCTCAGGAAGACCATCGCTAAGCAGAACAACCTGCCGCCATACGTCATCTTCCAGGATCCGTCACTCGAGGATATGGCGATCCAATACCCAATTACCAAGGAGGAAATGACTCAGATCGCTGGTGTGGGCGCTGGTAAGGCGGAAAAGTTCGGCGAGCCTTTCATCAAATTGATTAAGGAGTATGTGGAGGAAAACGACATCACCCGACCAAACGATATGGTGGTGAAGTCGGTGGTGAACAAGTCGGCACTGAAAATCAACATTATCCAGAATATTGACAAGAGGATTCCATTGGAGGATATCGCATACGGGAAGGGGCTTTCGTTTGACGAGCTGCTGTCGGAAATCGAGAGCATTGTCTCAAGTGGTACCCGGTTGGATTTGAACTATTATATAGAGGACAATATCGACATTTATCATCAGGAGGATATCCTTGACTATTTTCATGAGGCCGAGTCAGATGATGTGCAACAGGCACTCAGGGAGCTTGGTGAGGATGAATATAGCGAGGAGGAAGTCCGACTGATGCGCATTAAGTTCCTGTCGGATGTCGGAAATTGATTTTTCGATGAGGAAGTACTTGATTTTCTTAGTTTTGACCTTGTTGGCTATGCCTTCTTGCATGAATAGTGAAAAGGTGAGTAAGCCGGAGGTTTTTCTTGAAGAACAGCAGATGATTGATGTGCTATTTGATTCTTATCTCATTGAGGCTGAGTTGAATCAGATGAAATCGGAGGGTAAGGATGTGAGTTCGCTGCAGCGTGTTTATTATGAACAGCTTTTTGAGCATTACAGCATCACTGACAGCATTTTTGAGCAGAACATGTATTATTACACCCATCATCCTGCGATATTGGAACGGATGATGGATTCGGTTTCAAATAGGTTTTTGAAAAAAAAGAATTAAGAATTTAGAGTCGTAATCTCTCTAAATTCTTAATTCTAAATTCTGAATTCTGAATTCTGAATTAGTTATTCCTCTGTCGGTGTTGCTGGCACAGGACCGTATTGGTTTTCAGTGGCATCACCTTCTTTTGCCCACCAGATGATAAGGATGATTTCACCAATCAGTGGGATAAAGGCGAGGAGCAACAGCCAGCCGCTTTTGTTGATGTCGTGCAGACGGCGGGCGCCGACACCCAAAGTGGGAAGCAAAACGGCCAACGACCAAATGCCGCTTAGGATAGCGCCAACTTTGCCAAGCAATCCCAAGATGAAGCTAATGACAAAACTAAACAGGAAAGCGTACCAGAATTCCTTACGGCCTGCGCGGCCTTCAAAATTGACGTAGTTCTTTAAGAACACATGTTTTGCTACAGCAATAAATTCGTTCATAGTGGTAGATATTTAGTTAAACATAATTTTTCACACACAAAGGTAGAGAAAAAAAAAGTTTGTCAAAGTAAATATTGAAAAAAATCACTCTTTTAGTTTTTTATACCTGAAACGTTTTGGCTCCACGTTGCCTAATCGCTTCATCTTGTTTTCCTCGTATTCGGAATAGCTGCCCTCGAAGAAATAGACCTGCGAGTTGCCCTCGAAAGCGAGGATGTGGGTGGCTACACGGTCGAGGAACCATCGGTCGTGGCTGATGATGACGGCGCAGCCCGCGAAGTTCTCCAAGCCTTCTTCCAAGGCTCGGAGCGTGTTCACGTCGATGTCGTTGGTGGGTTCGTCAAGGAGGAGCACGTTGGCTTCTTGCTTCAAGGTCAAGGCGAGGTGCATACGGTTGCGCTCGCCGCCCGACAGCACGCCGGCTTTCTTCTGCTGGTCGTTGCCGCCGAAGTTGAAGCGTGAGACGTAGGCGCGCGAGTTCATGCTGCGTTTGCCTAACTGAATCAGTTCGTTGCCGCCGCTGATGACCTCCCAAACGGTCTTCTCTGGATCGATGTCGGCATGTTGTTGGTCCACATAGCCGATTTTCACTGTGTCACCAACCTCAAAGGTGCCTGAATCAGGCTTTTCCAACCCCATGATGAGACGGAACAAGGTGGTTTTGCCCGCGCCGTTGGGTCCGATCACACCCACGATGCCGCCTTGCGGCAGACTGAAGTTCAGGTTTTCAAATAATAGCTTGTCGCCGTAGGCCTTGGTGACATCGTGTGCCTCAATAACTTTCGCTCCAAGTCGGTCGCCGTTGGGGATGTAGATCTCGAGTTTCTCTTCCTTTTCCTTCACGTCTTCGTTGAGCATTTTCTCATACGACTCCAGACGGGCTTTGCCTTTGGCGTGACGGGCTTTCGGGGCCATGCGCACCCATTCCAGCTCGCGTTCGAGGGTCTTGCGGCGTTTGCTCTCTGCTTTTTCCTCCATGGCGAGGCGGGTGGTCTTTTGGTCGAGCCACGAAGAGTAGTTACCTTTCCACGGAATACCCTCGCCACGGTCGAGCTCAAGGATCCAGCCTGCAACGTGGTCGAGGAAGTAACGGTCGTGGGTGACAGCGATGACGGTGCCTTTATATTGCTGCAAGTGGCTCTCCAACCATTGGATGCTCTCGGCGTCGAGGTGGTTGGTAGGCTCGTCGAGGAGCAGGATGTCAGGCTCTTGTAAAAGCAGTCTGCACAAGGCCACACGGCGGCGCTCACCTCCCGAGAGGTTACGCACGGGCGTGTC
>JAEEGL012149484.1_pt1 | contig 43897 bp, 42 predicted proteins | sample 9134231 | NCBI WGS metagenome assembly JAEEGL01 (sample SAMN16246548, study PRJNA631951) | gut metagenome | biome: gut microbiome; feature: rumen; material: fiber-attached | host: Bos | place: Iran: Karaj | collected 2018-10
ACAGCTTGCAGCTGCAGCACAGATAACCCACGATAGCGGTATGACTCCGGAGCAAAAGGAAGAGTATGAGAGGCTCATTAAAGGAGCAACACAGATCTCTTTCGCATCTTAAATGATTAATCCATAAAAACAAGAGCGTGGAAAACAGTCCGCGCTTTTTGTTTTTGAAGGGGCATAGATGACATTTTTTACATAGGAGAATTATAAAACAATTTTGACGTCCATACTATAAACATGAAACGAAAAGAGAGGAAGGCAAAAGATATATGGGACAAGAAACAATAGAAGCATTAAGCTCCCTACAAACAATGGATTCGAAGTTACCACTTTTGATGCTGGTACTCGCGATCCTTTTCTTTGTTCGAAAGTATGCAATAGCAGCGCTTAAAAACAAGGGGAAGTACGATGGATTCAGAGGCCAGTTCAGACATATCCGCGACGGAGTAAATAAATATATCAGAAAAAAAACGGAAGGGGAAGCGACCGTTAATCCCGGAGAGGAGCTTAAGTGAAAAAGAAGATCATAACGTACGTACTCTGCCCGTTTATTGGAATGGCACTTATGTTTGCAGCACTGTATTTCTTCGAGAAAAATCCGATCATAGTGTCCGGTTCATCCATGAGCCCTACATATCATGACGGAGAACTGGTTGTAGGAAAAGAGTACAAACCTGAAGACCTTACTCGAGGAACAGTGGTAGTAACAGGGGAAATAGAACAGACGAGCGGTCAGCTTATAAAAAGGATAGTAGGGGTTCCTGGGGATACAGTAACGATTAACAACGGAACTCTGTATTGTAACGGACAAGAATCGGAATACAATTACGGGACAATAAATGATCCGGGGATTTTAGAAACGCAGATAACACTGAGTGACAACGAATACTTCATCATGGGAGATAACAGAAACGCCTCAAAAGACTCACGGAGTTTCGGCGCAATCGATTTATCAAAGATCAAATACGTAATCGATTAAGAAGGAGAAAAAATAGATGAGAGACACGAGAAACTTTAAAACAAAGACACAGTTTAAAGTCGCAAAAAACAAGAAAGCAGAAGGAACATGGGAGATAGGTATTGATGTCGGGTACTCGGGTGTAAAGGCCATGTCTCCAAACTGGGACGTGAGGTTTCCTAGTTACGCCCGTAGGGTGGACGATACCTTTACGTATGCAGGCGAGATTCCGGAATCGTCGATCCTTTATAAGGATATGGAAAACGGAGAACTCTGGCTTGTTGGCGAGAAGGCCCAGGACATTACGTCCGACACGGACACCACTGATTCTGAACAGACTCTTTACGGTAGAGACAGATACGATTCTCCGCTCTTTAAGGTGATCGCAAGGGCCGGCATGGGAGCATGCCTGAGGTCTAACGAGAACGGAGCGCCCGACTTTACGACAGAGCATATAGTAATTCAAACCGGACTCCCTGAGAAATATATGACAGATACATCAGATATCATTGATGCCTTTACAGGAGAGCACAACTTTAAGCTCAGGATTGGATCGGGAGAATGGGAGGAGTTCCATCTTGAGATAGATCGTAATCATGTTTATGTCATGTCTCAGCCAAAGGGGACCCTTTTCTCACTCTGTATATCAAAAGAGGGAGATTGGACAGCAGATGCGAGGCAGTACCTGGGAAGCAGTATGATCATTTTTGATCCCGGATTTGGAACGCTCGATCTCTTTCCGATCCTCAACGGAGTAGTGGGTTCAGGAGAGACATTCCCTAATCTCGGGATGAAGAGGATCCTGCAGGAAACGACGAGAACTATAAAAGAAAAGCACTGCATCGATATCCCCGTATCGGCAATGCAGAAGTATCTGGCAACCGGAACGGTGAAACACTTCGATAAGAAGACCTTTACCACCTCCGAATATGAATTTGGAGATTATCTCTCGGATGCATCGGAAAAGATCTGTAATGAGGCGCTTTCAAAGATGGTATCAATCCTCGATCTTGCCTCATATGAATATCTGGTGGTTACGGGAGGAACAGGAGCTGCCTGGTATAACAAGATCTGTAGCAGACTCTCAGGCGCAAAGATAAAAGTGATTCCCGGGAACGCGACCGACAAAGAGCTGCCCTTCGTCTACAGCAATGTAAGGGGGTATTACTACTACCGCCTCAATAAACTTGCAGCCGGAGCCTAAAAGCAATGAGAAGACAGATACGATTAAATGACCGTGCAGATGCAGATCTGATGGCTCTATTTGATGCGGGGTATTCGCTTGGTGCTATGCTCAGAGATATCCTGATATACAAGAAGAAAAGTCAGAACTTATTTATCTATGTAAATAAGTCCCCGGGGAAGTCTTTGACAAGATTTGCCAGGATAAACATGTCGATACCAGACGAGATCATTCCAGAGGGAATAGCATCAGGAAGCTTTTCGGGCTTTTGTAAGACAATATTGAGGAATGCTATCTTTCCGTTGCCTCTGACGCCTTACGTATCGATACCGGCGGAAGATACAGGGTTGGAAAAAATAGCAAATGCTTTAGGGGCTATTTCTGCAGAAAGGTACCAGGCGGGAGCTGCGCGGTCAAGAATGCTATACTCACCGAGCCCACCGAAAGTGACAAAAAAGGCTCCGGAAAGGGTGGAGAAAGCAGAACTGCCACCTCCCGCCTTAAGCATAAAGTCGGGACCGGAGGTACCGCTTAGAACTACAGAAGAGCATAAAGAAGATAAAATGGGCACAAATGACCTTTTAGCGATGTTTGATGCCATGTAAAGAAAAGGAGCACACAATGGGGAAAACACAGTACGAAGAAAAGGTGGACAAAACAATCTTAGAGATCTCAAGGCGGTATGATCTGCCACTCAATTACATTATTGCCTACAAGTACATGGAGATCTCAAAACTTGGTGGAAAGAGAGGCGTATCAATGACCAGTGCAATCAAGTCTCTCAAGAGGTTAAACGAAAAGAAGGAGGTATGTGAGGCATGAGTGAAGGAAAGGACTTAACTATATTCGATAAGAAGAAGGAATACGAGATAAAGGTACTTCCACTTGTAAAAGAGATCATTAAGCAGTGTGCAATACTTAACATTCCGGTGTACATAAGCACTGCGGTAGCCAATACGCCGGCGAAGACAACGTACGAAAACTTGGGGAATCTTCCCGGGTCCGGAGAGATCTTCTTAAAGACCGATTATTTTGCGAAATACTTGCTTGTGGCAAACGGATTTGATGTGAAGACATCAGCTGCGAAAGATGAGCTGGAAGATATGCTCATACATACGCCTATTCCGACAGAAGAGGACTATGAACCTACTTGTCTCGACTAAAAGGGGGATTCCGACATGACACAGGACGACTTTAGTGAATACTTAAGAGACCTGAAGAGAAGATACGAGAACGAGAACAGAGAGCAGCAACCCAAACTTATCGATCCGGCACATACTGATATAGCCGTGGATTTTTATGAAGGCAGGTTGTCAGCGTCCGAAGCGGAAAGAGCTGCGGAAGTTATGCACTGCGAGAAACCCTATTACACCAGGGAAGAGTTAAGAGAAGATGGTTATTATATCTCAGATGACGAAGCAAGGCGCGAGATCCTGGAAAGGATCGATGGAAGAAGCAAGACTGATTATGAAGCGGGTTTCATCGAGTTCCGAAAGGAAGTCTGGATTGAGAAGGAAGGCGAGTATACTCCTGAGCAGACAGTGCTGGTAGATGAGTATGCTGAGGAGCTGGAACATGCTAGAGAACTACTCGATAATAACGGACTCTTTGACGCGGATCCGGGAGATGCATATGCAACAAATGAAAAGAGAGCACTGCTCGAAAAGATAAATGAGGAATACAAAGAAAAGGATTCAGACTTCTTCAATAAATGGTTTGAGCAGACAACAAACGATATGGAGCGGGATGAATACCAATACCAAAGGACATATGGCCGTCCTCTCAGACACTCACGTATGAACCCGAGCATAGAAGACGCGCTTGAATACCGATACGGACAGGATATAGGGTCTGCTGGTATTCGAAGGGAGAGCGAGCTTGAAAGGCACTATGATAAAGACATAGGAGCGTACGGGAGAAGCGATCAGCTTTATAAAGAGGAAGATGAATTAAAAAGAGAACTACTTGATAGAGAACGTGAACACGAAAGCGAAAAAGTACGTGAAAGGGAGTGTATAGAAATATAGGATAATAACGTGCAAGAAATACTTAAATAATATAGTAGTAAAATATTAATTAAATAAATAATCTGTAGAAAAGATCATAGAAAAATGGTCTTTTTTACTGGATAAAATCAATTTTTTACATAGGACGCTTTTTTGATAAAAATAATGTTGACTACGGACAGTATTCTAACTAAAGTAAATAATGCACGAACACAAAAGAAGAAATTTCAATAACATCAGTGTATTTGTTGACTTTTGTTGAAAATACTTGAAATATGTAGATAAATGGAATATAGTATATATAAGAACAAAGGAGTTTTAGCCTAAAAAGGAGGTAAGGGCAATGAAGGAGCTTCGAGATTATATTCCATCGACTGTAGTAAAAAAACTGGAAAAACAAAATATCATTACATCAACTGATGTTGTTGAAATGATTCCTAAGAAGTACGTAGATCTAACACACCCCATAACTCTTTCGAGTGCTATTGAAGGAGAAAAAAGCGTTATCCGTGTCAGAGTCCAGAGCGTACGAAACAATCTTCAGAACGATTATATAAGGCTGTCCGGAATAGATGATGAGGACACACCCATCTCAGCGACATGGTTCCGGCAGATGTATCTGTTTAGTTCGCTGTCTGCATTATCCGGCAAGACAGTAATCCTATACGGAAAGCTTACTCATCATCCGGATTTTGGATGGCAAACATCACAGGTCGAGTATATCGACCTGGAATCACCCAGTAAAAAGATCTATACGATAAGGAAGAAAATATCAGGGATAAGCAATCAAATGATGGAAGAAATTATCTCGGAATCCATCGATTACGAAGAGGAGAAGCTCCCGAGAGCGGTAAGGATACATGCCGGGCTCACATCCATATCGGAACTGTTAAAGGAGCTGCACTTCCCCAGCGACATATCTGAGGCTAATAACGGAGTACGCCAGGAAGCAACAAGGACTTTGATTGATTTTGCTTACCACTTAAAGAAACTTTATCCCCAAAAAGGTGAAGGCATCAAAATACCCGATTGTGACCTTGAAAGACAGTACATCAGAATGCTCCCTTATGAGCTCACTCCGGATCAGAAAAAGACAATAACTGCGATTGATGAATCCGTCAAGGAAGGGAAAAGGCTCAGACTCCTTGTACAGGGAGATGTTGGATGCGGAAAAACAAGTGTGGCATTTGCTCTCTTGATGAGAACAGCAGGTTGTGGATTGCAGGCAGTTCTTATTGCCCCGACCTCGGTTCTGGCAAAACAGCATAAGGATGCCCTAGAAGAACTTATACGAAGAATGAGCCTGCCTGCTGAAACACTCGCATATCTTTCTGCAGAAGGAACAGCAACTGAAAAGAAAGGAATAAAGAAGCGCATCAAAGAGGGCACCGCAAAGATAATTGTTGGTACCCATGCTATCCTTGCTGCAGATGTGGAGTTTAAGAAATTAGCAGCGATCGTTGTAGATGAAGAGCATAAGTTCGGTGTCAACCAGAGGGAGATCCTCAAGGAAAAGGCTGGTGATAAGGTCCATGTAGTCTCCATGTCAGCGACGCCGATCCCCCGCTCGCTTGCAACCGTAATCTATGGGGATAGTTGTGACGTAGTGAGCATAAAGACTATGCCCGCCGGAAGACTGCCGGTTAAAACGTTCCTTACCGATAACAAGGAAAAGAGCATGGTTAGCTTAAAGAAATACTTAGAGACCGGCGGACAGGCATACGTTATCTGCCCGAGAGTAGAGTCTGATGAAAAGACGGAGAAAGAATCCGTTACAGAAGCGGTAGCGCTTTACGAAAAGTTTGTTGCTCCTTACAAGGTAGCAGCTCTGCACGGAAAAATGAAAAAACAGGAGATCAAAGAGACGATAGAGGCATTCGCCGAGGGTAAGATTCACGTCTTGATCTCAACAACAGTAGTAGAAGTTGGCGTGAACGTTCCGAACGCGAATTATATGGTAATAGAAGACGCCGATATGTTCGGCCTTGCATCTCTTCATCAGCTTCGAGGCAGGGTCGGACGAGGAAAGAGCCAGGGGTACTGCGTTTTGCTCAGTAAAGACAAAGAGAAGGAACGACTAAACGTAATGACTCGTACTATAGACGGGTTTGAGATTGCTGATGAGGATCTTAGACTTAGAGGCGCCGGAAACCTAATCGGTACCGAGCAGTCAGGGTTTACAAGAGAGATCACTCTGATGATCAACAATCCGGAGTTATATAGAAAGGCTGCTGATTCAGCACAATATGCTCTTGATAAAGGGCTGGTTTTATAACATTAGGAGGAGAAGGGGAAATGGAAAGCGAAAGGATCAGTGCAGAGACAATCATATCTTATTACGACAAAATGATCGTAAACAAAGGGGACGACAGAGTAGTAAAGGAGTACTTCAATGTTGTTTACCAAGCACTTGACATGTGGACGTATAAGGTCTTGCGCCTTGAACCTAAGTTCGCCTCAATGATTGACGGCGGTCTCCTTACTATGGAAGATCTGCATAACACAATGTGGAGCCATATCTTTGAGGATCTGATAAGGTTTTACAATCCTCATCTTACGATGCTGACCACGTTCTTTTCTCCTCAAAGGTTAATCTCGTACGTGACGGATCATGTGCTTGGACATAAGACTAAACACGTCCGTCAAACGATGAATGTCATATTGGTCCGGTTAAAAGAGGCGGGAATAGAAGAGGATCTATGTGCTCCGGATTGCAAGATATCACCCACAAGGATCTCTCGCATCACGGGACTTCCGACGTCGCAGATTATAACAACATTAGAAGCGTACCGTTTCCGTGTTTCTTCACTTGATGCCGTGGACAATAACGTTCTTCGGCCTATGGCTCCTACACTCACGCCTGAAGAAGAGTATCTGAAAAAGGAGATGACAAACGACCTCATCAAGGCGGTTAAAACGCTCACTCCAGCAGAGCAGAGACTCATTATGATGCATTACAAAGAAGATATGACGGAAACAGAGATGCTAAGAGAACTTGTAAAAGATGACTACTACAAGACAATAGGCTATAATTATGATTTGTCAAAGCAGGGGATTCAAACATGTTTGAACCATGCATATTCAAAGATGAAGAAAAGCTTGCAACACAAAAAGCAACCCAGGATTCTCTCCGGAGAATACAACCGGCATATTCAGGCGGATGAGGAGCAGATATATGCAGCGTTTAAATGATTGTTTAAACGACCCAAAATGAATACTTTAAGATGGAGCGAAAAAAATATGAGTGAAACACCATTTGAAGAACAACGAAAAAAAACGGAAAAACAAAGATATGATACGACGTATAGAGATCAGACGACACAGAAAAGTGAGGGTTACGATCCTCGAGTGATGGATGCGTTTTCTGCCAGAAGACCTCGTGAACTGACAGCTGCTAAACAAAGCGGTGCAAATTGTGGGTGTTTCGCTGCAGGAATGGCAATAGAAGCGCTGATAAGAGATTGTGCAAAAGAAGACTATGAAGAAAGAGTAGGTAATAGATGGCCTGATGTAATGGCAGCTGAAATAGAAGCGATTGCAAGGGAGAAAAACCTTTCTGCTGTAGGCGAGATGTTTTCAGCAGATATGCTTGCTGAAGCCGTTAGGTCTTTTTCGACGATGATAAATACTTCTACCGTGGAATTGAAGCCAGGGGAATTGGCACCAGGGATAAAAGTGCATGCCGAAACAGCCTCTTTTGATAATGTGGAATCATTAAAAAAAATAATCACGCAGGCCACCCAAAAGGGGATAAAAGTTTTGATTCCTTACTATGCAGGAGAAGCCCTTATGCCGGCAAGGACACACGGAAATGTTTCACCTCAAAATATGGATAGTGCACATTGGGCCATAATTAGTGAAGTACTAGACCAAAGTGCATATGTAACATTATTTGAAGGAAACCAGATAATAAATGGGGTAAGAATTCGTTTAACAGAATTAGTCAAATCAAATGAGTGTTTGGGTGATTATTTTGATTGGACAGCCTTTTTAGATAAGAATAGAGCCCAAGAAAAAAAGGCAAGGAAACGCATAGAACAATATGATGACGCGCTTGATAGATTTATAAACAGTTTTGAAGAACCGATGAAAAATGTACTGATGGAATTCGTCAACGCAGAAAAAGAACTGCTTCTAGAATTAGTTAAAATTGAGGGCATAGAAAAAATGTGGGAGCATTATACGCGCCTGATACCGCAGGATGCCGAACCTCAAAGAAAAAAGAAAAAGGACGAATACCCTCAAGAAATAAATAGAATAATACAAAATATGACTGGAACAATAGAAAAGTATATAGAAAAAAGTTCAAGCGTATCATCACAAATAGGCGAAGAATGCTTGGAAGAACTAATTAAACATATAGCAAAAATGGTTATTGATATATCCCAAGCAGAAACAGCAAAAAAAACGGTAACAGAAGTTGAAGATCGAGTTCAAATACGCGAACTCGTTACAGAGGAAGAGGGGAGAAACGTATTTAAGAGAAGCGGCGACCATTTGTTGGAAGAAGTATCTTTGAGAGGAAAGATAGTATTGATTGGACAAAAAAGACAAGAATAAGCGAAAATCAGTACCAATTCTGACGTAATAGAGATTGTACCAAAAGCACTTGTAAATCGAGTGCTTTTGTCATATACTCGAAGTAGCAAAAGTAACGAAGCCTTAAATTTGCGAGGAAGGGGTGCGCACAGATGAGATATAGCGAAGAAGACGCGAAAAAAGCGGCACTCATAATGTATCCATCTTTCAAAAAATACGATACATTTATACAGATAAGCAAAAGCATCCTGGAAGAAGACGAAGACAAAAAATATTATTATGCCCTATGTACAAAAACGGCCCAAGGGGGGATTAAGGAACTAGGGAGTTTTCGCAATAAGGATATAAGGAAGGCTTTAGAAAAAGAAGCAAAAAGAAGTACCATAACATATGGATACTGCCGTATTTCGAGATCTCAACAATCCATAGAAAGACAAATACGCAATATTCAGACCGAATATCCTACTGCGGTTGTAGTTAAGGAAGCATTCACCGGGACAAAAATGGATCGACCGGAATGGAACAAGCTTTTTAAGAACGTTAATAGTGGGGATACGATCGTGTTCGATTCTGTTTCTAGGATGAGCAGAAATGCAGACGAAGGAGTGGAGACATATTTTAGGCTTTACGAGAAAGGCGTGCAGCTTATCTTTTTGAAAGAGCACTATATCGATACTTCCGTGTACGCCGAAAATATGCGAGATAAGATCGAGCTTCAGGGGACCGATGAGGACGAGATCTTCAAGGGGCTGAATAATTACTTCCGTAAGCTGGCAGAGCGACAGATCCGTATAGCTTTTGAACAGGCCGAGAAGGAGGTAACGGATCTTCATCAAAGGACAAAAGAGGGGCTTATAACAGCAAAACTGAACGGAAAACAGATAGGTCAAAAACCCGGAGCGAAGCTGACGATCAAAAAAGAGGCTCCGGCAAAAGAGAAGATCAGAAAGTACAGCAGAGACTTTGCCGGGACACTTTCGGACGCTGAGTGCATCCAGTTGATAGGAATCAGTCGGAATACATATTATAAGTACAAGAAAGAGATTAAGAATGTTTAAAAAGGAAGATTTACAGTGCTTGGACAGAAAATATTTTGAGATCCTACAGGAATCCGGGTACCACATAACCATGGAGAGTAATCTGACTGGGCATATATGGGATATAGCATGGCGAGAAAACCCTACCGGAAAAAGCTTTGTAATTAGTCATAAACACAAAGCATCGGATCCGTTTCATCTTCAGCCACGAATGCATCCGAAAACAGTTGAAGAGGCGCAGGAAATGATAAAAGACCACGACAGGTGGGTTCTTGAAAAAAAGAAGAACAAGAAGTAAAAAAATAGCAAAAGGTCGCCTCTATTTATTTGAGACGACTTTATTTAATGTGCATGATTACCAACATAAAGTAGTGGACTCAGTAAAATTGCACTTTCATATGTTGTATATTGTAGATGTTTGTTGACAATACTACAATAATCTACTATAATAATATACAGAAAAGTATATTGCTGATATATAATGTTGAATATGCCAGCAAACACAGATATAATATGGGTTTGGAGGGAATAACGGGAGGTTAACAAAATGGGGAAAAAAGTCTATACAATCGGCGGAGAGGGAACGTCCGAAAAGAAGCGGAAGAATCAATCCGATAAGATCCAGAAGAGTGCTACGCGGAGATCATTCACAAGAAGCATCCTGAACGTGATAAACGTGCTGGATTATTTGGTGTCTTGTAATATTTCCGGTGGGAATATCCTTCTTACTCCTCTTCTGGTAGCTTTGTGCATCTGGAAAGTTTTTTCTGCGCCTGAATCGGCAATATTAACCATTACGACGGTTCTTGTTGCACTTTTCTTTGTCTCTGGTCTTAGATGTTTACTAAAGTTTACCCTTGCTAAACAATACACGGCAGATAAGAATCATCCAGGGATGATTATCGGGGGTATTATCGGATCTTTGGTGAGCCTTATCGTGCTGTGGTTTTTCCTTTCATTTACAACGTTTGGAGCGCTTGTAAGAACCCTTTATCTTATACTCGGAGCAGTCTTTGTTATCATAGCTTGCTTTTCGGCTATCAAGGCAGATTCATTTTTCTTTAAATGCCTTTCCCAGGATAGAGACCTCAGAATGGAAGTAGCGCAGGAAGTCTTAAGAAGAGACCCCTCTTCAGTAAAGAAAGCATCAGAAGTATTTACCAAGTACGGGGATATGTCGGTTAGATTCGACGGCGCCGGCTTTGAGAAAGCAGGGACCTATCATTCTCGCTTGGGGGGAGAAGATTATAATACAAGACAAAACGCCACAAGCTATACCGGTGGATTGGGCGTAGGGACACCGAATGCACCCTCGAATAACACAACTTCTTCCTATAATAATGTAAATAATCAAGCAGCACCTTCTGCACCGGAAAAAAGTAAAAAGCCTGGCATGTCGGGTAAAGAAGCACTTAACAAGCTTAATAGTATGATCGGACTCGGAAGAGTTAAGAAAGAAGTCAGTGACATGCTCAGTCTTGCCCAGGCAGAACAGCAGCGAAAGAAAGCGAATCCGAATTACGAAAGCACAGATTCGGGCCTTTCGCACCTCGCTTTTGTTGGCAATCCCGGAACCGGTAAGACAACGGTAGCAAGATATATCGGCGCAATCTATAAGGACATGGGCTTCTTAAAGAACGATAATTTCGTAGAAGCAAACAGAGATGATCTCGTGGCAGGATTCGTAGGGCAGACGGCTCCAAAGACGATGGAAGTGATAAACAGAGCAATGGGTGGGGTCCTTTTTATCGATGAGGCCTACAACCTTGTTCATGACGACAGAGATACATTTGGCGCGGAATCACTTACAACGCTTCTTAAGGCCATGGAAGACAACCATGATAGCTTTGTGGTGATTTTTGCCGGATACGAGCGAGAGATCGGTGAGTTTCTGAAGAGTAACTCGGGACTTAAGTCTCGTGTTCAAATGATCCACTTCGATGATTATGACGCCGACGAACTGCTTCAGATCTTTATGCATATTGCAGATAATGCAGGATTCTCAGTTACGGAAGCTGCTCAAAAGGTTCTTCTTAGGAGTTTCGAGACCATCGATAAGATCGACTTCGGTAACGGAAGAGGTGTCCGCAACCTTTTTGGTGCCTCGAAGAAAGCGCTTTCAGTAAGAACTCTCGGGGAGACCCACAAGAAGGCCTTGTTTACGATCACAGGCGAAGACGTAATGGAAGCAGTAAGGAATACGACGGGTATTGGAGACGGTGCATCGGGGGATGATTTCTTCAGAAAGAACTATAACTTTGACCCCGGTGATGAAGGGAGCGATGAAACATGAAGGCAATATTAGACTTCATCAACCATAGGTCCATTGGAGAATTGGTAGGTATCGTTATTGGTATTACCGTCCTTCAGTGGGTTATCAGAAAGCTAGTCTTTTGGTTTAGGCATCGCGATTCTCTACCGCGAATCTTTAAGCCAAATCCCAAAAGAAAAGGGATGCTTTTTGAGAAGAAGGCATATAAGGAGATAAGAAAGACATTCAAACACTTGCCGGTGTTTAGAAGTCTTTTACTTCCTCTTCCGGGAGATAAAACAACTGAGATAGATATGGTTTTTGTGTGCACGAAAGGCATCTTTGCCATAGAGTGTAAAGCGTGGGGAATTGGTGAGACGGATACGGTGATCGTTAAGTGGCTTTCTCCGGAATGGGAGCTCTTGCCGAACGGAACAAATAGATCTAACCCGTTTTATCAGAATAATGGGCACGTAGTGGCCATAAGGGATCTATTAAACGGAATGGCTAGGGATCTCTCCGCAAAGGCAAGAGTGTTTAACGTAGTAATTTTACAGAACCTGCTTGCAATAACAGACGACGGAGGGAGACACGTATCTTCGCCTCGTCGGTATGCAACAACGTTGCAGTCTTCGGGGAAATGTGTGGTCTCTCTTTCAAGGGCAGACAGTTCTTATTACGAATACCGGGTGCAGTCGGATGTTCCGGGGATGGAGCTATTTAAGCAGGAACTCGAATCAATGTCGGACGTCTTAAGCCCGGAGGAAGCGGAGCAAATAGCAGAAGTTCTGTCCGCAAGACAGGCAAGTAAAAAGGCATTAAAAGAACATGTACAAAAATGTACTTTATTTGATTAAGGGGATGAATCATGGAAACGATAATCATCATAGTGGTAGTCTTAGGAGGACTATTCTTGGCATATGCGTTCGGTGTGTTTGAGAAGCCCAAGCCCTGTGTTATTTGTGGCAAGATGATCAAGGGTATAAGCTTGCAAAAAATGAAAGAAAGAACTGAAGAGCAGGTAAAAAACGGAGAGCCGGATGAAAGCTGGAACCTGTGCACTGATTGCTTTTGGAAGATTCCGGATCTGCTTCAAGAAGCCGCAAAAATGCATTGGACACCAAATGACTATCAGGCATTTCTGAAGTGGGACGAAGAAACAAGGGAAGAGCGTTCTTCGTTATTCACCCCCACAGTAAAATATGGCGAAGTACAAGTCGATACAAGTAAAGATCTCTTTAGAATTCGGACTCAAGTGTTCCGTTTCGATGATGTAAGAGAATATGAGTTCTCCAGTAGTTACGAATACTATGAAAGCGACGACCGAGTAAAAGGCCTAGTCGATACTCTTTGGGTGAGGTTTAATTCTCCGGACGCAGGATTTATAAAAGACATAAACAATAGAACTTCTACAAATCTCATGGGGTTGACGCTGGAATTTGGTGAAGGGAAGTACGATGCGCTCAAGCAGGCCTTTGCAGAATGTATGACAAGAGCGTATGACAGAAGGAAGGTAAAGACCGAACAACCTCAGTAGGAGAAAGAAGCCTATGGATGATATCGAAAGAACCATACGAAAGATAGACCTAAAGGAAGCGTCCGGAATAGATGCTTCGGAAGAATATGGCGATCTACTTGAAGCGTTCACAAAAATCGACGCGTCGGATCTTACACCGGAAGAAGCGTGGGAAGAGGCGAAAAGAAACTATACGAAAGTCTTTGGCCGGATCCTTCCGACGGATCCTACGGAAATTGTTTTGGAGAACACAGACAGGATAGAAGAGTTAACGGATCAGATTGAGAAAGAAATAAGCGAGAAGGATTTCTCGGCAGAGTGTTTTAAAGCACTCGTAGAAATTGAGATTAGACTGAATCTCGCATGGAATTTTGTCATGCTATCAACAACTGATATGGTACCGGATAGAAAACAGATTCCGTATTTGTCGTATGTGAACGAGAAACTATGGGCGTATGCGGAGCCTATGTTTAAAAAATTATACGACAAGGTAGATAATGAAGCACCATATTATGGATTATCCTTAGACGATTGGCGAGAATACTACGATCAAGAGATTATAACAAACAAGTATATTGTCAAATTTATCCGGGAAGCTGTTAAAGAGAATAACAAACTTGACATTTTGTTTGTATCGCTGATGGTTTGTTTTATGTTCTACCCGAGAAGCAGGTTTTTGGCATGCAAGTACCTGCAAAGCAGGATAGAAGAATGACAAAAACCGGACCTTAAAAAGTCAGGTTTAACCATAGTCACAATAGCGCAATCAGTTCCCTCAGCTCTTCTGTCGAAAGATTACAACTTAAGAAAAAAGGCAAAAAGGACCGTTGACAAAAGAAATGGTCCTCTTTTTGATACCTCGTTCCAGAAATCGGTAAATTTAGAAATTTTGTCGTCCATACTAAAAGGTGAAAGGACAATTACCGAGGAGGAAATGCCTTATGGCAAAGATTAATCTGGCGATTCTGTATGGAATAATTAAGGACAAGCCTCAGATAAGGCAAAATGCAGAGACGGGAGAATACATCTCCGGACTTTGCTATATACACCTTGTCAGAGGTTACAGAGATGCACACGACAATAAGCAGTACGTTAAACACGATTATCCGCTCGTAGTATCGTTTGATCAGAAGATCATCGCAGAGATGTCGGGTTGGGCTGAAAACGACGTTGTCCTGATCAAAGGCACGATAACGACCAAGATTGTTAATAAGTCAAGTAAGTGCGTTATGTGTAAAGACGAGAACGGAAAGCCGACGGTTAATGAGCATAAAGGCTTGATTCTCTATGTTACACCAATCTTTGCGCAGAGGCAGAAAAGCTTCCTTACAAAGGAAAACGCGATAGAGCATGTTTTTGCTTCGAGGGAAATCTCGAATATGGCATACCTGGCAGGGACGCTGATAAGAGATCCTGTTCTCTTCAAAACAAAAGCCGGAGAGATCATCACCCAGTATCAGCTCGCGCTGAACAGAAAATTCCGCATAAGGGAAGACGATCCGGAAATAAGAACAGACTGGCCGTGGGTTAAGTCGTATGGAGATCAGGCGATAGAAGACAAGTTAAGGCTCCGAATGAGTTCAAACGTTATCATAGATGGATTCTTGCAGACTCGTCATGTTGTTCGAAAGTGTAAATGCGAAAAATGTGGGCAGCTTTATGAATGGGAAGACACCTCGATGGAGCTTGTTCCGTATGATACCGAGTATATCCACGGAACATATCTTACAGATGACGAGATTGAGGCGGAAGGAAGAACACCTGAAGAGATGCGCCAGGAAGTAGGAGCATTTCTTGAGAAGAACAAAGATGAAATGGAGGAAGATTTCAATTCGGAGGAAATTGATCCCGGAAGCGTTAAAAAGCCGGTATTACCGTAAAAATCAAACAACAGCATGAAAAATGTTGTTGCGATTTAATGTAATATGTTGCATATACAACAAAGTAGTTGAAATTACTACAAGAACATGCTATAATGCACATAGGTAGTAAAGTTTGCATATCGGGCTCGATCTACCAAGAGCCCGATCACACTTTTTAAGGGAGTTCTCATGAGAAAGACAAAAGATACAAAGTATTTGAACATCTCTATCGACGCTCAGATAGCGGAACAACTTGAAAGTTTTTCCCGAAAGTATGGGTTTACCAAAACTCGTGCGACAGAGCAGGCACTTAAGTTCTATATGAACTTATATGAAAAAAACATGGAGAAAATGTATGATTCAATACCAAGTTTAATGGTAAATTGACTTGATGTGGTTTGTTGATAGAACGTTAGTTTTGTTGACTAATTATTGAGGTCATGATACTATGAACCTTGTAAAGGGAGGGGAGACGCCGTTTAAGAAAGGACGTGTATCATGGCATCAGAAACGAGAAAAAATTATAAATTCTTAAACATCTCTCCTGACGAGGAAGTGTTAAAACGCCTCAACGATTTCTGCGATAAATACGGATTTACAAAAACAAAAGTTACAGAGATGGCTCTTATGCAGTACATAGATAACTATGAAAAGACCCATCTGTCAATAGATCTCGATGTTGAAAAGCAGGATCCGGAACAGTTAGCCGCTCGAATGATTGCATATGCGGAAAAGCTGTTGGCATTGAAGAAAGATCAGAAATAACAATCCACGCGGGCAGATGTAAGTAGGGGGATAAATGGGAACAGATAATTATCTGCTCGATTCGTGGAATGTTACTGGTACAAATTATGAAGAGTTTATTGAAGAGTATACCCTGTTGCGTCATAGAACGGGGTATACTCGAATGCGTTCTTCCGACGATGTAATATATAAACCGCTGTTTCGAAATAAAGAAAATGTTATTCAAGGTTATATTGTGTCTCATGACACGTTGGAAGATCTTAAATGCGGAGATTATAGCATATTAAGTCGTGAAACATTTACATCAACAGTGCCGATTGTCCGGACTCTTATTTCTGAAAGTATGATTGGAAACAGGCTTCTTATTGCGGTTCCAAGATTCGATAACAAGCCCTTAACCATGTTTCTTTCTGAAAACTGCATTGATGGATTATTGCAGATAGCAAAGATAGAAGGTTGGCAGGCCCACAACTGCAAAGAAGTGTCTCGAAACATTTTTCTTTCTGAGTCACTCCTTAAACAGGCTCCATATACTTATGTACATAGAAAACAGGCTGGGTATACAAAGATTTTTGGTATTTTCACAGCTAGAAGAGAGCCTAGGATGCTAGCTGACATACCGAGTATCCTCGAAGAGTCCGGAATAAAAAAGTATTTCAGACTTCGTTCTTATAAAATCGCAAATTTAAAGACGTCAATTTTGTTAGACATGCCGCTATTTCCGAACATTGACGGTCTTATCCCAGGGATAATAATCAGTGATTCTGATACAGGAACGATACCATTTACGGTTCAAAACGTGTTTTATACAGATAATCAGGACTATGTGATCATAAGGGAGAGAAAACTCGATTCGAAAAAGAAATTAACTAAGGATGATTATGTATCCCTTTTGATCAAATGTGCAGATCCATACATATATGATTTTGCTCTTGATATGTTAAAAGCACTTCCGGAACGATTGATCATATCAAAGGAAATGCTAATCAATGGTATTTCGGATCTGACCGCCAGACGATTCTCCACGTTCGCAAAGTATGGAGTTTTAGACGGAGAAAAGAAAGATGTGGTTCTTTCGCTTTTTAACATGGCCAACATCTTTAAGAGAGAAAACTTGTGCATAGATGATGGCTCGCTTACACGTATAAGGCGTGAGATCCCTGAGTTGTTGTTTGACTTCGTAAAGGGGGTGGCACACCCTTACGGAATCAACAAAGATCACAATTCTTATGAAATCCAGAAAAAAGTAATATAGCATAGTTAGATGCTAAGCTAAAAGCGATTAACCCACGGAGTGATAATCCGTGGGTTTTCTTTCACTTCCTTTGTTTCATCCATAAATAATGTATACCAGTGATGGTAAATAAACAAAGGAGGAAATTTCATGGTTAATAATCTTTTTCGAAATCTTACCGCGACGGAGATAAAACCGAGGATCCTTCAGGTAAATAACGGAGGAGTCCGTTTGATGCTTTGGAAGGCGCCGAGGGCGGTAAATACGATCTTCGACGAGACCTTTGGCCCCATGGGCTGGTCGTTTACACTGAGTAACAACAACCATAATTGTTTGCTTAGCGTATATGATCCCGAGAAAAAGGATTGGGTCACAAGAGAAGGCGTAGGAGAAGAGGAGTTTGCGGGTAAAGCACTCGTAAACGATGCATTGTCGGTCGCAGCATCGCATTTCGGATGTGGGATCGAGCTTTATTCGGCTCCTGAGATCTTTATCCCGGCTAGTAAGCTTAAAGGTTTCAAGAAGATAGCCGATTCTGAGGCTGATCAGGCACCTGCCTGTACCGATAAGTTTGAGGTTCTGTCGATCACTTACGACGATAAGAGGGTTACTTCTGTCACAATAGGTGTAAGGCAGTTTTCAAACACTCCGGTTTATCTTAAGGAGACGTTCGGACAGGACCGGCAGACCGCTCCGCAGGGCAGCACTACGCCTCAAAAGGGGAATCCGCCCGAGAAGAAACCGGAAAGATCCGGAAGCGCCACGCCGAATGCGTCAACGCCTGCGAACGAGCTTCCTTTTTCATCCGCAAAAGCTACAAACAATCCCACCGGATCCGCGAATGGAGAAGAAGTAACATCAAAGGGTTTGATGGCTGATGATGACGTGATCGTGATCGGATATCTGGCCGGGAAAAAGTACGGAGACGTCAAGAATACAAAAACATTCTTGAATACTCTCAAATGGGCACTTAATTCAAAGTCCGTTTATACGGATGAAAAGAAAGCGGCGCAGATCATTGTACTGAAACAGATGGCAGAATCTCTTAAAGCCGAGGGAAAGATTTCGTAACCAGAAAAGGAGCCTCTTTTTGAATTTTACTTCAATTTAGATGCTCCTATTCTATTAGCAGTTATTAAAATTAATAAGAAATAATAATATTAAAACTCAGCTTTTCGAGCCTGTGAATGCTGCTGGGGACGTGGAATCTTGTGTATTTTCCTTCTCTATATGGGAACTTACGCCAATTAGAACGTTTTCAACCGTAAATTCCCACGTTTTGACGTTCTGAGAAGCGTAACTTCCCAAACTTCCGCCAATTTGAACGTCGACAACCGATAAAAATACCTATTTTAACGTTCTGAGAAGCGTAACTTCCAAACTTCCGTCAATTTGAACGTTGTTTCAGGCTGTTTTTCCTTAAACGAACGTTCTGAGAAGAGGAAGTTAAGTGGCAGTCGTTGTCTTTTCTTTGCGTCTAATTATACAAATTTTTACATACAGCGTCAAAAACCGTAAAAGTATCGTCCATACTATTAAAGGAAGAGAAAAGTTCAAGCGAGGTAATGAACATGAAAGAAAGTGCATTTTACAACTTGTGTGACGATGTGGAAGAACTGGGAGGAGCATCCTTAAGTCCCGACATGAACAGATACTTCCCGACCATGGATGAGATCAATGAGCTCTTTAAGGAACAAGTAAAGATTGAAGAGATTGCGCCCATGCTTATATATCTGGCGTCGAATCCATATAAGGAAGAAACATCTGAAGAGTATAAGAAGTCTGTGAAGTACGCCGGGGAACTTGTTGCACAGATTGATATAGAACCCGACTGATTTTTTTTGGAATTTATTCTTGCATCCATATTATAAGCGTAGTCACCTGAAGGTGAAAAAACACAAAGGAGGAAATAGTATATGAAGACAATTGGAATGGGACGTTTAACGGCCGACCCCGACATTAGGTACGGAACGAATGGAACAGCTGTTGGAAGCTTTACACTTGCTTGCACGCGCAGGATGCGCATTGAGGGAGATCCCGAAGCGGATTTCTTCCACTGCGTTGCTTTCGGGAAGAGAGCAGAATTCGTCGAAAAGTACCTCAGGAAGGGAAGTAAAATTGAAATTCTCGGAACACTCCAGAATAACAATTATACGAAGCCTGACGGGAGCAGAGTCTATGGGGATCAGATTATCATCGAAGAGATTGAATTCGCTGAGTCGAAAGGATCCGGTGAATCTGCAGCTCCAAAGCAGTCGGCCGAACAGGCACCTACGCAGGAAGGATTCATGAACGTTCCTGATGGGATCGACGATGAATTACCTTTCAAGTAATCCATGATTCACTTTAAAACGAGAACACGGCCCCAAAAGCCGTGTTTTTCGTTTTTTAGCGTCCATACTTATAAGTGAGAACAAAAAAGGTGGAGCAAAACATGCATGAATCAACAGAAAAACTATTAAATGAAACTTATAAAGTCTTAAGAGAAGCGGCAGAGGAAGATGACTTTTTGGCAGAACGTATAGGGGGCACGGAGTCTCTTACGTGCTACGAAATCTCCTGTAAGCATCCAGAAGAGATTAAGTGGGAATTCGATAAGAACGGCGTGAAATATTTCTCTACTCCCGCGAATCGCCTCATCCTTGTTTCACGAGACGAAAAAACCTTAAGGCGTTGCCATATGGTAGAGCGGAAAACGTTACTAAAAAAAGGTGGATATGCGATAGAAATGGACTACGAAGACCTGGCTGCATCGATCGCCGGGAATCCGGAGATTGATGACAAGGAACTCATAGCCGTTTCTGGGCTTACCAGGGAAGCAGCAAGCAAAGTAATAGAGGGATGCAAACGTGTAAGTCCCGGAATACCGGTTGGAGTAAAGGAAGAGAAGCAAACAGTAACACTTTTTTTCCCGAGGATTACTACGTCCCCGAAATGCCAGGAGCGTCTTGCGCAGGAACTTTTATCCGCAGTGGTAAAAACATCTTACCAAATGTCTGAAGATCTAAGACATGCAACAGATATTTCTTATTATGAGAGGCTTGAGCAGGAAAAGATTGCGCAGAACATCTCAAGAGAAGCCTTAAGCGGGATCGAACAAGGTGACAAGAATACACTACGTCAGTTCCTACGGGAAGCGACCGAAATAGCTAGCTACCAGTATCCGGAACTTTCAAGTATTGAAGAGATTCAGGTTTATACAATAGAAGCACCCGAGCTGGTAAAAGAATTTGAACGAGACCTTGCACAAAGAGAACAGGAGAAAAGAGAAAGGGACGAGGACGAATAAAACATGGCAACACCTTCCATAATAAAAGAAAGAAGAAAGAAAAAGAAAAAGAGGATTGGATTCGTGATAAAAATGATCCTCGTGATGGTCATCCTCTTTTTTGGAATACATATCTGTACGATTTACAATCTACCCCAAAAACAAGACTTTGGCGTAATTCTCGAAAAAGGACTCGTGCACGCTTTAACATCCCCATTTGGCTTTAACTTCACCGTGGAACAGTTTTTATTATTGCTGGCCATAGCGGGGATCATACCGTTTGTCTCCTTCATGCGCTCTACAACAAAGGAACTACATAAGCATGATAATCCGGATACCGTGAACGGCGACGCACACTTTATGACCGATATGGAGTACAAGGCGTATGTAAAAAAATACGTGACTCCTTTTGGTAGCAAGAAAACTGACGGATTCAATAATGCGATCATTTCTCAGGAAATGTTCATTGCCATCGACAACAAGAAAACAAGAAGAAACCTCAATTTTCTTATCATTGGCGGATCCGGTGCCGGAAAGTCTTACTTCTTCGGGGGGCCGAACATCCTGCAGGCGAATTGCAACTTCATCATCACAGATCCGTCCGGAGAGTTGCAATCGAGGTATGCGAAGTTCCTTGAGAATGAAGGATTTGAGATAGTAACGTTCAACCTCATCGATGTATACAAGTCCTCAAGATATAATCCCTTCGAGTATCTGCGTTCTGAGAAGGACGTATTCCTTCTCGTAGATACAATCATTGCGAATACCACACCTCCGAAGGCTAGTAACAACGATCCGTACTGGATAAACGGAGAAAAGCTCCTTATGCAGGCGCTGATCCTTTATCTGTGGCATATGGAGAGTAAGGAAAAGCAGACACTATCCGGAATGTTTGACCTCATCGACAAGATGAAAAAGAACGAAGACGATAACGAGAGAGGAAAGAAAACGGAGACACTCGCAGACCTCTTTGAAAAGGTCCGGAAAGAAGATCCTGAGAACCTCGCATATCAGCTTTATCGTGAGTTTACAGATCATGCATCAAAATCAACAAGTTCCTTCCTTATGTCTCTAAGTGGTCGTTTGAAGGAGTTCAGATTATCAGACATACGATATCTGACAGCAGTAGATGAGATGCACTTTGATACATTCGCAGATCGCAAGAGAGCGATGTTTGTAATCATCCCGACCGGTGGAAACGATTCTTTCAACTATATCGTTTCGATGATGTATACTCAGCTCTTCCAAGAACTATACCAGTACGCTGAGTTTAGGGCAAAATACGGTTATATGGCGCGTCTTGGAAAGTTTGACATTGTAAAAGTTGAACAGGCAGACGAATACTCGCCAGAAGACCTTAGCAACCTACTGAAAAAGTCAAAGAAAGAAAAGAAAGAAGCTTCTAAAGCAGCCAAGAAAGCAAAGAAGGCGAAGAAAGCAAAGAAAAAGCAGATGAAAGGAGAGAATCAATTACAGGAAGACAATAACTTGTCAGATCTTGTAGTTGATGTGCAGGCAGAACAAACATATCTAAAGCATGGCACAAGAAAAAGAAATTCCTCGGAAGCAAAGGCTGCTATAAAAGAATTTATCGCTGCTGCTAAAGAGTGCACTGTTAAGTATGACGAGAAGAAAAACATCTGGAAGATATTTAATAAAAACAATGAATGCATTGCTTGGAAAGGGAGCGAGAGAGAAGCACGTCTTTATGCCAAGCGACTCAAGAAACTACAGATGGTCAAATGTAGCTCTTGTTGTCCTTATCACGTACGATTCATCCTCGATGAGTTTGCTAACCTTTCTCAAATCCCGAAGTTTTCAGAGCGTGTGGCTACCATGCGAAAAGACGAGATTTCAGTTGCCATCATTATTCAGTCTTTGTCACAGCTAAAAAAACTGTACAAAGACGAATGGAACGACATAGCCGGAAACTGCGATGTAAAACTCGACCTTGGAACAGACGATCAAGAAACAAACAAATGGATCTCCGAAATGCTTGGAAAGAGGACCACAAAGGTTCAAAACACTAGCATGTCGGCAGACGGTAAAGGTTCAACATCCCTCGTACATGGACAGACAGACCTCATGCCTGTGCAAAAACTCAGAGAACTCCCTGATTCTGATTGCATAGTTATGATTAAGGGCCTTCCGCCATATCTGGGGAGGAAATATGTTCCGACTTTGCATCCAAATTATGAGAAAGCACATGCAACTGAAGACTTGTACTCAGTAGATCTCACTGATGATGCCAGAGCCTTTAGGGACGCTCATTCCGGGCGTCTCTCAGACAAGATAAGGGCCAAGAAGGCAACCGCCAGAAACTTGGCCAAGGCAACAGAGAAAGAAGAGACAGGGAGCAAATATTCACCGGAAACAGCTCCAGAAAAACCACAGACCACCCAAGAAGATCCCCCGGCAAAGAGTCCGGCTCCGTCAACATCTACAAAATCAGGAACTATCTTGCCGACAAAAGAAGCTTCGAAAAGAGAAAAAAAAGAGCGCAACATAAAGAGAAAGGAGGAGGCATTAAAAGAAGGGGAAGAGGCTTCTGAGGCATTAAGAAACATGGGTCAGGAACCCACAATGACTGACGAACAGGCAGATGCCTTAAATGCTGCTTTCGGAATCACGGACACTTCTTCAGACGAAGAGATCAAGGAAGCAGCAGAGTCCGTGCTCTTGTTTATTCACCCCGATAAGAGCCAAATAACATACGCTTACACCGAATGAGCGAAAAATGAAATTTATACGTCCATACTATAAGACAGAGACGTAATTACGTCTAAAAAACAAGGAGGAAATTTAGAATGAATACTTCAATTTCAAAAAGCTCTCACACCTCTGTATATGATAAGGCGAGAAGAGCAGCAACAACACTTGCGGGCATGACAGTTCCCGTTATCATCAAGCTACAGATGGCATTTGCTGCTAATGTAAAGGAATCTGGCACAACATGGCTTAAAGTAGTCTTTCAGGTACTTGGAGCTATAGGGGCAATCGGTGGGCTTGTCATGGGGATCATGTCATTAATCTCTTTTGCCGAGGCAAAATCTGAAGGTGAAGGCCCTGGAATGGCAAAAGCCAAGAACGGAATCATCGGTGCAGTCATATTACTCGGTGTTGGAATCGCTATTTATGTCGCTGCGGATACATTATCAAGCAAAGTATCAAGCTTGATTGATTTTAATGTTTGATTACATCAAGATTCCTTAAAAATGTCCAAGTGGGCGTGTATTCGCGCCCACTTGGCGTAACAATCGGAGAAAAATATGGGAAAAAAGATCCGAGAAAATTGGATAGATAAAGAAAAAACAACAAAAAAGATCAACATCCTGACACTCGTCATAGCTCTTTTCCTGGGTGCAACGATCCTTTATACCCCCACCGCAAAGGCTATGGGTTGGGATCTTTGCAATGCCATGTTGCAACAGATCAAGACGGGTGTTATTGACACGATATGCTGGAATCTCACCGGGGAAGAATACTCGAAACCCTATAAGTATGTGGGAGACGGCGATACTGTAGAGGCGGTTACAGCTGATGAGCTTACTCCATCGGGAGCTGAAGGAAAATCCGAAAACCTAGTTTATAACTATTTTATGGGGATCTCCGGTGATAAAAGCGCTTCCGGGAAGGGCAAAGAGGGAAGAAATGTTATTGTAAGCGTCTTTAACGTGATGATTATTTTCGGACTTGGCATGGCCTGCATATTTGCAACCGGAAGAATCTTTACAAATATGGACCGAGGCATGCCTCCAACCGAAGCAATTCTAAAAGGTGTACGAGAGGTGGCCTTTGTAGGTATTTTTATCCTCAATATCGATCTTTTCGCTGACCTTATATTTGATTTTGGCACACGAGTAGAAAGCGCGATCATAACGGCAGCGACACAAGGGATGGATGGAACATTTGATATCTGGATCATGAATGGAGATCAGATAAGAACGGCTCCTAGTTGGAATTATACGACAAATAGTGCAAACGCAATCACCGACCATCCTGTACAGCTACTGTCAATAACGGATTACCACGGATGGTTTGGTATCGAAGACTTTCTGGAAACATTTCTGAAGCTCGTCCTTCCATGGTTAGCAATGGTAATAGGAAAAGGCGTTGCTCTTCTCATGTGCTACTCACTCCTTATTGAAATCGGAGTGCGAAGGGCACTCACCCCACTGGCAGTAGCAGACATATATGGGGAAGGATTCAGATCTACAGGCGCCAGATGGTTAAAGAAATATGCTGCCTGTTTTGTGCGAATTGGTATAGCAGTTATGGTCTGTGCTCTTGGAATTGTAGTTATGGGTTTATTGGCACATCAGACGTTTGGGGCTGGATCCACAGATAAAGACGCTGACTCACAGCTTATGTCAGGTATGCTCGAATATTTAATTAAAGTAGTCGTAGTTAACTTTACGGTTATTTCTGTAATAGGAAAGACTGGCGAATATGCAAACGAGGCACTGGGGGTATAACAGATGGCAGTAACAGTAAGAATGCACGACGACGTGCGAAAAAAGAAGGCAAAATTTATCGGGCCTTTTACGTTTCGTCAGGCGCTTTGTTTAGTCCTTGGCGGGTTTTGGGGATACTTCTGCACGTCTTTTTTCCCGGATGGAACGGAGTTATTGATCCAGGTATTGATTGCTGTCGGATTTGGTCTCCCGATAATACTTTGTGGGTTCTTGACAAGGGACGGACAGTACTTTGAGGTTCTTATCGTAAGAACCATTTATAAGATGTTCCTTACTCCCGGAATGCGCAAGAAAAAGGACTTAATGTACCGGGATATACGCAGAAAGATAAAGCGTGAAACAGAAAAAGAAAAGCTGACAGAGATGACCTCTGCAGAGCGTAAACAGTATGAAAAAATGAAGAAAAAAGGGATCATATCCTACGCAACAAAGAAATCAGCCAGAAAGATGTATAGATGAGGTAAAAGCGCATGAAATTTCCAAGCATCGGAATACTCAAGAAGAAGGCAATAGAAAAATTCAGGATTGAGAAACTGCCTAAGACTGTAGCAGAGTCGCTTCCCTTCAGAGGAATAACCCCTAGCGGGATCATGGAAACAAAGCAGGGAGTCTTTACAAAGCAGTACGCCATCGATGACATAAATTTTCAGCTCATTTCCGATGGTGCACAGCTTGAAGTAGTCCACCGCTTAAATGAGTTCCTTAATTCATTCAATGAGGAGACAAAGTGGCAGTTTACGATCTTCAATCACAGAGTAGACAAGAGAAAAACCCTTGAGAATATCAAGATGCCACCCCGTAATGACGGTCTTAATCAGTTACGTAAAGAAATGAACACTGTCCTTGTCAATAAGCTTAGTGAAGGTCGCAACAATATGGCTCAGGACAGGTACCTTACTGTTGCGATAGAAGACACAAGCCTTGATCATGCGGCAGACACGCTTAAACGTATCGACACACAGGTTGCAAACGGGATAAAGGAGCTTACAGGGCAGGATGTGAGCCCTATGAAGGCCCTCGACCGTATTGGACTTTTATACTCTATCTACAATCAGGACTTCGATTACAGGCTTCAACTGATTGAAGAGATGCAGGACGAGGCAAAAGAGAAGAAAAACGGGAACGCATATGCTCTTTCAGACCTTGAGAAAATGGGCGTCTCGATAAAGGACACTATTGGCCCAAGCGGAATCGATTTTGCCCCGAGTAGCTACTTCATTTTAGGCGACGACAAGTTTGCCAGAACGTTATATCTTGAGAGAACCGCTCATGTCCTTTCATCAGACTTTTTAGGCCTTTTAACAGATATCAGCTGCGATATGCTCATCTCGATTACCTACGAGGGATATTCTGTTGACAAAGGACAAAAACTTGTAAAAGGCAGACTCGCAGATCTTAAAGGAAGCGAGGCACAGAAGTCAAAATCTGCCCTTGCGGCCGGGTATATCACGGATACGACAAATCCGGATACCTCAAGCGCGATTCAAGGAGCTTCGGAGCTACTTGAGGACATCACAAACCGAGATGAAAAGATCATGTTTGTGACTATGACACTGACCCTTTTTACAGACACAAAGGCGGAACTTGAAGACGTTACAGCAGAGATTAAGACGATCGCAAAAAAGAAGAGCTGCGCCTTAAAAACTATCATGGGTCAGCAGGAGTTTGGCTTCAATACTTGCCTGCCTCTTTGCCGAAATGACCTTTTTGTAGACAGACTTCATACCGGGGAAACGGCATCAGTATTTGTTCCTTTTAAAACAAAGGAAGTCAATCAGAAGAACGCTATTTTCTATGGACTTAATGGTGTATCGCACTCAATGATCCTCTTTGATAGGCTCACAGGAAACAATTATAACGGTCTTGTTTTCGGTTCGGCAGGTTCTGGAAAATCTCTTGCGGTTAAATGTGAAATGATATCCGTGCTCCTCAACAAGACGAATGCACAAGTATTCGTATTTGATCCTCAGGGCGAATATGCTCCTCTCGTAGAAGCCTTTAGAGGAGCTCGAGTAGAGTTAAAAACCGGAGGAAGAAGCTTTATCAATCCTCTTGATCTTGACCTTACCAACGACAAAGACGAAGGAGATCCTATCGCTGCTAAGAGTGATTTTATCATGACTATGCTTGATTTTATGAGTGAAGGAAATCTCTCTTCGTCAGTGAGAAGCGTTGTAGACAGGGCTGTAAGGCATATCTACAAGTCATATATTGAAGAAATGTCTAGAAGAAAAGACGGAGCAACAATCGACAGAACAAAGATGCCGACTCTAACCGACCTTTACGCGGAGCTTGAAGAAATGGACAACGAGCAAGCCGAGGATGTAATGACATACCTTGAGCGTTATGCACGTGGATCTTTCGATATATTCTCTCGTCGAACAAATATCGATACGGATAAGAAACTTGTTGTGTTTGATATGATGCAGCTTACATCAGGCATGCTTCCCTTGGGACTTCACATTTGTCTCAATGACGTGCAGAACCGAATGAAAGCGAACTTTAAGAGAGGAATTTATACTTGGATCTATATCGATGAATTCCATCTGCTCCTAAGGATTCCCTCTTCAGCAGAAAATGTCGCAAAGATCTGGCGTATGGCCAGAAAGTGGAAAGGCGTACCTACCGGCATTACGCAAAGTACGGAAGACTTGCTTGCTTCAGAGGATGCACGTGCGATATACCGCAATACGTCGTTCGGAATCTTCCTTTATATGCAGGACGAGATCGATCGTCAGAACTTACAAGTCATGTTTGGTGTAACGGATGCTCAGCTTAAGTTCATCTCAACCGGCGGTAAAGAAAACTACGGAAACGGACTTCTGTTTAACGGCAAATTCGTTTTGACGTTCCAGTATAAGTTCCCGACCAATACAAAGCTCTTTAAGATAATGGATACGCAGAAACGTAAAGAGATAGATGAGGAGGATGAATCATGGGCTGGGTAACGAGACTTATCATAACCGGAACCTTTCTTGCGATAATCGGCATCACATCGCTAATCATCAAGATATACAAGAAGAGACTGGTCGCAGAGGATCAGAACTCTGATGAGGCGAAGGCACGTCTTATTGAAGCGGCTAAAGAGAAAAACGAAAAGGAAAACGCTCTGCTTACCGAGGCCCTTGAAGAGGACGAAGGAGCTTATACCGACGAGGAAGAGGATAATGTGGCAAGTGACGACTACAAACAAATAGGATTCTACGATATTCCAAGAGAAGATGAGTAAAAATTGAAACGGGCGCGGCCGTAAAAGTGTGGCACGCCCGTTTTTGGGAGGAAATAAACTATGCGAGATCGCGATAATACGAATCTACAGGACTTATATAGATCAAATGATGTCACTGACGTCCTCAACAGGATGTTTGAAGCATATGCAAACGAGATAGACAATCGCATGGAATATCAAGTCGGCCGAGAGCTTCATAGCACCAAGCCCTCTTTTAAGAACGGCCATTTTACCATGGTAGACACCGGTCATGAGTTTGACAGCCACCATTATACCTATTACCGCCGAGAAGCACCCCATTCCACGGAGCTTGAGAGAAGACCGGATATGCCTTTTAACATGTCCGACACTGTTCAAGGCCAAGCCTATCCCGAATCTCTTCAGATTACAGACGGAAGAGAAAGCCGTCTTATTACTGATGGAAGAGAGAGCAGGCTCCTAAGCGAAACAGGGGATTCATATCTACTCACCAATAACAACACCCCGTATATGCTCACTGACAGCGGGGACTCAAGGTTACTTACAGACGACAATGCCTCATACGTACCGGGGAAAGGCATATACGAGGCTCTTCCCGATTATTATACAGGTAATACTGTTTTTTCCGGTTCAGAAGATTCTTTAGATTCTCGGTACGAGATCATCGATAATTATGAATCCTCTGAATCTACTATATTTGGAAAGAGCGAGGATCTTCCTGCGCTTTATAGTCATACTGACATCATAGATGCTGATTTTAGGGAAGCAGATGCCTCTTCTCATCCTGATCTCCCTGTTCTTAGTTCAAGTGATTCTGATCTGCCGGTACTCTCAAAAGAAGAAACCGCGCTCATCCTTTCTGAAGGAAGATATTCAATCGTAGAGGGAGAATTTTGCGCCCCGGGCATATATGACGGTTCAAGAGTTGAAGTCGTAGATGCTGAAAAGGAAAAGGGCTCAGATACAAACACATGGAATAAGGGACATCTCCACACAGAAGCGGCAGAAGCGGCCCTCAAAGAATCCATGAGATCCGTCGCTTATACGACTGATCAGGGCAAGACCTATTTTCAGTTACGGCGTTACAGTCGTATGCTTGGGTTTGGGTCCGTGGGACGTTCCTTATCGAAACACGAAGCCGGAAAAAGTTATTGGAATATGATGTCCATAATGGACAACGACGAAGCCAACGATTTAAGTCAAAAGCATCATAACTCCCGCTTGGGGCTTCCTCAAAAAGACAATGGTTTCAGGTCTCGTGCTGAGGTATATGGCAATAATACCGACTTTAACAACGTCGCAAACAGAAGATCAAAAAGCAATTACCTCGATAAAGAGACCAGGGATCCTCAGACTCAGCAAGTAACAAGCGGTGGAAAGTTTACAAGATTTAAGACCGAAGGCTCTTATAGAGACGCTAAAAAGGACTTTGACAACTTTTGGAGAGCCAACACTGAATACTTAAAAGGTTTTGGTATCAACGCAGACAAATTATCGAAACATAACATCAAGAAGATGCTTAAAGATGGATACATCACCCAGCATGACGGATCCAAATTCTTCTTGTCGAATGAAAACAAACGTGCCCTGCAAGATCGCTTAAAGCTTATCGATCAAAAGGAAAAGTTTACCCAAGCCGAAAGACACTCCGGGGGTGCAAAAAATGTAGCAAAAGCATGGATCCACGAAGCAACAAAAGGAACCGATGCAGCAGAAGGCTATCAGAAATCCAGAGCGTTCATCACTCTTATGAAAGGCTCCGGGAAAGTCCTCAATTTTGCTACCGGAGGCTTCCTAGCAGGGACTGCACAGGCCACAAGTATGGCAGGACGTAGTGGTGCCGCCCTTTATGAACGTCTTACAGGAAAAAACACCCAAGCCATAAGAGAACATATAAAATCGGTAGGAGATGCTGTTACACGTAACGGAATGGGCATCATGAACGCCGAAAAAACGTCAAGAACCGCAATTAATAAGGCGATGGGAGAAACAAAAAGAAGAGCCATAAAAGGCGCAAAGGAAATCGGCTCGCGTGTTGGTGTAGCAACCGACAATATAAAAAGTGTCAAAGTAGTAAAGGACAAAGTCAAAGATGGCGCAAACGCAGTTATAGGCAAAAAAAACGCCATAAGCAAACGATTAAGCGATATAAAAGCGAAGATCACCAAAAACCGTGTCGCCAGAGCCCTTTCCAAATCCGCCAATGTGGCACTCGCCCCCTTTAGAGCCATAAGCTTCACAAAGCGGGCCCTGAACAAACTCAAGAAAGTGCTTATTAAATATGCGATCATTGCATTTGTCTCGATGTTTATGATAGTAGGCATCTGTACAGCTCCTATCATTGTTGTCGGGGGTATAGCCGGTGGAATCACAGACATTTTTAGCGGAGGTGGGGAAAAGGAAGAAGATAAATTTGCCCGTTCCACTCCTCTTATAGAGGAAATGCGCCAGGTATGGAAAGACAACCTTACTGCCACGGAAAAAGAGTTTGAAAAGCTTGAAGAGACCATTTACGAGCAGGAAGAGAAAAAGCGAAAAGAAAAGTATGAAGAGGATAAAGCAGCAGCAAGGAAAGCCTGGGAAGATGGAAAGTCTGATTCTGCCACCCGGAGTGCATATAACCAGGATATGGCCCAAACACACCAATGGGAAGAAGATGCAAAAAAAGCATTTATAGATGGCGGCGGAAAAGAAGAGGACTGGGTGAGCTGGAGTTATCCGACTTTCGACGAATGGTATGGTGACTTTTCTTACCCCGACTACGTTCCCGAGCCTTTCGAGCTGATCCCTGTGGTAGCAGAGTACCGCTACTATAACGGCTTACCTGATGACAATCCGGAATACATTAAAATGACCGGAACTGGACTCCCCACAAATCAGCTGATATGGTCCCCTTATAAGACAAATGGCGGAAGTGCCACTATGTACTCACAGGGCGAAGTATTTAAAGCGGTTTGCGCCATGGCAATGGCAAGTTCTGAAAGAGAGCGAGAAGAGGCATATCAGGAGGCAAAACGAAAAGCCGAAGCACAAAACCCTCCCGGAACCGTGGAAGGCATAGAATTTGGCATGACTACAGAAATGTGGAACAAGGTTTCCCAAAAAGCCAAAGAGCTAAATGAATACGTAATCAAAAACGACTATAACAGAGAAATACGAGACGGAATATTCTATCCTGTGACCAAGGACAGCGAAGGGAATGACATAACAGAGTATTTTGTTTACGTTGACGTGAGTCATTGTGGAATCATAGATCTTATGCGTCACGATCAAGGAGGGGGCTGGAAAGTAGACGATCTCCCGGAAGGGAAGCACGATTACTTCACCGATGTAGCTAAATTTGTAGACCGTGCTATATACCTCTATGAAATGAAGTACGAAGAATGGCAGGAATTCGGGTTTGATTTTTTTGCGAATGCACTTCTTGGGAACCTTGGATCCGGACTAGTGCCTGGGGCTGGAGGACTTGCACACACAAGTGATCCCTTAGGCGCAATACTTCACTTCAGTGACTACGAAGCCAAACAAGTCCTCGCTTCTGCCGGTCTTACTCCCGGTACGGATGTATATAAGGTTCTTTATTGGTGTCTTACACATCTTGGGATGACATATTCTCAAGGAAACAGGTACGGTGCTAATTCCGCAGATTGTAGCTCTTTCGTATATAGGGCATTCCAATCAGCGGGGATTGACCTGGGAGCAGATGTTGCGGCCTCAGAGCTCGAAGTAACCACGTCACACATAGTTCCTGCGGCTGAAATAGGAGGTACGGTGAACGGACTTAAACCGGGAGACCTTATATTCTACTGCGATTCGACAGAAAGCAACGGAAGATACCTTGGATGCGACCACGTAAGCATTTACGTCGGTGCCGGTATGGTTTGCGAAGCAGTCGGAATAGGAACAACGTATCGAAGGATCTGGAACTATGCAGCTGCAAACAGACAGTTGGTTGTCGTACGTCTGTTTAGCTGAGAAAGGAACAGTAAGTGAAACCCGAAGAAAAAGCCCTACTCGAAAGATGCAGTTATTACATTCTTCACAACAACATGTCTGGCCAACCACACGTGGATCAAAATGGGCGCATATATCTTTTTGAGAACAGTACAGAAGCAGACGGATTCATTGAAGGATCTCCTAAAGATCTGTCAGTGTGCCTCGAATACGGAGCTGCCAAAGCAGTCCATGCAAATTCCTTTCCTATCAACTGCATACGCTTAGGGGCGACCGTAATCCGTATCAAGCATTCCGAATATGAGTCGTTCCATGACATCAAGCTTACAGATGCGGATGCCGGGAAAGGGTACCGAAACACTCACGCAGACTTTGTCCTTACAAGACTCGCCCAAACAGGAAAGAAAGACTACTTAAGGGAACTAAAGGACTTAAAATTTCTCGCTGCTGTTTATCTTGGAAAAAGAGAGGAGGGGGAATATCCTCCTCTTCATTACGCATATGCAAAAGACGGGAAAACGTCAGAAAAGTATCTCATCCTCTTTACCACATTAAATGCTTTCGAACTATGGCAAGAGCACATGAGAATAGACGTAAAAGAGAAAGCGGAATACTATCCGGTTGAGATGACTCTTATGGAGTTCAGAAACGCCACAGGAGAAACGGGGTTACTGTTTAATCCGAAGCAGAATGATCTGTACCTAACAAAAGAGCAGGCGGAAAAGGTTTTCTTACCCAAGAAGACATGATTTTTTACATAGGACGTACTTTTTTGATTTTATGCGTCCATACTATCAACAGAAAATCGGAGGATAAAACGATGGGTTTACGCGACAAAATAAGTAAAATAAGGGGTTTCATAAGGAAACCATATTACTATGTTCCACCCTGTCCGCAATGCGGGAGCCGAGCAACCGGGAGATATGTGCGAGATAGTTCTTCATCGGACTGGGTAATAGAGGAGTCTCTCCGTCACGGGGAACTAGTACGTCCCGCAAAAGGTAAGGAAAACGTTGCATTCTGTCTCGACTGCAATTATGAGTGGTTCGAGTATATCCAAATGGAATGGTTCACTCATGAAGAAATCCAGGAGGAGAAAATTGCGCGAATGACGGAACCTATTCTGCAGGAATTAAAGCAGGAGCGGAGAGCGGAACGCAAGAAAGAAAAAGGCGGACTCTTTAACTATAAGAAGTTTAACGGAAAATTCTAAATAGGGGACATAAATGGAAAACACTCGGGTCGAATGGCATCACATTGAAAACGGATACACCATGAAAGTGCGTCTATACCTTAACAAATCCGCATCAAAAGTGGTAGACAATTACTTTACCGCTCTTGAGAAGGCCGCAAATATCACGCTGTGGGAACTCAAGCTCCATAACCCTGACATTTGCAGGACAGGAGAGGACGGAACAGTGTGGCCAAACTTTAGTGCAATGGCTAAAGCTAACTGGCTCAATAAACTCAGAGAGCAAAACGAACTAGTAGCCGCTCTGCCCGGATCCGCACTTTCTTCCTCTGTTGGTGGTCTCTTCCTTGCAGACATGAAAAAAGCTTGGGAAAAGCAAGGGAAACTGCCTGTTGACGCTTGGTTTGAAAAAAAGAACAAAAAAGGGAAGCCTGCTTTGACGTTCTATGGCAGTAAAAAAAGTAAAGAGTCATTCTTTTTACAAATCACCGCCGGAAAGTTCGAGCAGGATGAATGTGGAAGGATATATGTAACGCTTCCAAAAGGTTTAGGGAAGGCAAGGATCCGAGGTTGGTACGAGAATATCACGTTCGGAGAATGCGGTGTGTCTTTTTTTGAATACTATAAGGATAATCTCGGCAAAGCCCTTTCCTGCAGGATCTCAAAGAACAACGTCGGAGAATTCTACCTGACCATGCAGCTACAGGACGTAAATAGACGTTTTAAAGTAAGTGAAAGCAGGGTTCCTGTAGGCCTTGACGTGAACGTTAACACGAAATACGGCGTAGCATCGAGCCGTGGAGAGATCTACGAAAACAAGAGATTTCGTCAGAATAATAAAGAAAAAACGGATGAACTCCATCGCAGACTATCTCGTCGTTACGGACAAGCGAACGAGATTTTCCGAAAGGATGCAAGCGAAATCCGTAAACATAACAAGGATCTCCCTTACGAGGAGCGCCTGCCCCTTCCTGAACCGTCAAAACGATACAAAAAGGTCGCACTTTTACTCAAGAAAGCTGCTCTTTCGGAACAAAGAAAACGTGACCTATATCAGCACGAGATAGCGGCAAAAGAAACCGGCGCTGCAAGCCTTATCGGAATCGAGTCATTAAATGTCACACACATGCTTAAGGACGACAATATAGCCTCTGCGATTTCTGACGCAGCGTTCTCAAGTCAGCTTGAGAAGCTCTCGTATAAGTGCAAATGGGGAGATGTGCCAATAATAAAGGTGGGAGAGTACTTTCCTTCATCACAAATCTGTCCCACTTGTGGTCACGAGTTCACGGGAGACGAAAAGCATTCCTTAAGCGTACGCAACTGGACTTGCCCTGAGTGTGGTTCACATTGGAACACTGACGAAGCTGCAGCTGAGGTAATAAAACAAGAAGCCATAAAGATTCATGAGCACCCGGAACTTTATACCGAAATCAAAAAAGAGCCTCAAAAGAACTCTCATGAGCCCATACCGGATAAAGCCCTCGATAAAAAGCATCCGGACATCCTGATTCATTACGACAAAAGCATGAGAGAGGCGTACAAAAATCCCTGGATCGTCATTGATAAGGACGGAACGATCCTCGACGACGCTCAAGGCTATGGCTTCGCAACAGCTCAGAAAGCCAAGAAATGCTATCGACATAAACTCTATGCGTAAAAAACATTAAATAACGGCGCGGAGTCCAAACGTGCCGGGTGCGATGCGGTAGTGACCAGCGAATCCCTGGGAGCATCGCACCGAACTGATGAGTAATATGCATGGATCACCACCTTCAGGTGGGAGCATATAAGTCATTAACCACATCTATGCGCGTGATTGCAAACAGCATCCACCATATGTAGCGGTTTCAACCTGCACGTGGAGTGCGGACTGGAAGATACCATTCATAACCGCATTCATTACAGAACGCAGTTGCAACCTGCACGTGGAGTGCGGACTGGAATTATACAGAAGGCAATGTTCCTCGTTGCAACCTGCACGTGGAGTGCGGACTGGAAGCACCAAACCATACTCTTACATAACGTCCCGTAAGTTGCAACCTGCACGTGGAGTGCGGACTGGAAGTAGCACTGCATAATAATCAAGAGTATGCCTGATTGGTTGCAACCTGCACGTGGAGTGTGGACTGGAAGTTGAGATTGAATGAGTAAGCACATTGCATACCAGTTGCAACCTGCACGTAGAGTATGGAAAGAAAAGAGGCAGAAGCCCTGATAAATGGAGTGTTAGATACATATGTTAGCAAGCTTAGGGAATGATATAGAAAAGGAAAATATCTCAAAACCGAACGAAAGCCGCGTTTACAGCTTCCTCAAGCAAATGAGTAGCTGCGTTATGAAGATTCACATTCCTTCAAAAGGGTTATGGATGACTGTGAGCGTTTGCATTCTCCTGACCATGCTCATAAAATCCATTTTCCCTACAAACACTGATGTATTTTACATAATCGGGCAAGGGAGAGACATCCTCGAAAACGGAATAACCGGGAATATATATAGCTTTAACTGGTTTTCCGTTCCTGTAGTAATTCAAAACTATGGTTGGTGCGTCCTGCTCGCTTTAGCCTATGACGCTTTAGGGAATTTCGGTCTGGCAATTATCCAGATCCCCCTTCTGATCGGGGTAGGACTTGTAGCCTCCAAAATCATTCTGATCAAAGGATATTCCGGCCCAATTTATAAAAGTTTTCCTGCCGCTTTAATCTGTTGCTCGATCGCATATGTGTCTATGCGTCCTCAGCTGATCACATTGCTTTTAGTATTGCTCCAGATCTATATAATCGAATACGTCAGGAAAACGAGCAAAATAAAACTCCTTTGGCTTATCGTACCCCTTATTTCTATAGAAATGCAGGTACATATGAGCATGTGGCCGATACATCTTATTGTGGTGCTACCTTATGTCTTCCCGGTCGAATTCAGTTTCGGTGACGGCTTTAAAATGAAATTTAGACCCGCCTTAAAGGGGAAAGCGACTGGGATCAGCGTATTTATAACCTCAATAGCTGCACTTTTTGCCAATCCATATGGACTTGATGGTGTCACTTATGTTCTCAAGGCAACCTTTTTGCTGGATGATTACAACATAAACGAACTGGTACTTACGGATTTTCTTTCCTCGACAGGGTTGGCCATTGTCCTCCTTATTATCGGCTTTGTATTATATCGGGCCGAACTCACAGCTTCAGATATATATATGACGCTAGGGCTAATCGTATTAGGAACAATGGCAAGAAGAAATATCAATTTTCTCCCCATAGCATTTATATGCCTGGTACCGGTTTTACTGAAAAAGGCAGAAAAGAACTCTCTGTATGTCCTTGTCTTCGCACTGATGTTTATCCTATTCACGAAAGCAAACATTCCAGTGTATGTCTCGAATGAATGCTTCTCTCCATACTACAATGAGTTGGAAGGCCTTCTTGAGTACATGCCGGAAAAAGACGCAAAGATCTACGCTGATCGGTTTCCGGACGGAGGATATCTCGAATACATGGGTTACAACTCAAATATCTTTATGTCCTCAAGGGCAGAGGTTTATGACATTGCCATGAACCATACAGCGGACATTGGTAAAGCCTTCAGAACGATAAAAGATGCAAAACATGGAACAAAAGAACTGATAGACGAGTACAAGTTTGATTACATGATAACCGGATCTGATTCTGCTCTCCGAGAGCTGCTCGATGATAGCAGTGATTACAAGGCAATATACGAAGATACCGAGTATTCAAAGATCCTTTTTAAGAGGGTGAAAACAGATGGTTGAATTAACAATTTTGATGCCATGCTTAAACGAAGAAGAGACGCTGCGCGTCTGCATTCAAAAGGCAAAGCAATTCTTAATCAAGAATCATGTGGACGGCGAAATACTGATTGCCGACAACGGTTCTACGGATGACAGCACAAATATCGCTCATTCAGAAAACGTACGAGTTATCTCTGTTAAAGAAAGAGGCTATGGGTCAGCACTGATCGCCGGATGTAACGCGGCATTCGGTAAATATGTTATAATGGGCGATGCCGATGACAGTTATGATTTTCTCCATTTGTATCCGTTTCTGAGGAAACTGCGTGAAGGATATGACCTTGTTATGGGCGACAGGTTCTCAGGCGGAATAGAAAATGGTGCTATGCCCTGGTCTCACAGGTATATTGGGAATCCCATTCTATCTTTTGTCGGGAGGTTGTTTTTCAGAAGTAAAGTAAGAGATTTCCATTGTGGGTTGCGTGGCTATAACCGAAACTCCATAACAGAGTTGAATCTTCATACATCCGGCATGGAATACGCAAGCGAAATGGTAGTTTCTGCCCACCTTCACGGACTTAAGATTGCAGAAGTGCCAACAACACTAAAAAAAGACGGCAGGAGCAAAGCTCCACATCTTCGTAGCTTCAGGGACGGCTGGCGACACCTCAAGTTTTTGTTTATGTACGCGCCAAATTGGTTGTTCTTTTACCCCGGCCTTGCTATGATCACCATAAGCGCAGTTTTAGGATCCATTCTCGTGTTTAAGGAACTGACCATTAATGATGTGGTTCTTAGTATCCACACCCTGCTGTTTTGTGCCATATTCCTCATGATAGGCATAAATATGCTCCTGATGTTTGTTTTGACCAAGACTTACGCCATACATCACGACTTTATACCTTTCAAGAAAAACGACCTGATCTGCAGGTTAAGGGAAGATCGATTTATTGCTGCAGGGGCGATTATCACTGTTTTAGGTGTATTGTTATCGATCATCTCTTTTCTCAAATGGCAAAGTGAAGGTTTTTCAGACCTTATACCGGAAGTAATGATGAGATGGGTAATTCCTGCGGTGACATCTCTCGAAGTCGGAACAATGCTCATATTGACCGGATTCTTCATGGGGATTATAAAGATTAAAGGAAAAGCTTTGCAAACAGATAAATAAGGAGCTCTTACATGAAGAAACAGCTTACCACACTTGTTTTCATTCTCCTCTGCTGTACCCTTTTCTCAGGATGCGAAAAGGAACCGAAGCGGATTGCGCCTATATCGGAGACGCAGGAAAAACCTCTCCCGACAGCAGCCACAACAGAATTTCAACCGGCTCCCACAGCACTGCCGACATTGTCTCCTGAAGGAAAAACTGCCGACACTTCGGTTCAGGAAGAGGAAGCGCCGGCTACAAGCTTTCCCGAACTCACCAAAGCCTCTTTTGTCAGAACCGTAGACGGAGACACGATCATCGTGAAGATCGATGGAGAAAAATACCGGGTACGATTAATAGGAATAAATACCCCAGAGTCAGTTGCTCCGGAATCATCTGGGAAAGAGAATACTGAAGAAGGAAGAGAAGCAAGCGACTACACAAAAGAACTTCTAAAGGACACAGAATATGTCTGGCTTCAGAAGGACACTTCTGAAACTGACAAATTTGACAGGCTCTTAAGATACGTCTGGCTGGAGGTCCCGAACGATCCTCGGGACAGTGCGGAAGTCGCACAAAAGATGCTCAACGGAATACTCGTTAGAAACGGCTATGCAGAAGCGGTTACATACAAACCGGACACAGCGTACCAAGACATATTTGAGTATATTGCAACAATGGCAAGCAGTTCCGGAACAGAAGACGGAGAATACTGAAGATTTCAGTCCGTTGCTTAGCCCGTTGCTTTCAACAAAATTGTTGAAAAAAGCCACTCTCTGTATTATTATTCTCTTAAAGAAGTCATTTTTTCTTGAATAACAATCTTTCTTCCATACTACTATGTGATACAAAAAGTATCTCATAAAAAAAGGAGGGAAGATACCATTGATTATATCCCTCCTCAGTTTCAGGAAGGAGAAAAAATGGAGAAATGGACAGAGAAGGACTTCTTATCACACAACAGGTGGTTTCATGCCACGTCTGCAAGGTTCTTTGATAGTATTATCCATCAAGGAATAATTGCCAATATTAATCGAGATACCGAGTTGGATTTCGGTTACGGCTTTTATCTTGCAGCGAACCCTAAATGGGCAGAGAAGTATGCTAAAGGTTTTGAAGACGCAAGAATCATAGAATTCCACTTCAGACCGATAGATATACTTCAGGGCAACCCTAATTACAAATTCTTTGGTGCTTTAAATGAAGAATTTGCCGATTTTGTGTTTTCTAACCGAATGTTTATTGCTACTTCGGAAAGAGAATGCGCACATGATTATGATTTGGTTGCCGGAGTTATGTCGGATGGATCCCAGGTTGTAGACTTTGAAGAATTTCGCGATAAGGAAATCTCAAAGTCGGAGTTATACAGAAGGCTCCTGCTTCCGAGAGAGGACTGGCAGATCGCCATTCATTCTCAGGAACTCTGCAACCACATATTTCCATTCCGAGCCTATGATCTGAAAGGAGGAGAGTACGATGTTAGCAACTATCACCAAACCATCTAAACAGCAGATACTGTTATTCAAAGCTGTTAATAGAGAAATGGAAAAAAGAACTAAGGACTCTTTGTGTGACGAGGCAAGATATATGATTGTCTCTAATTTTGTTAACAACTATGACTTCTCTAACTCGGCACTCGCCCATAAATCCGCCGGCGGATGGGCAGACATGCTGATCAGTGAATTAGGGGACTCTATCAATGGTTGAAAGCAGGTCGTCTCTCTGAGGCGGCCTGTTTTGTTTTTGCAGATTGCTGTTTTTCTTTTGATCCTTTGTTTTTCATCTATGCATTTTCCACCATATTAAACATGAAACATCGAACGAGAAAAGGAGAGAAGAAACAGGTGCACGTCAGCTGATCTTTCCGATTCGTTCGAAAAACTTCGCAACAAAGGAGAAAAACGATGGAGAATCAAAAAGTATACTACGGTGTAGTTCAGAGCTGTCACGGACACGATCATGTGTGGCTTTTCACGGACGAGCAGATCCAAAAAGAGTTCACCAAGTACAATCTTGGCGTAGATCATCTGCCCCAAGGCGAGGAAACAACAGATGTAGAAATCTTTTGGCCTTATGGTGGCAGCAACGTTTCTTCTACAAAGATTGTGAGACGCATAGGAGAAGAAGCTGCCTTGTCTTTCCTGACACAGGAATGTTGGGGTCCGGATTCGGACGATCCTATGTTGGTTGATCTTGCAGAATATCTTTGGACCATTGAAGAAGACGGCTGCGCAAAGGAACTTCTGGAGTATTACGGGCTTAACCATACCGATTTCACACAACATGACTCAAGAGTAGACAACATCTGCTTAAGGCGCGGTCTGAAGCTCAAGGATTTCTATTCCGACAAATACGGAAACACCAGATATTCCGAATGGGCAAGTTGACGACACCCCTTTAAAGGCTTTCCTCTGTGGAGAGCCTTTTTCACATTTGAATATTATGTCTCATTTGATATAATCAGTCTTAGTAACAGTGCACTTTCTTTCGGATTCATTCTTTCTTCCATGCCCTATTTGCTATAAGAAAAGAGTATAGGAAAGATGACAGGCAGGTGCACAGCTGATACATACCACTTACTCGTTCTCTTGAGCCCATCAGAGAACGGTGCATCATTTCTCTGATTAATATCTGAGAAATGAGAGATGACATGAAAGGTTCGCATATGGAATACGAAGTTAGATTTCTTTGGGATGAGGAAGCTTCTGTTTGGGTGGCAACATGTGATACCGTTCCCGGGTTTGTGTTGGAGTCTGACTCCTACGATAAACTAAAAGAACGTGTTAAAGTCGCACTACCGGAAGTATTGCTTCTTAATCACATGACCCCTATGAAACAGTTGTTGATCCGCTCTGAATGTCGTCTTCAACTAGCTAATTAGTGGCAGAGTACAATATTTATAACTTTCTTTTTTGCACATATGAACCATCATCGTATAGTGAAAGGACAAAGCTCATGTTCAAACGTATAGTAGACATTAACCATTTTAAAGAATTTATTGATGAAAGCGACGTAAAAGCCTTTCTCAATGATTATTATACCGATTTTTTTAGACAATACCTTAGTCAAAGACAAATCTCGCTCATTTTATCAACACATTCTACAGGCAGGAGTTCGGATAACTCCTATGATAACACTGTATTTGAATGCATAAGAGACGTACTATACAACATTCCAGAAACCCCCTACGATATTATGCTATTTCGAGGAGATGATAAATATTATTACAAGGATCAAACCAGACCCTTTTTGGCCCATAGTTTTCTGAAAAAATTTGCTTTGACCTTCACCCAAAGTAACAATCTTTATACCGTCCTTATTCCAGCCGGATCTAAAATACTTCCCACATGTGGACTACCCTCAATGGGTGCTTTTCCAGAATGTGAAGTTTTGTTTGATATATCCAAATTGAAAAAATACAAAAATAACACATATATATTTAAACAATAAAGGATACTGTTTTTCGGAATGAGTAACTGATATTCGCTCTCCCAAAGGCTTTTCTCTGTGTGTACCCTTTATTTTCTCGGCTGTCTTCTTTTTGATACTTTTCTGCAGGAATAAATACTTGAAAATATTACTCTCATGGATCATAATAATCATGTCCTGAGAGATCAGGACGCTCCCAGACGGGCCGTGCGCTTTCTATGCGCCGGCCCGGTACCCTTAAATAACCATCCCTAGATAACGACCCCAACCGGTCGTTTTTCGTTTGTTCAGATCTTTTGCGTTTATAGTTGTTTAATAATTAAGGGGGTTGAAAAGTAGTGAAAAGTGTAGTATAATTTTCAAGACGAATTAAAATAGATAACTCTGTGAAAATTAAGGATATTCATATGATCAAGTATATATGCAAAAAATGTAATATACCTTCCGAATCCTCAAAATGCCCGCACTGCGGGGAGCGTACTGAGCTTGAAAGCAGCAAAATATTCTGGTGCTCTACCTGCAACGTGCCCGTGTTTGAGGATGTCTGCCCTGTCTGCGGGACTAAAGGCAAGGTGATAGGTACCGACATCAGGCCGGTCTTCCCTGAAGAACGACTGCTGATGGAGATACTCACCGCAGAGCCGATGCAGTATGCCAAGTCTTCGGTATGGTACACCTCCGCCAACAGCTACATCATTGACGGAACGAGGATTCCTTTTGCGAAAGCGAACTATGAAGGCGCTGACATCGATGCGATACGCAGCAAGCTTGAACAGTTTAGGGAAGAAAATACCTATGAGACTTTTGATCATTTTATAAATAAGTTCATAACAGCGAACAGGAAGCGTTATGACTTCCTGGTCAGCGATGCTACGGATTATATAAGGGAGCAAGCTCAGAGCTATAGCCCGACCGAGATGTTCGTAAGCTTCTCCGGTGGCAAGGACTCGACGGTGGTCTCAGACCTTGTCATGCGTGCCCTCGGCACGGAGAAGATACTCCACCTGTATGGCGATACCACGCTTGAGTTCCCGGAATCGCATAATTATGTAGAAAGGTTCAAGAAGGAGCACAAGGGAACCCTGCTTATCACTGCGAAGAATAAGGATAAAGACTTCTACGAGCTCTGCGAGAAACTCGGCCCTCCAAGCAGGGTCATGCGCTGGTGCTGTACCATCTTTAAGACCGGTGCCATTCAGCGTAAGATAACATCCCTGTTTAAGAACAACCATAAGGTACTCACGTTCTACGGCATCCGGCGTAATGAATCGACTTCGAGGAGCAAGTATGAGAAGGAATCAGACAGCCCCAAGATAACGAAACAGAGGACGGTATCACCGATTATAGACTGGCTTGACTATGATATCTGGCTCTACCTTCTCACGTCTGGAACGGATTTCAATAACGCATACAGGCTGGGATATACAAGGGTCGGCTGCTGGTGCTGCCCTAACAACAGTACCTGGTCAGGATTCCTGTCCAGCGTATATATGCCGGAGCAGTATGAGAAGTTCCATTCATTCCTTATCGAATTTGCAAAAAAGATCGGGAAGCCTGATCCTGAGGTATATGTGGACAGCGGATCCTGGAAGGCAAGGCAGGGTGGGAACGGCATGGAATACGCCCAGACATCCGTGCTCGCATTTGAGCCATGTGCCCTGCAGGAGAACACTATCAACTTTGAGCTCCAGAGGCCTATATCGGATGAGCTTTATGAGATGTTCAAGCCGTTCGGCTTCCTGAACAAAGACCTTGGGAACGAGCGTCTCGGCGAAGTCTACGTCTGCGACAGGAACGGCAAGTTCCTGCTCAAGCTTCAGGGCAAGAAAGGAACCACTTCGCTTAAGGTGAGCATCCTTGACAAGACAGCAGGCGGCTGTAATAACATAAAGAGCGTTGAGGACAAGGTTAAGTGTCAGATAACCAAATACCAGATGTGCATGGGCTGCCTTGCGTGCGAGAGCATATGCAAGCTGTCCGCCATAAGCATCGTAGCCGACCATAACGGCCTGGTTTCATATAAGGTAATGGATGACAGATGTGCCCGCTGCGGGCATTGCATCAACCACTTTGATGGCGGGTGCTATATGAGGAAAGTAATGTGTATCAAGAGAGGATAAACTGATGGAAAAGATGCAGTACA